>Ga0123357_10000014_pt1 | contig 149146 bp, 113 predicted proteins | sample TergutEmb28metaG_FD_89873 | JGI IMG/M metagenome (GOLD analysis project Ga0123357, IMG submission 89873) | Embiratermes neotenicus P4 segment gut microbial communities from Petit-Saut dam, French Guiana - Emb289 P4 | ecosystem: Host-associated > Arthropoda: Insects > Digestive system > Gut ...
GACCACGACGGGGGTTCCCGTCGAGGTGTTGACCGGGTCGACGCTGGCTGACATCCAGGCGTACGCGGACAAACTCAAGCCCCTGCTCGCCACCACCACCGCCGCACCGGCGGCGGGACCCTATGCGCCGGCCCTCGGGACCGGGGCGGGCACCCCACCTGCCACGGACACCACACCGGGGCGGGGAACCCTCGCCGCGGCTTTCGCCGCATCCACCAAGAAGTAACCGAAAGGACGCCATCATGGCACGCACACTGACCGAGGCCGCGACACCATCGTAGCCGCCTCCCGACGCGACCCCGCCAAACCCAGATTCGCCCGCATCCCCATTGGCACAACCTGCGCCTGGTGCCGCATGCTCGGATCCAGAGGATTCGTCTACGCCACCGCCGTAACCGCCGGAGGGATCACCACCTTCCACCCCGCCTGCGACTGCCTCATCATCCCAGGATGGGGAAGCAAACCCACTGTCACCGGATACGACCCACAGACCTACCAAGACAAATGGGACGCATCCGGACACGACCTCAAAGCCATGAGTAAAGGAACACACGAAAACGACACTCCTCCACGGCCCAAAGTGGACGCCGCAATCCGGCAACACCTCCTCGACCAGGCCGTGGGCATCTGGTGACGCGGCACGCCATAGGGCAATCAATAAAGAAATGCTCTCAGAGAATGACAAAGATAAGTGGGCAGAGTCAATCGCGGACGCATTCGCTACAACGGAACTCTCCCCCACGGAGGCCACGACACTTGAACGTTTCGCCCATGACCTCCTCACCACCCCAGGAGGTGCATGATGATGATGAAGGGGCCTATGACGCGGGTACAGATTGACGCCATGATCGACTACGCCAGTCGCGGAGAATTCATCCCTTTCCCAATCCGCGACAGCTTCCGAGACAAGGTTCTGGAGTTCTGCGAAGACCACACCAGCCACGATCCTGAATCTCTTCGCCAGGAAGGCTACGCAACGCTGGAAGAATTGGAAAAGCTGGAGAAGGAATTCGGCCTCACCGACTAATCCCCACCTAGTTCCAAATATACAAGCCGCCCTTCTCGGGGCGGTTTTTGTTTGCCCCCATGTTTTCCTCCTGCCCCGCACGGGGCGTCCGGGAGGCCACCGAAGGGAACCAGAAATGAGTGACGAGCTCACCACCACACCCGACACTGCCGAGGACGCCCCAGATCAGCGTCACCGTCACCGTCGGCGTTGGATAATCACTCTGACCGGGTATTCCACCAGGGCATGCTCGACCATGTCGTCAGGAGACATGCCCAGCAGCTCCGCGATCGCTTCGAGATCGGCATGGGTGAAGACCGCTTCGAGTCGAAGACGTCGGGCCACGTAGGCCTCCGACCGTCTCATGGCGCGGGCGAGGTCGATGCTACGCAGCCCCAGGTGCTCCATCGCATCGGCGATGACGAGCGCGACCCCTGAGGCGAGATCTCCAGGCTGCACTGCCCGGGGCGGTTCCCGCGAGTCCATGGGAGCAATAGTATCGGATGGCTCGCTGATGAGACACCGCCTGACAAGCGGTGATTTTGTCAGAGTCTCGTCATCGTCGAGGATGCGCCAGGCGCTCAGCCCTTGACCGCCCCTGCCGTCACTCCCTTGATGATGGACTTCTGGCCGATCAGGAAGAAGACGATGATGGGAATGATGGCCAAGACCAGCATGGCCATGAACCCACCCAAGTCTTTCTGGCCGTAGGCGCCTTGCATATACGTCTGCACGGCGATGGGGATGGTCTTCCATTGGGACCCGATCACCAGGTATGGCAACAGGAAATCGTTCCAGATCCACATCGTGTTGAGGATGGCGATGGTCATGGCTGTGGGCCTCAACAGCGGGAAGATGACCGTGAAGAAGACCCGCCACGGGGAAGCGCCGTCGATCATGGCGGCCTCCTCGATCTCCACGGGGATCGCGCGGATGAACCCGACGTAGATGAACACCGACAGCCCGGCCCCGAACCCCGTGTACAGGATGACGATCCCCAAGGGGTTGTCGAGGTGGGTCATGTTGGCGACCTTCGACATGGTGAACATGACCATCTGGAAGGGCACGATCATCGAGAAGACGAAGAGGTAGTACAGCACGGAGGTGTACCACGCCTTGACCCGGGCGATGAACCACGCGGTCATCGACGTGACCAGGACGATCACGAGGACGGAGACCACCGTGATGAACAAGGAGATCCCCAAGGCTGACACGAACCCTGTCTTCACCAGGCCGCCGGTGTAGTTATGCGCCAGGGCGAAGGATCGAGACGTGGGAAGCGTGAAGGGCGACTGGGAGATGAAGAGATTCCCCTTGAACGAGTTCATCAGGATGAGCATCAGGGGGATGAGGTAGATGATCGCCAAGACGAGCAGGCCCCAGAATCCGATGAGTCTGAAGACTTTTTTCTTTTCCATCACGCGTCCACCTCTCGGCTGCGGGTCGCCCGTAGTTGCAAGAATGCGATCACGGCGACGAAGACGAAGAACACCACAGCCTTGGCCTGGGCCACCCCTTGTTGGTTCCGCAGGATGTAGAAGGTGCGGTAAATATTGAGCGCCAAACCCTCGGTCTGGTTGCGCGGGGCGCCATTGGTCAGCGCCAGGTTCTGGTCGAAGAGCTTCAGGCAGTTGGACAGGGTCAGGAAGGTGCAGATGGTGACCGACCCGGCGACCATCGGGATGATCACGTGGGTCAGTTTGGACCACGACCCGGCGCCGTCGATGTCCGCGGCCTCCAGGAGGTCGCCCGGCACATTCTGGATGCCCGCGATGTAGATGACCATCATGTAGCCGATCATCTGCCAGTTGACGATGATCACCAGGCCCCAGAATCCGTAGGTGGGCGAGTACGTCAAGTCATGGTTGAACAGTGATCCGAGGACGCCGTTGATCAGCAGCTGCCACACGTACCCCAAGACGATCCCGCCGATCAGGTTAGGGAGGAAGAAGACCGCACGGAAGAGGTTGGTGCCCTTGATGGCTCGGGTGAGGGCCATGGCCAGGGCGAAGGCGATGACGTTGACGGTGATCACGGAGACCACGGTGAACCGTACGGTGAACCACAGCGCGGACAGGAAACCCGTGTTCTGGGTGAAGACGTTGATGTAGTTCTGGACGCCCACCCACTGGGCGTCGGTGACGGTCCGGAACTTGGTGAAGGACAGGTACAAGCCCATCCCGAAAGGAATCAAGAAGGCCAGGATGAAGGCGAGGAAGGTGGGCAGCGCGAAGACGGGGAACCACTTCTTGATGTAGGCGGAGACGCGCATGATGCTCCTTTGCTCAGCGCTGTGAAATGTACGACAAGGCGGGCGCAAAACCCCATGCGCCCGCCCGTCGTACCGAAGGTTTACTTGGCTGCGGCGGCTTGTGTCGCCCAGTCACTGATCATCGTGGATTCAACTGTGGGCCAATCCATCTGCCCTTGGGCATAGGCCAACAGATCCGCGCCGAAATTGTTCTTCCAGTCTTGGCTCGGCATGACTTGGAAGGCAGACCACGACACAGGCTGCACATTCGACGACATCCACTTGGTAACCTCGGTTGCCAGGGGGTCATTCGGACCCTGACCGGAAGCGAACCAGTCGAAGGGAGCGATGAACCCCAGAGTGTTGGACACGGCATTCTTGCCATAATCGGAGGAGAACAACCAGGTCAGGAAGTCCAAGGACGCCTGCTGGGAGGCCGAGTCGGCCTTGGCATTGATGGAGAAATAATTCTCCGTCCCGATCGGGATGCCGTAGTTCTGTTCCCCGGGGATGCCCATATACAGGGGCAACATGTGAACATCACCAGGTAGGACGGTGTTGCCCTGGACCTGATCGATCTGGCTCCATGCCCAGTTCCCGTTCTGGACCATGGCGGACTGCCCGAGGGCGAACTCTGCCATGGAGTCATCGACGGTCTTCGAACCGAGCTGGGTAGCCGGCGTGGTGGAGTTGTTCAGGTACAGGTCGAACAGAGACTTCATGTTGTCGCCGTACATGAAATTGATCGTGTCCGGAGTCCCTTGAGTCAGATCGACCTTGTCGTTATTGAACTCGTAGAACAGCGGCACGTTGGCCAGGTGGGTCTGCCAGCGCCAGTCCTCGCCAGGTTTGAGGGACGTGTTGGAGAACACGCCTGTGATGCCCAGGGCATCCTTGTTGGCCGTCATGTCCTCGACCACCTGCTGGAGCAGATCGTAACTGGTGATCTGGTCGGCAGAGGTGATGGACACCTTCTTGCCAGGCAGGGCGAAGTACTTCGCCATGATGGCGTCGTTGTAGATGATGCCGTAGCCCTCGACGACGTACGGGACCCCCCACACGCCGCTGGACGTGCTCACGGCCATCGACTGGTTGTTCAAGTGCTTGTAGATGTCCGAGTTGGTCAGATCAGCGCAGTAATCCTTCCAGTCGGCGTACCCCACCGGACCATTGATCTGGAAGATCGTCGGCGGCTGGGACTTGGCCATTTCGGACGTCAGGGTCTGTTCGTACGTGCCAGACGCGGCGGTCATGACCCGCACGTCCACGCCAGTCTCGGCCTTGTACTCAGCGACGATCGCGTTGTACTGGTCAGCGATTTCGGGTTTGAAGTTGAGGAAGTACACGGACCCGCCAGCGCCCGACGACGTGGTGGTCGTCGGCGTGGAAGAGCCGCATGCGGTCAAGCCCACGAGGAGGCTCCCTGCCGCCAGGGCGACCACAATACTACGTTTGTTAAATCTCATCTCGATGCTTCTTTCTTCGATGAAAGGTGTTTCTACATGAGGGAGCAGCGCTTATGCCGGATCCCGTTATTTCGATAGAGACCGCTTCCGGTTGTGGCCTCTGATCAGAACTATACTAAATCTAGACATCGGCAAGCCAGCCAGATTCCATCTCGTGACCATATTGTTATCAATATATTCAGGGAAGGCCGCCCATGGCATCACCACGCATCGACGCATGGCGTCACTATCTTCCACACGCCCGTTGGTTTCAGAACAAGGGCCAGGATCTGACCACAATCGCTCTGGAACCCCTTTCATGGCTGACGACCGGCGGCCACGCCCTCGTCCGCTCAGAGCTGGCCCACGTGGGCGTCGGCGACGTGGAGGAGGTCTACCACCTCCTCGTCGGCTACTTGCCTGTCGGGCACGGCGAGCCGTCGGCGCTGATCGGCCAGGTGGATCTGCCCGATGTCGGGCTGGTCGACATGGTCGACGCCCCCCGCTCCCCCCAGGCCATGAGAGCGCTGTTAGGCGCCCTGTCCGACCCGGCAACACCTGGCATGGCTTGGCGCCACACTCCGCCCGACCCTGACTGTAACACCGAGGTGTTCTCCGGGGAGCAGTCCAACACCACGGTTCGCCTGGGAGACACGGCCCTTCTCAAGATCTTCCGCAGACTGACCCCGGGCCGGAACCGTGAGATCGAGGTCCTGTCCGCTCTGGACTCCTGCTCGATCACACCCCGCCTCATCGGGACATGGTCGACGCCGGACTCCCGGTACGACCTGGGACTCGTGGTCGCCCGTGTCGCAGACGCCCACGACGGGTGGGCGTTCGCGACCGAGGCCGCACACTCGGGTCAGTCGATCACGGACGAGATGACGGCCCTGGGCGCGGCGTTGCTGAACCTGCATTCCTCCTTGGCCTCGGCCTTCCCCACCTCGTGGATCGACGCCGACTTGTGCCGGATCCGCATGCTCTATCGGCTCGACCGCGCGTGCGCGCAGGTCCCCCGTCTCCGAGAAGCCCGAGGAGCCCTCACCGCCATCCTCTCCCGGCCCCACGGCCTGGTGCCCGTGCAGACGGTCCATGGCGATTTCCACCTGGGCCAGGCGCTGATCAGCCCTGCCGGATGGCGGATCATCGATTTCGAGGGCGAGCCGCTCACATCGGACGAGGACCCGACGGCGCCGGACAGTGTGTGGCGCGACGTGGCGGGGCTGCTGCGATCCTTGGAGTACGCGTGGTCCACCCATCCCGATCCGACCAGCGATCAGGCTCGCCGCTGGCTGCTCGACGCCCGCAGGGCCTTCCTGTCCGGGTACGGCACGGACACGGTCGTCCCCTCCGACCTGCTGAGGGCCTACGAGGTGGACAAGACGATCTACGAGGTGATGTACGAGACACGCAACCGCCCCGAGTGGACCTGGATCCCGTGGCAGGCCATCGACGCCGCCATCGCCTCCTAGCGCACCAAGATGCGGGTGCACTCCGCACAGCGGATCACATCGTCCGCGGCCGCCGCCATGTAGGCGTTGTAATCGGCCACCGTCGCTTCGAGCCCGCAGCCCAAGCATCGATGCCCCTGCAGGGCCGCGACGCCCACGCCGGCGGACCTGGTACGGATCTTCTCGTACAGGGCCAATAAGGAGGTCTCGATCTGGTCGGCTTTCTCGGCTCGCGCCTGTGACAGGGCCTTGGCCTCGGTGGACAGTTCGGAGACCTCCGCGTCGCGGGCGTCCACCTCACGACGCAAATCCTTCTCGATCTCGCCCACGGACGACGACAGGACTCCCACCTGGGCAGAGGCCAGATCCACCGCCTCCAGCGCCTCCAACTGGGCGTCCTCCAAGTCCGAGACACGCTGCTTGAGATGCTCGATCTCCTCCAGGGCGCTCGACAAAGCCTTGGCGTCCATCTCGCCCGCGTCCACCCGCGTCTGGTTGCGGCTCAGCCGCTCGCGTACCGGGATCACATCCGCTTCAGCCCTCTCGGCCACAACAGTCGCGTCGCCCAAAGTCGTCTTGGCCGCGATCAGGTCATCGGCGATCTCCACGCGACGCGACATGAGATCAGCGATGGCCCGATGGACCGGCAGGACGCTCGCTCTGTGTTTGACCTGCTCGATGGCGGTGTCCAATCCTTGGAGCTCCAGCAACATCGACAACTGGGTTGAATCAGCCTTCATGGCAGAAATCCTACCTGCTTTCGTCCATGGCTTGGAACGAACAGGTTCTGGAAGCCTGGGCCGTCAGCGTACACTGACCCCATGACGAAGAAGGCTCAACCCTCGCTCCCCAACCGTATGGTCCCCTACTCCGAGGCTTTCACAGCCTTCATTCCGGAGCAGTGGGCGCCCTATCCCCCGGACACCACCGAACCCTTGGCTGCGAACGCCCACACCCCGATTCGTCGCCAAGCCATCCAGGAAGCCTTCCCCCACGACCGTCTCGTGATCCCGGCCGGTGGGTACAAGGTGCGCTCCAACGACTGCGACTTCCGCTTCCGCCCCCACTCGGCTTTCGCCCATCTGACCGGTCTGGGCGAGGATCTGGAGCCCGACGCCGTCCTGGTCATCGAGGACGGCGACGCCGTGTTGTACTTCCATGCGCGCGTCCCCCGCACCGACCCGGAGTTCTACGCCTCGGCCCAGTACGGCGAGATGTGGGTCGGCCCCCGCCCGACTCTGGAGGAGATGTCGCGCCACACGAACCTCACCGTGCGCGACTCCGGCGCGATGAAGGCCGCGCTGGCGGCAGACCTCGTCCACCCCGACGGGCAGGTACGAGTCGTGCCCGGCGTGGATCCCCGCATCGACGCTCTCATCGTCGCCCTGCGTGGGCCTGCCCCCGAGGCCGACCGGGAACTGGAGGTCGCGCTGTCCGAGATGAGGATGGTCAAGGACCCCTTCGAGATCGAGCAGATGGAGGCGGCCTGCGCGGCGACCCTCACCGGCTTCGAAGCCGTCATCGCCGACATCCCCGAGGCGTTGCGGCGCGGACGCGGCGAGAGATGGGTGGAAGGCATCTTCGGCCTGCACGCGCGTCATCTGGGCAACGCCGTGGGGTACGACACCATCGCGGCGGCGGGCGAGCACGCCTGCACGTTGCACTGGATCCGTAACGACGGTCAGATCCGCGACGGCGACTTGCTGCTCCTGGACGCCGGGGTGGAGGTCGACAGCCTCTACACAGCCGACATCACGCGGACCTTGCCCGTGTCGGGCCGGTTCAGTCCCGCGCAGCGCCAGGTGTACGAAGCCGTCCTCGAAGCCCAACAAGCGGGCATGGACGCCGCACGCCCGGGAGCCGACTTCCTGGACGTCCATCGCGCCGCCGTGCGGGTGATCGCCACCCGGCTCTTCGAGTGGGGCGTCTTGCCGGTCTCGGTCGACGAGGCGCTCAGCGACGAAGGAGGGCAGTTCCGGCGCTGGATGGTCCACGGAACCTCCCACCACCTCGGGATCGACGTCCACGACTGCGCCCAGGCACGGTATGAGGTGTACAGGGGTGGAACCCTGGAGCCGGGCATGATCATCACCGTCGAGCCGGGCATCTATCTGAAGTCCACGGACCTGATGGTGCCCGAGCATTTGCGCGGCATCGGGGTGCGCATCGAGGACGACATCCTCATCACGGAGGACGGCTGCCGGAACCTGTCGGCGGCGTTCCCCCGCGATCCGGACGCCGTGGAGGCATGGATGGCCGAGGTCCAATCTCGCTGACGCGTCGCTGTCACGACACAATCAGCATTTCGGGAAGCTTCCTTGCCCCCGGTATGCTGGCTGCATGGCACGTGACCCTCGCAAACCCCTGGACACTTGGTCCCACCTGTTGGCTTCGGTGAGACACGCCGTCCCGCCCATCCACCCTGCGGCCACGCCTTTCGCCGTGGCCGGGGTCGGTCTCGGCGTGCTCGGCTGGAAATGGTCGTGGTTGCGTACCCTCGGATTCGGCTTCGCCGCAGCCTCGCTGTTCTTCTTCCGGCACCCCGGCCGGATCGGCCCGGACGACCCGCGGGCGATCCTCGCCCCCGCCGACGGAGAGGTCTGCGTGGTGGACGAGACGATTCCCCCCGCCGACCTGGGGATGGGGTCCGACCCCCTGCCCCGCGTGGGCATCTTCTTGTCCGTCCTGGACGTCCATGTCCAACGCACTCCGGTGGCCGGAATCGTCACACGTGTGACGCACACATCGGGCCGCTTCCTGCCCGCTGACGACCCCGAGGCGGGCGACGCCAACGAGCGCACCTGCGTGCGCCTGACCACCGAGTCCGGAGCACATGTGGGAGTCGTGCAGATCGCTGGCATGATCGCCCGGCGGATCGTGTGCTCTGTGGAGGAGTCCCAGCGCCTGGAGCGGGGAGAGACCTATGGCCTGATCCGATTCGGGTCCCGCGTGGACACCTATCTCCCGGCTGGCACGACGCCGCTGCCCGTGGTGGGGCAACGCGCCATCGGCGGGCAGACGGCGATCGGCACGCTCGTATGACACCAGCCCGTCCCTGGCCCCGTCTCGTCACCCAAGTGCCCAATATCCTCACCCTGCTCGCCCTCGCATGCTCCCTGACCGCCGTGCGCATCGCCGCCCAGGGATGGCACTCCACGACGATCCTGTTGCTGATGGGAGTGGCGGCCATCCTCGACGGGCTCGACGGGCGGGTGGCTCGGATCCTCGACGCGACCTCCGAGATGGGCGCCCACCTCGACTCGCTGTGCGACGCCATCGGTTTCGGGGTGGCGCCGGCGATGATCATCTACTTCCTCGTCGACTCGTCTCCGGCGGCGTCCTCCGCGCCTCGCCTGGTCACCTTGGTCTGGCTAGCCATCATCATCTATGTCGGCGCCATCGTGTTGAGACTGGCCCGGTTCAACACTCTCGCGTCCGATCCCACGGTCCCGTCCTTCGCCCACGGCTTCTTCGTGGGAGTGCCCGCGCCCATGGCCGGATGGCTGGCCCTGTTGCCCGTCATCGTCTCGATCCATGCGGGGCACGGGTGGTGGTCGCATCCAGGCGTCGCGTCGGCGTGGCTCGTGTTCGTCGCCTGCCTGGCCTTCTCCCGGTTGCCGACGGTGAACGCGAAACTGCTCAAGGTGCCCACGATCGGGGTGCCGGTCGTGCTCGTCGCGGCCCTCGTGCTCATCGGCGCCTTGGTGACTTTCCCCATGCACACCATCATCGGCGTGCTGATCGTGTACCTCGCGCACATCCCGTTCGCGGCGCACCGGTACCGCACTTTATCCTCGCGCCCTCACGCCTGGGACACCACCGCCTGACGCGGGTAGGAGGACGCGGCCCCTCGCGACCTGACCATCACCCGTGGCTCGTCCGCCTCGGCTCAGCGGGCGCGACGGGCCTTGGCCAGCAGTGTCGACGCGAGTTTGACCCCCGCCTCGTCCACCATCTCTTGGTCCACCTCGATGGCCCCGGTGAACCCGCCTGTGCTGGACACGGCCTTCTCGTACGCCTCCACGATGCGCGACGCGCGGTCCAAGACCGCCTCGCCGGGTGTGAAGATCTCGTTTCCGGCGTCGACCTGGTCGGGGTGCAGGACCCACTTCCCGTCGTACCCCAAGGCGGCGGCCTTGCGTGCTGAGGCGACGAAGCCATCCAGGTCGCGGATGCCGACGAAGGGACCGTCGATGGCCTGGAGCCCGTGGGCGCGGGCGGCGACCAGGATCGTCATGAGCGCATGGTGGAAGGCGTCCGCGGGGTACCCGGCGGGCTGGGACCCGACCGACAGCCCGCCCATGCCCATGCTCGCCATGAAATCCCCTGGGCCGAAGACCAGGGACACCAGCCTGGGCGAGGACGCCGCGATGGCCGCGACGTTCAGCAGCCCGTGCGCCTCCTCGATCTGAGCCTCGATCCCGATGCGTCCCGGCGTCCACCCGGCCTCCCGTTCCAGTTGCGTGAGCACCAGGTCGGTGGCTCGCACATGGTCGGGGCCCGTCACCTTGGGCAGGACGATCGCGTCGATCCGGTCCCCCGCCTCGCCGACGATCTGGGTGAGATCGGACACCGTCCACGCGGAGGTCCAATCGTTGACCCGTACCGTCACGCACGGCGCCGTCCATCCCGCGGGATCCGTCAGTTCCGTCACGATGCGGTCACGCGCCTCGGCCTTGGCGCCGGGGGCGACGGCGTCCTCCAGGTCGAGGAAGACGGCGTCCACGTCGAGCAGACGAGACTTGGCGATGAACCGTTGCGAAGAGCCTGGTACCGCGAGGACGGTACGCCGGGGCAGTGATGTGCGCATGAGTCCACCCTAGTGGCGAGCGTCCCCCTTGTCTGCAAGACTCGTCCCGAGCCCGGCGACACTGGCGCGGTCCGGGTCTAACGAGGTCGGCGACCCATTCAGGATAAGATGGGTCAGTGATCGAATCCCATCCCCTTCTTCCGTCCGTCCGCGCCGCCTTGGCGACAGTCATGGACCCCGAACTGCATCGTTCTATCATCGACCTGAACATGGTGGACTCCATCGACATCGACGAGATGGCGTGTGTCACCGTGACAGTTCTGCTCACCACCCACCTGTGCCCGCTCCAAGCGCGGTTCACCCAGGACATCACCGACGCCGTGTCGGGTGTGGCCGGGGTCGGCGACGTCCGGGTCGAGATGGGCGTGATGAGCGATGAGCAGCGCGCGTCCCTGCGTACCCAGTTGCGGGGCGCGACACGGGAGATCCCCTTCGCCCAGGCCGACAACCACACCCGTGTGATCGCCATCGCGTCGGGCAAGGGCGGAGTCGGCAAATCCTCCCTGACCGTGAACCTGGCCTGCGCCCTGGCGGCCCACGGCCACACAGTCGGCCTGATCGACGCGGACATCTACGGGCACTCGGTGCCGGACCTGTTGGGCATCCCCGCCGACGAGGGCCCCTACTCCATCGAGGGCATGGACCTGATCCTCCCGGTCGAGGCCCACGGCGTCAAAGTCATGAGCATCGGCATGATGAAGCCGGACCGCGACCAGATCGTGGCGTGGCGAGGTCCCGTGGTCGACCGCGCCATCAGCCAGTTCCTCACGGACGTGTACTGGGGCGACCTGGACTTCCTGCTCATCGACCTGCCGCCGGGCACCGGCGACACCGCCATCGGCATCGGTCAGAAACTGCCCAACGCCGAGGTCATCGTCGTGACGACCCCGCAGACGGCCGCCAGCGAGGTCGCCCAGAGGGCAGGGGCCATGGCCGCGATGATGAAACAGCGTGTCATCGGCGTCGTGGAGAACATGAGCTACCTCGACACCGCATGCCCGCACTGCGGAAAACTGCATCGCGTCGACGTCTTCGGACGTGGCGGGGGCCAAGAGGTCGCCACCAGGTTGAGCGCACGGCTGGAGTACGAGGTTCCGCTGCTCGCGGAAATCCCCTTGGAGCCCGGCTTCCGTGCCGATGCCGACGAAGGAAAACCCGCCGTGGTGAGCGCGCCGGCCACCCCGGCCGCCATGGCCATCGCGGCATTGGCCCAGCGTCTGGCCTCTCACACGGAGCGCCCAGCGTCCGCCTGATGCCGACCCACCTGTGGAGAAGTGGCGTGAGGGCGGCTGAAAACAATCCATTTCCTGAAATGTGGTCATCGTGACGGCCGGGAGGCCGTATCCTGACAAGTGGAGAAGGAGGAACATGTTCCAGACAGAGTATGCCCAGCGAGTATTCGAAGCCCAAGAGGCTCGCACCCCCTGGGAGAAGGAGTTCTTGCAAGCGGTGCGAGAGGTCCTTCTCAGCATCGAACCCGCGGTTCGCGAGAATCCTGCCATCGAACAGCACGCCATCCTGGAGCGCATGGTCGAGCCCGATCGCCAGATCAGGTTCCGTGTCGCATGGGTCGACGACGCCGGCCGTATCCAGGTCAATCGCGGGTACCGTTTCGAGTTCAACAACGCGATCGGCCCGTACAAGGGCGGCCTGCGTTTCCATTCCACGGTCAACGCCTCCATCTTGAAATTCTTGGGCTTCGAGCAGGTCTTCAAGAACTCCCTCACGGGTCTGTGGATGGGCGGCGGCAAGGGCGGAAGCGATTTCGACACCCACGGCAAGTCCGACGGGGAGGTCATGAGGTTCTGCCAGGCCTTCATGAGCGAGTTGTACCGCCACATCGGTCCGAACACAGACATCCCCGCCGGTGACATAGGCGTGGGCGGACGCGAGGTGGGGTACCTCTTCGGCCAGTACAGGCGCCTGGCGAACGAGTTCACGGGCGTCTTCACGGGCAAAGGCCTCGACTTCGGCGGGAGCCTGGCGCGCACCGAGGCCACCGGGTACGGTCTGTGTTACTACACCCAAGAGGTGCTGCGCGTCCTCAAGGACGACAGCTTCGAAGGCAAGACCGTCTCGGTCTCCGGCAGCGGCAACGTGTCGATTTTCGCAGCCGAGAAGGCGATCGCGCTGGGTGGGAAGGTCGTCGTGATGAGCGACTCGTCCGGCTACATCCACGACCCGAACGGCATCGACCTCGACGAGGTCAAGGACATCAAGCTGAGGCGTCGTGCCCGGATCTCCGAGTACACCACCACGCACCCGTCCGCCCAGTTCGTCGCGGGGAAGAAGGTCTGGGAGGTCCCCTGCCAGATCGCGCTGCCCTGCGCGACCCAGAACGAGATCACCGCCGAGGACGCCCGACAGCTGATCGCCAACGGCGTGGTCATCGTGGCCGAGGGTGCCAACATGCCCACCACCCCCGACGCGATCGAGGCCTTCCGGGCCGCCCAGGTCGTCTTCTGCCCCGGCAAAGCGTCCAACGCCGGTGGCGTGGCCGTCTCCGGGCTGGAGATGGCTCAGGACTCCATGCGTGTCGCGTGGACCTTCGAGGAGGTCGACACCCGTCTTCAGACCATCATGAAGAAGATCGTGGGCGACTCCCTGGCCGCCGCTTCCCGGTACGGCTTGGGCCCCGACCTGTTCAACGGCGCCAACATCGCCGGCTTCGAGCGTGTGGCCGGCGCCATGATCGACCAAGGGGTCTTCTGATCTACCCACCTGTGGTCCCTGCCTCGCGACGGCGAGCGGGGGCCACACGTGTCCCCGCGTCTCACCGTTACTGTGGTCGTCCTGGGGCGATAACCGAGAATCCGACCGATCAACTGCCTGCGCTGATGATGACGCCGTAGACGTAGTGCCCGAAGAAGAACAGCGCTGCGACGACCACGACGAACGCCACGACCCAGAGCCATCGCGCCCTGCGCTTGTTCTTGGTGGGCATGACCTGCTGGGGCCCCCATTCGCCGACGACGGGCTGCGTCCGCAGAGGGGTGTTCCCGTTCAGGTCGAGGTCGGTGAAAACACGCACTGGCTCAGTCTACTCCGGGCCTCGCCCCTCGTCGGGCCCGGACACGACGGCGTCCAGCCCCTCCTCGAGGAGGCGGGAGAACAGGGCGGAGTCCACGACCTGGACCCCGAGGCTCGTCGCCTTGTCGAGCTTGGAGCCTGCGCCGTCACCGGCCACGAGCACGTCCGTGTTCTTCGACACCGACCCGGTCGCTTTCGCGCCACGGGCCACCACGGCCCGATTCGCCTCGTCACGGCTGAACCCCGGCACGGATCCGCTCACCACGATGGTCAGCCCCTGCAAGGTCTGGGGAAGGTCGAGGGGGGCTTCGCCGGATCCCGCCATGGCGCCGGCCGCCTTCCACTTCTCGACGATCGCGCGATGCCAGTCCACGGCGAACCAGGAGCAGATGGCCTCCGCCACCGTGGGCCCCACCTGGTCGATCTGGCTCAGTTCCTCTTCCGACGCTTGGGCCAGGTCGTCGATGGTGGGATACCGCGCCGCGATCAGGGGGGCGACGCCTTTCCCGACGTGTCGGATGCTCAACGCGACGAGATACCGGTCGAAGGGCTTCGTCTTGGCTTCCTGGAGTTGGGCGAGGAGTTTCGCGCCGATCTTCGACAGGACGGGGTCGGCGCCCTTGACGGTCTTCTGGAACAAGGAGCAGGTGAGGAGTGTGTCGGCGGTCAGATCGAAGACGTCGCCCTCGTCCGTCACCAGACCTCCGGCCACGATCGCGTCCACCGCCTTCTCCCCCAGGCCCTCGATGTCCAACCCTTGACGTGAGGCCAAGTGGATCAGGCGCTCGCGCAACTGGGCGGGACAGGAGCGTCGGTTCGGGCATCGCAGGTCGACGTCCCCGAGTTTCTCGGGCTTCAGCTCGCTCCCGCACTCCGGGCAGAGGGTCGGCATCTGGAAGACGCGCTCGTCTCCGGTACGGTCGCTCACCACGGGCCCCAGAACCTCGGGGATGACGTCTCCCGCTTTGCGCAGGATCACGGTGTCCCCGATGAGGACCCCCTTGCGTTGGACCTCCGACGCGTTGTGCAAGGTCGCCATCTCCACGGTCGAGCCGGCCACCTTGACCGGTTCCATGACCGCGTACGGCGTCACACGTCCCGTACGCCCCACGCCCACTCGGATGTCGAGGAGCTTCGTGGTCACCTCCACGGGGGGGAACTTGTACGCGATGGCCCAGCGCGGCGCGCGCGTGGTGGCCCCCAACCCCTGCTGGATCGAGATCTCGTCGACTTTCACCACCGCGCCGTCGATCTCGTGGGCCAACGTGTCCCGCCGAGCGCCGAGGTCGTCGATGTACGCCATCACCTCGTCCATGCTGTGGACCAGGCGAGCGTGCGAGGAGGTCGGCAGCCCCCACGCCGCCAGATGCTCGTACGCCGTCGACAACCTGTCGATGTCCGCTTCGCATACCCCGATGCCGTGGCACAGGAAGGACAGGGGTCTGGTGGCGGTGACCCGTGGATCCTTCAACCGCAAAGACCCGGCGGCGGCGTTACGAGGATTGGCGAAGGTCTTCTTCCTCTCGTCGATCAGGGCGTCGTTGAGGTCGGTGAATCCCGCCAGCGGCATGAAGACCTCTCCACGGACTTCGACCGTGCCGGTCGGGCGCCCGGTCAGGCGGGCGGGGATCGACGAGATGGTCCTCACGTTCGCGGTCACGTCCTCGCCCACGCGACCGTCCCCGCGCGTCGCCGCCCGGGTCAGGACACCGTCGACGTACACCAGGTCCACCGCCAAGCCGTCGATCTTCATCTCGCACATGTACCCCGACTCGTCCAGAACCTCTGCGGAGATCGAGGTGAGCAGCCGTTGACGCCAGGCGCGCACCTCGTCGGTGCTGAAGGCGTTGTCCAAGCTCAGCATCTGGGACGGGTGGGTGACAGGCGTGAAGCTCAGATCCGCGCCGGGACCGATCTGCTGGGTCGGGGACTCCGGCGTGACCAGCTCCGGGTGCGCCGCCTCGATGGCCTCCAGCTCCCGCATCAGCGCGTCGAAGTCCGCGTCGGGCACGGTGGGCGCGTCGGCGACGTAGTACTCCCATCGGTACTGGGTCAACAAGGCGCACAACTGCTGGTGTCGAGACATCGGTTCAGAACTCACACACCCCATTCAACCAGGATCATTCCCGCACCACCAGATCGCCGTTCACTGGACGTGGAGGCGTGTGATCGGGTCTGGGGCGATAAGGTGGACACAGACGCGACCGGGCGCCCCCCACGGACGAATAGGACCTCATGCCACAGCCTTCTTTGCCAGCCCCAGCTCCGCAGGCCCGCCTCGGGGCCACCCTGGACGACCAGGGCGCCTCCTTCGCCCTCTGGGCGCCGCGGGCCACGCGAGTGGAACTGGCATTGGTGAGTCGCGACCGCGAGCAGTCCAACACGGACATGACCCTCACGGACGGCGGCGTCTGGACCGTCCACGTGCCCGGGATCAGAGCCGGGCAGATGTACGGGTTCCGTGTCCACGGGCTGTGGGAGCCCAAGTCGGGCCAGCGCTTCAACCCCGCGCGACTCCTGCTCGATCCCTACGCCAGGGCCATCACGGGCGGAGTCGACTATTCCGGCCCTATCCACGACCACACGTCGGAGTCCGACTACCTCCCCGACACCACCGACTCCTCCCATGCCGTGCCCATCTGTGTGGTGGTCGAGCCCACGCCGGCCCCGACTCCGCTGGCACAGCCCATCGAGCCGTCACGGCGCGTCATCCTGGAGACCCATGTCAAGGGCTACACCTTGCGCCATCCGCTCGTCCCCGAACATCTGCGCGGCACCTACGCCGGACTCGCCTACCCCGCGATCATCAAACACCTCACCGGCATCGGCGTCACCACGGTCGAACTGCTTCCCGTGCATCACTTCGTCTCCGAGCCCTTCATCATCCGCGCCGGTCTGAGCAATTACTGGGGCTACAACTCCATGGGGTTCTTCGCCCCCCACGCCGCGTACGCCTCGGTGGGGACGATGGGCGAGCAGGTCGACGAGTTCAAAGACATGGTGTCCGCCCTGCACGAGGCGGGCATCGAGGTCATCCTCGACGTGGTCTACAACCACACGGGCGAGGGGAACCACGAGGGACCGACCCTGTCGTTTCGGGGGATCGACCACGCTGGCTACTACCGCCTGACGGAGAACATGCTCGACGACATGGACGTGACCGGGTGCGGGAACTCCGTGGACACGTCTCAACCAGGGGTTTTGAGGATGGTGACGGACTCGCTGCGGTACTGGGTCGAGGAGATGGGCGTGGACGGTTTCCGCTTCGACCTCGCCACCACCCTGATCCGGGACAGCGAGCACCATGTGGACCACGACCATCCGTTCAAGACGGCGGTGGCCACCGATCCTGCGCTCGCGTCCAGCTGGATGATCGCCGAGCCGTGGGACATCGGTCCGTACGGGTACCAACTGGGCGCGTGGGGGCCCGGATGGGCGGAGTGGAACGGCAAGTTCCGCGACCATATCCGTGATTTCTGGCGCGGCGCGACCAGCGGGGTCGGCGAGCTGGCCACTCGGCTGTGCGGCTCCCCCGACTTGTTCGAGTCGGACGGGCGCCCGGTGAGCGCTTCGATCAACTTCATCACCGCCCATGACGGGTTCACCCTGCGAGACCTGGTCACGTACAACGACAAGCACAACGAGGCCAACAACGAGAACAACCGAGACGGCTCCGACGACAACCGCTGCTGGAACTGTGGGGTCGAAGGAGAGACCGACGACCAGCAGATCGTCGCCCTGCGCCAACGCCAGGTCCGTAACTTCCTCATGACGCTCGTCCTCGCGCACGGCACGCCGATGATCACCGCCGGCGACGAGTTCGGCCGCAGCCAGCAGGGGAACAACAACGCCTACTGCCAAGACTCCCCCATCTCCTGGGCCTCCTGGGCCGAGGAGGACACGTGGGCCGACTTGACCACGTTCGTCTCCAACCTCACGGCGATCCGCGCCGCCCACCCGGCGCTGGCCCCCACGACGTACCTCCACCATGACATGGTGCTCGACTCGACGGGCGCCTCCCTGCGTCGTCCGGCCCTGGCCTGGCTCAACGGCGGAACCGGCGAGATGGGCGAGGAGGATTGGCACGACCCGTCGCGCTCGCTCCTGGGCATGTACTCCTCCACCGCCGACGAGGCTTTCATCCTCTGGGTGCACGCTGGCGCCGACCCCGTGGAGCTCACCCTCCCCGACATCGCATGGGGAAGCGCCTATCGCGTGCTCATCCACACCGGGGCCGAGGACGAGTTCCCCGTCGCCGGTGACACCCTGGCCCCCGGGGACGCGCTCACGGTCCCTGGACGCACCGCCGTGTTGATGCAAGCGGTGGTGCCCACCCGGGCGACAGGATTGAGTGCGGAGGCGTAGGCGGCTAGATTGTTCGCATGAACAAGCCCACTCGGCGCTCCAGCGTCCCTCCGCAGTCCTCCGCCACGGTCACACCGGCGGACCGACCTGCCTCATCTGCTCCTGATGCGACCGAGTCCGCTCCGACAGCGCCCGTCACGGCCGCCCCGCGCAAGTCGGGCAAGACGAGCACGGTGAAGCCGACCCGTGCCACCCCCCAACCTGCCCCGCCCACCGACGGGACACCCACGTTGCGGACAGTGCTGCGCTCCTCGACCGTGCCCAAGGCGGCGCCCGTGCCCGCCGAGGCGCTCGTCCTGGGCCCGCGCGACCCCGGACTGGCCCGAGGGATGGGGCGCATCCCCGTGGTCAAGGTGGAGCCGGTGATCGAGGGCGGCGCGTACGCCGCCAAGGCCGTGATCGGGGAGTCCTTCCCCGTCCGGGCCCGCGTCTTCCGCGAAGGCCACGACGCCCTGGGGGCGACGGTGGTGACGACCGCGCCCGACGGCCGTACCACATCCTCTCCCATGCCCCAGATATGGCCGGAGGGGCTGGACATCTACGAGGCCTGGGTGACCCTCGACTGCCCCGGCGCCTGGACCTTCCGCGTCGAGGGGTGGTCCGACCCCTGGGGCACGTGGCGCCACAACGCGCGTATCAAACTCGCCGCCGGAATCGACCTGGACCTGGTGCGCCTCGAAGGAGAGGACCTGCTCACGCGGACCATCGCGGAGGCCAGCGCCACCCATCCCGAGGACGCCGCTCGCCTCATCGGGTTCGCTCCCGTCTTCTCGCCCGGCGCCTCGGCGCACGGCATCGATGGCCTTCTGGACGACCCGGATTTCGGCGCCATCTGCGCCCGCCATCCCCTGCGCGACTTCGTGAGCCCCACAGCAGACTTCCCCGTGTGGGTCGACCGCGAGAAGGCCCTGGCCTCCTCGTGGTACGAGATGTTCCCCCGCTCCCAAGGCGCCTATCAACGGGAGGACGGGACCTGGGTCAGCGGGACCTTCGACACCGCGGCCGAACGATTGGACGCCATCGCCGCCATGGGTTTCGACGTCGTGTACCTCCCGCCCATCCATCCCATCGGCGTCCAGTTCCGCAAGGGCAAGGACAACACCCTCACCCCGGGGCCAGGCGACCCCGGCTCCCCGTGGGCCGTCGGCGGCGCCGACGGGGGCCACGACGCCATCCACCCGGACTTGGGAGATGTCGACTCCTTCGCGCGCTTCGTGCGGAAGGCGAAGGCCCTCGGCATGGAGGTGGCCCTCGACTTCGCCCTCCAGGCGTCCCCCGACCATCCCTGGGTGACAGAGCACCCGCAATGGTTCACCACCCGCCTGGACGGCACGATCGCCTACGCGGAGAACCCGCCCAAGAAGTACCAGGACATCTACCCCATCAACTTCGACCGTGACCCCGACGGCATCTATCGGGAGTGCCTGCGACTGCTGGAGTTCTGGGTCGACAAGGGGGTCACCATCTTCCGCGTGGACAACCCCCACACCAAACCTGTGCAGTTCTGGGCATGGCTGATGCGGCAGATGCGCGAGCGCCATCCAGAGGTCCTGTTCCTCGCCGAGGCTTTCACCCGCCCCGAGATGATGCACGCCCTCGGCACAGTCGGCTTCCACCAGTCGTACACCTATTTCACCTGGCGCACTGAGAAATGGGAGCTCGAGGAGTACCTGAAAGAACTCGCCCACGACACGGCGAGCTTCTACCGGCCCAACTTCTTCGTCAACACCCCCGACATCAATCCGATCAACCTCCAGGACGGCAACCCGGCCGGGTTCGCCATCCGGGCGATCCTCGCCGCCGCGATGAGCCCCAGTTGGGGCGTCTACTCCGGATTCGAGCTGTTCGAGCACGAGGCCGTGCCAGGACGGGAGGAGTACCTGCATTCGGAGAAGTACGAGTACCGACCGCGCGACTACGAGCGCACGCCCAACCTGAACGGCCTGCTCACCCTCCTCAACCAGGCCCGTCGCGACCATGGCAGTCTGCGCAGGTTGCGGACGACGCACGTCCATGCCACCACCAACGACAGGATCATCGCCTACTCGAAGACCGACGGGGACGACACCACGATCATGATCGTCAGCCTGGACCCGGTCGCTCCCCAACAGGGCGAGGTGCGTCTGGACCTCGCCGCCATCGGGCGACCGCCCTCCTCCCGTCTCCGCGTCCGGGATCTGCTGTCGGGCAACACCTGGACCTGGGGAGAGCAGAACTACGTCAGCCTGAGCCCCGACCAACCGGCCCACATCCTCGTCATCGTGGACTAATGTTAATCCCATCAGACACCACTGCGACGAACGTGTAACCAACCACGCGACCAGTACGACAGGAGGACCCCGATGGCGACGTACGACCTGGCCGGAGAATTGCGCGGAACCGACATGGAGGGCCTGGCCACCGGCGGCGACACCGAACTGTGGAAACGCCTCGGCGCGCATGTGACCACCGTCCTCGACACCGACACTGGCGCCAGGATCCCGGGTGTGCGCTTCTCGGTGTGGGCCCCCAACGCCCAACAGGTCCTCGTCGAGGGCGACTTCAATTACTGGTCGGGCGACGAGATGCTCAAGCTCCCGGGCACCGGGGTGTGGTCTCGCTTCATCGAACACCGCGGGTCCGGCACCCGGTACAAGTTCAAGATCCTGGGCGCCGACGGGGTCTGGCGGGAGAAGGCCGATCCCATGGCGCAGTTCTCGGAGACCGAGGGCAAGACGGCCTCCATCGTCTTCGAGTCGACCTACGAGTGGGGCGACAAGGCGTGGATGGACTATCGCGAGGCATGGAAGGCGTGGGAGTCGCCGGTGTCCATCTACGAGATGCACCTGGGCGCGTGGCGCGCAGGGAAGGGGTACCGCGAGATCGCCGACGAGTTGATCCAGTACGTCACCTGGCAGGGGTACACCCATGTCGAGTTCATGCCCCTGGCGGAGCACCCGTACCACGGGTCCTGGGGGTACCAGGTCACGGGCTACTTCGCCCCGACCTCCCGGTACGGGAACCCGGACGACCTGCGGTACTTGATCGACCGGCTCCACCAAGCAGGGATCGGGGTCATCATGGACTGGGTCCCCGGCCATTTCGCCACCGACGAGTGGGCCTTGGTGAACTTCGACGGCACGAGTCTGTACGAGCACGCGGACCCACGACAGGGCTACCACCCCGACTGGGGGACGTACATCTTCAACTTCGGGCGCAATGAAGTGAAGTCGTTCCTCATCTCCAACGCGTTGTACTGGCTCCACGAGTTCCACATCGACGGACTGCGCGTGGACGCCGTGGCGTCGATGCTCTACCTCGACTACTCGCGCAACGAGGGCGAATGGATCCCCAACCAGTTCGGCGGACGCGAGAACCTCGAAGCGATCGACTTCCTGAAGTACGTCAACCATCATCTCCACGACCGCTGCCCGGGGATCATGATGATCGCCGAGGAGTCGACCTCCTTCGCCGGCGTCACCAAAGCCGTCGACCAGGGCGGACTCGGGTTCGGGTTCAAATGGAACATGGGATGGATGAACGACTCCTTGGAGTACATCGAACTCGACCCGATCTACCGGCAGTGGCACCACAACGACATCACCTTCTCCATGGTGTACGCCTACTCGGAGAACTACATCCTGCCCATCAGCCACGACGAGGTCGTCCATGGCAAGGGGTCGATGATCGAGAAGATCCCCCAGGACGATTGGCGCAAGTTCGCCACCCTACGAGCCTTCTACTCCTACCAGTGGGCGTGGCCCGGGAAACAATTGGTTTTCATGGGCCAGGAGTTCGGGCAGCGCCGGGAGTTCACAGAGGCGGAGTCGCTGGAGTGGTGGGTCACCGACCTCTGGGGCCACCACGGCCTCCACCTGCTCTTCCGTGACATGAACGCCCTGTATAGGGCCAACAGGGCATTCTGGCGCAAGGACAACGAGCCCGCTGGATTCCAGTGGATCGTGGGCGACGACTCCGCGGCGAACGTCTTCGCCTGGTTGCGCGCCGACGGCCAGAACCGCCTCGTGGCCTGTGTGACCAACTTCTCCGCCACTCCCCATGACCACTATCGGCTGGGTCTTCCCCAGCACGGCACGTGGCGGGAGGTCCTGAACACGAACGCCTCGATCTATGACGGCACGGGCGACTACACGAACGGCGTGGTCGCAGCCGTCCCCGAGGACCATCGAGGGTTCCCCGCCCACGCCGACATCAAGATCCCCGCCCTGGCCAGCGTCTGGTTGGAGTGGGAGCCCGAGCACATCGAGCCCTCCCACGACGCCGCGCCCCTGACACGGATCCCGTGATCCCGTGCCATAGACAAGTGTGCTGCTGACACCAGTACTGTCCCATCCTGACCGCCCGGGGGCACGAACTGTCCGTTTGACCGTGAAAATCAGCTGTTCGCGCCCCCGCGAGGTGAGCTCACCGGCGAGGGTCACCAGATGAGGGACGCGGCGATCCCCCACATGACCACGGCGATGACCACGTCCAGGACACGCCAGGCGCGTGGGGAGGCGAACAGGGGACGCAACCAACGGGCGCCGTACCCCAACACGGGGAACCATACGCAACTGGCGCACATCGCGCCGACGGCGAACCACCATTGCGATGGTCGATGGCTGACCGCGAGAGAGCCCAGGAGCAGGACTGTGTCCAGGTAGACGTGGGGGTTGAGCCAGGTCAGAGCGACCGCCGTGAGGACGATCGACCACCGGGACGCGCCGGTTCGCTCCGATTGGTCGACGAGACTCTGGTCCTTCCACGCGCGCGACAAGGAGATGGCGCCGTAGACGAGGAGGAAGCCGACCCCGAGCCACCTCATGACGGGCAACGCCCAGGACGCCGCACGCCCGATTTGGTCGAGTCCGCCCGTGCCGGCACAGATCAGCAGGATGTCGGAGGCCACGCACACGGCGACGATCGCCCCCACATGCTCCTTGCGCAACCCCTGGCGCAAGACGAACGCGTTCTGCGCGCCGATGGCGACGATCAGGGAGAGCCCGGCGCCGAATCCGGCCACGACGGCAGAAGAGACCACGGTCTTTAGACTAGAGACACGCCTGACACTGCGTCGACACGTCTCATCGCGGCTGGACGCCATGCGGTCCAGGTCGGAGGCGGTCAGTGCTGGGTGATCTCTTCGGAGATATGGGCGAGCAATACCACGCACGCCTCGCCCGCCGCCTCGACGTCCCCTGACTGGATGGCGTGAGCCAGCGCCGCATGGGCGGTGACCGATCGAGCCAGCGGAGCTCCCGTACGCAGATGGACGACCGCGAAGCTCGTGATCACCTCGATGATCGGACCAGCCATCCTCGCCAGGAGCAGCGAACGGCTCGCCTCCAACACCACCGTATGGAAGGCGATGTCAGCCTCCAAGAACTCCGGACTGCTCCCACGTCCCTGCTCGGCCAGAGATCTCATCATCGCCGCGAGCTTGATCAAGTTCTCGCATTGCTCCGGGCTGGCGTGCTCGGCGGCCAGACGCGCCGCCACCGGCTCGACCCCCGCACGCAACTGAGTCAACTCGACGAGTTGACGGTCGCGTTCGGGACCCGCCAGCCTCCATTGGATCACCGAACCGTCGAGAAGGTCCCAACTCGTGATCGGCTGCACCGTGATCCCCACCCGTCGCCTCGACACCAACATGCCGTGCGATTCGAGCACCCTCACCGCCTCGCGAATGACCGTCCTCGACACCTGGTACTCTTCCTCCAGCCCAGTCAACGTCAACACCGTCGACTCGGGGAGATCGCCCGCTGCGATGCGCGACCCAAGAGAGTTCAGAACGTAGCTGTGTGTGTCATGCTGCATGACACGTAAGTGATGACTCATGTTGACCCCTTCATCGTTATCACCCCTGATCGAGGTCCCAAGCCTCGATGCAATCAACTATGATAAGACTATAGCGCATAGTCACGCAGAGACATCCATGTGCCGCATCATGGTCGCATGAGAAAAGACGGCGTGACGCCGGGGATGCAAGCGCCCGGCTGTGAGCCATGCGCGAGTCGAGAGAGGGTGGGGACCCGTCGGGGTCAGAACAGCGCTGTCGCCAGATTCCTTCGGGCTGTCAGGACGATCTTGTCGGAGGGGTCCTGGGTGTCGAACAACTCCAACACACGAAGACGCAGTCGCTCGCGCTCCTCCCCCGACGACCCGGCGATGGCCGTCGTCAGCCGCGCGAACCCTTGTTCGACCTGGCCTGTGGCCACTTCCAGGTCAGCAGCGTCCAAGATCTCGTCCGCCTGCGCGTCGTGGTGGTTGACGTGGGCCATGACCTGGGCGGGATCGAGGGACGCCACACGAGACAGGAGCCCTGCCTGGGCCTTGCCGATCTTGGCCAGCGTGTCGGCGGGGTCTTGTGCGAGGAGAGTCTCGAACTCCGCCTTGGCGCCGAGGTAGTCCTCCCGCGCCATGGCGTCGTAGGCGGCGGCGTACCGAGAGTCCTCCGCCTCCTCCGGCTCCGCGTCCGCTGGGGCCGCCTGGGACTCCGCCTTCCCGAGGATTCCGTTGCCCGCGGCCATCTTCAGCAGTTCGGCGATCACCTTGGCCGCATCCTCCTGCGCCATGGACCCCTGCCACAAGGGCACGAGTTGCCCATTGAGCACCCCGACGACCATCGGCACAGCCCGGATCTGGAGGGCCTGCACGATCTGCGGGGCGGCGTCCACATTCATCCTCGCCAGCAGCCATGATCCCCCAGCCGCGTTCGCCAGGCCGGAGAGGACCTGACCCATCTGAGCCGACTCCGGCGCCTGCGCCGAATAGAACTCCACGACGATGGGGTACTGGATGGATTTGCGCACAATCGCCTCGAAGGTGGCCTCCGTCACTTCGGTGACGTACACGCCTCCCGCCACGGGAGCGTGGGCCAATTGGGACAAGTCGACTGCGCCTGAGATCTGTGCCATGCACTCATTCTCTCACGAAGATTCGAACGTTTGCCGATCGACGGGCAAAAGAGGAAGATGAAACCATGACTCATCCGCGTGCGGGCCATGTCGCCCTCGAAGAAGATCTGATCGACCCCCAAGCCGTGGTGGCAGCGTACTATGACATCACGCCCGACCCGGACGACCCCGACCAGAAGGTGGTCTTCGGCACCTCAGGCCATCGCGGGTCGAGTCTGGACGGCGCCTTCAACGAGGCGCACATCGCCTGTGTGACCCAGGCCATCATCGAGTTCCGAGCCTCCCGCTCCATCACGGGACCTGTCTACGTCGCCAAGGACACGCATGCCCTGTCCCTCCCCGCGTGGAAGACGGCGTTGGAGGTGTTGAGCGCCTGGGGCGTGCCGGTCTTGTCCGACCGCGAGGCGGATTTCACCCCCACCCCCGCCGCCTCGCGAGCCATCATCGCCCACAACGCGGGACGCAGCGCAGACCTCGCCGACGGCATCGTGATCACCCCGTCCCACAATCCCCCGCGCGACGGCGGCTTCAAGTACAACCCCCCCGAAGGAGGACCGGCCGACACGGACGCGACCTCCTGGATCGCCGACCGGGCCAACGACCTCCTCCGCCACCCCGACCGGGTCCGACGCTCCTCGTCGTGGGACTCGGTCGAGTGGTTCGACTTCCTCACCCCGTACTGCGACGCCCTCAACACCGTCGTCGACATGGACGCCATCCGCTCCGCGGGCGTCCGCATCGGCGCCAACCCCTTGGGCGGGGCGTCCATCCAGTACTGGCAGCACATCGCCGACCGTACGGGGCTCGACCTGACGGTGACGGACACACGGGTGGATCCCCGATGGGCTTTCATGACCCTCGACCATGACGGGAAGATCCGGATGGACTGCTCCTCCCCGTACTGCATGGCGAACGTGGTCGCCGACAAAGACTCGTACGATCTGTGCACCGGCAACGACGCCGACGCCGACCGCCACGGCGTGGTGACCCCCGACGAGGGGCTCCTCAATCCCAACCACTACCTGGCCGTGGCGATCCGCTACCTGTTCACGCACCGGCCAGGCTGGTCCGCCGAGGCGGGCGTGGGGAAGACGCTCGTCTCCAGTTCCATCATCGACCGCGTGGGGGCCGCCATCGGTCGGGCAGTGGTGGAAGTGCCCGTGGGGTTCAAGTGGTTCGTCCCCGGTCTGATCAGCGGGGATCTCGGCTTCGGCGGCGAGGAGTCGGCGGGGGCCTCCTTCCTCACACGGGCCGGACGCACATGGACCACGGACAAGGACGGCATCATCATGGACCTCCTGGCCGCGGAGATCCTGGCGGTGACGGGCAAGAACCCGAGCGCGCACTATCGCGAGATCGAGGCGCAGTTCGGGGTGTCCTCCTATGCTCGTGTGGACGCTCCGGCCACCCGCGAGCAGAAGGCTCGCCTGTCTCGCCTGTCCCCCGCCGACGTCACGGCGACGTCCGTGGCCGGCGAGCCTGTCACGGCGGTCATGACCACGGCGCCGGGCAACGGCGCCCCCATCGGCGGGCTCAAAGTGGCCACCCAGAACTCATGGTTCGCCGCCCGCCCCTCGGGCACCGAGAACATCTACAAGATCTACGCCGAGTCTTTCATGGGCGCCGATCACCTGGCTCAGGTGCAGGCAGAAGCACGTGAGGTGGTGGATCGCGCGCTGGGATGACCCCGTCCTCGCTGTGGTGGCGCCAGACGGCGCCTCGGATCGGTCACGGCGACACGACGACCAGCGGGCCCCGGGTCACGACCCGTCAGAGTCGCTCAGGTCCTTGGCCATCGCCATGGCACGGATACCCGCGCGTTGGATGACGCGCTGGATGGTGAGATCCCTGGTCGTCGGATGGGACACGTACGTGATCCTGTGCAACCCCTGATCCAGGGCGGCGGACTCGAAGACGAAGTGACCGTACTTGAGGAGGATGCCCAGAGGCGGCTGGTAGACCGAAATGTCGAGGATCCGGGTCAGGGGCATCGTCGCCACATGACGGTTGACCACTCCATTGACACGGAAGACTCGCATGTTGGTCACCACGAACCTGTCCATGGACAGTTCGTGGAACTTCCAGAGGCCGACACAGCACACGGCGAGGCCGAGGATGGCCACCGGCCACCACCACGACAGGAACGAGGTCGAGAAGAAGAGGATGACGACGCCCACCAGGGTCACCGCGATGGGGCCCAGCATACAGACGGGGTGCTTGACGACCTCGTCCACGATGAACTCCCCCTCGTCTACGAGAAGGTACTGTTCCACATAGGGGTCGAACAGACTCGGACGGCGCTCTTTCGTCGCCATGTCAGCGGTGGTTGGCGAAGAGGTTGTACACCCACGAGAAGGCGCTCTGGATCCCGGCGTACAAGGTCTTGACCGCGCCGACGGACTCTGACGGATAGTTCACGACGAACATCACGACGAAGACGACGAGGACACCGACGATGATCCTCTTGACCCATTTGCCCATGACGTCCGCTTTCTCATTCCTGTTTGCGCCACTTGATTCGTCTCCCATCATGCCGCATGGGGGCAACCGGGACTCGGCGTGCGCCACGCGTGTCGGAAAACGACCCGCTCAGAGACGGCGTCTCATCCGGTCGCCGATCCGAGCCGTGTTCCAGATCCTGCCCTCGGGCGGTGGCACAGATATCCCAAGTGTGGAAAACTTGGGGGCATGGATAACTTAGATCTGTTTGTCTGTGTCGACCATGTCGGTTATGCCGTCCTCGACCTCGATGAGGCCATCGCTTTCCATACCCAGGTGCTCGGGTTCCGGCTGCTGCACCGCGAGGTCAACGAGGAACAAGGCGTCGAAGAGGCCATGTTGGGCACGGGCGCCCAACATCCCGAATCCGCCCAGATCCAGTTGCTCGCCCCCCTGTCGCCGACCTCGACCATCGCCAAGTTCATCGAGTCCAACAAGGGACGTGGCGGCATCCAGCAGGTCTGCTATCGGGTGGCCGACATCGACCATGCGAGCGAGGTGCTCAGGTCCCGTGGAGTACGCCTGCTCTACGACGCCCCCAAGATCGGCACCGGCGGCTCTCGCATCCAGTTCGTGCACCCGAAAGACACCGGCGGCATCCTTCTGGAGATCACCGAGCCTGCTCAGAATTCCCACTGATCGCCGACGCACGATAGACTTGTCTGCGCCCTGAACGCATGAGTGGGGCGCTGATCCACACCGACTCAAGGAGCGCTTTGATGTCCACTACTTCCTCTTCGGGATTGGACCTTTTCGACGACAACGCCACGGCAGCCGGGACTTTCCAGGTCCAGATGCGTGGCTATGACAAGTCACAGGTCGATGCCTACGTCCGGGGCTTGGAGGACAAGCTCGTCGAGTTGCGTCACGAACTGGCCCAAGCAGCCGAGTCTCCCACACCGGCCGCCCCCGCCGAGGCGAAGCCCATCGGCGCCGACATCGACGTGGATCGTCTGTCCGGGCATGCCGCCCAGATCCTGCACGCGTCTCAGGCGAAAGCCGACGAGATCGTGTCCACCGCCATGCGTGAGGCTCAGCGCATCACCTCGGAGGCCACAGAGGCGGCTCACGAGTTGCGCATGACCGGCCAACACGAGGTGGATCTGCTGCGCTCGTCGGCCATGGAGAACCTGGCCCAGGTACGCGACCAGCAGATGAAAGAGATCCAGGGGGTCCTCGACCGTTCCAAGTCGGACGCCGACTCTGCCCTGGCCGCCGCACAGAGCCACGCCGAAGCATTGGTCGCCCAGGCGCAACAGGAGGCCACCTCCATCGTCGAGAGCGCCCAACGCCAGTCGGCCCAGTCGCGCAACGAGGCAGAGCTGTCGATGACGCAGGCCTTGGCCACAGCCCAGTCCTCGCGCGACACCCTCGTCTCAGAGGCGCACAAGTCTTTAGAGGAGGCACAGGCCGCGAAGGCCGCAGCCCTGGCGGAGATCGCCGCCAAGCAGGAGGCGGCAGCCGGGAAGCTGGCCGAGGAGACCCAGTTGGCGACGAACATCCGCAACACGGCCGTCGCCGAGGCGGAGCAGATCCGTCGCGACGCCGCCACCCACGCCCAACAGCTGCTGACTGCCACGCATCACGAGATCGCCGACCTCCAGCAGCAGATCACCCTGGAAGCGGCCAACCGCCGCAGCAAGCTTCAGGCCGACATCTCCGCCCTCCAGCAGCGCAAGCGCTCGCTGACCCAACAACTGGGCAACCTCTTCGGCCTCGGTTCCGCGGCCGCCACTCAGTTCAAGGACGACGATTGGGCCGATCTTCCGCAGATCACCTTCTCCACGGACAGCCCGGCGGGCGGGGACAGTGCTCCTGCGACGGCGTCCGAGGAGCCCAGCGCTCCGGCTGACGCCGCTCCCGAGGCGCCTGCCCAGCCGTCAACCGAGGCCGAGAAACACGACTGACACCACCCCGACACACCTCGCGTGTCAGAACAGACGGTGGTCGTCGGGTTCGATCCCTCGTAACTCGTCGTAGTCCACGGTCACGCACTGGATCCCTCGGTCACGGGCCAGGGTCCTCGCTTGGGGTTTGATGATCTGAGCGGCGAAGATGCCTTCTACGACGCCGAGCAGCGGGTCGCGGTTGAGCAGTTCGAGGTACCGGGTCAACTGTTCGACCCCGTCGATGTCGCCGCGCCTCTTGATCTCCACGGCCACGTGGGATCCCGTCGTGGTACGGCACAGCAGGTCGACCGGGCCGATGGCCGTGTAGTACTCCCGTGTCACCAGGGTCAGATCCGCCCGCAACTGTCCGGGGTGAGCCGCCAGGAGTTCCTGGAGATGCTTCTCGACCCCGTCCTTGACCAGTCCCGGATCGACTCCCAGGTCGGCGTTGGTGTCCGACTCGATGTCCTGGATTCCGATCCTCAGTTGGTCGGATCCGGTGTTCTTCACCGTCCACACTTGGGCGAGCCGGTCGTCGTCAGGCGCCTCGTCGATCTGGAGAGTGCAGGGGGCGCCCATCCAATTCAAGGGTTTGTACGCTCCCCCGTCGGCGTGGATGGAGACCGAACCGTCGGATTTGACCATGACCAGCCGCTTGGCCATCGGCAGATGCGCCGACAACCGACCGGAGTAATCCACCTCGCAGGTGGCGATGACAAGACGCACGCTCGCCGCCCGGTCAGGAGACGGTGGCGGTGATGATGTGCGCGCCCTCGGCCGGCCGGATCCCCGCAGGATCGGTCGGGTCGACCCCTTGGGCCGCGATGGACTCCACCACTGTCATCGAGGCGGCGTCCGCGGCGCCGAGCACGTCGTACTTGGGTGGCAATTGCACCGTGTGACCGATGACGATGAAGAACTGTGAGCCGTTCGTGTTGGGCCCGGCGTTGGCCATGGCCACTGTGGCGTACGGGTAGGTCTCCGACCCGGACAACTCGTCCTTGAAGGTGTAGCCAGGGCCTCCCCTGCCCGTCCCCGTCGGATCCCCGCATTGGAGCACGAAGTCAGGCACGAGCCGATGGCATGATGTATTGTCGAAATACTGCTGGGACGCCAGCGAGACGAGGGAGTTCACCGCACAGGGCGCCCCGGCACGGTCCAGCGTCATCGTGACGTCTCCGGCGTCCATGTGCAAGGTCACAGTGACCGTGCCAGTGGCGGGAACGGCCACTGCGGGCGGAGGAGTCACAGACGTGGTCCCTGCTGTCGCCCCCGAGGGCGTGTACACGCAGGCGACAGTCCCGGCGACCGCCGGATTCGAGGACCCGGGCTGCCCGGGGGTCGATGTGGAACAGGCCGCCAGGGCCAACGTCGCCACCAGCGTCGACACGAGGAGCACTCGTCTAAGACCGGTCATGAACCACCTTCTTGCTAGGCTGTTTCTATGGTGAACCTAACCAGGATATACACTCGCACGGGAGATCGCGGCACGACACGACTGGCTGACAACCAGTCCGTGCCCAAGACCGATCCCCGGTTGGACGCCTATGGCACCGTGGACGAGGCCAACTGCGCGATCGGCGCGGCGCTCGCACTGGCCGACGTTCCCCCGCGCATGGCCCAGGTGCTGTCCCAGCTCCAGAACGAGTTGTTCGACGTCGGCGCGGACTTGGCGACCCCTCTGGACCATGCAGGCAGGACGGTGCGCATCGACGCGGCGTGTGTGGACCGCCTGGAGGCCTGGTGCGACGAGTTCTCCGCCGGGTTGCCCGACCTGCGCTCCTTCCTGCTGCCCGGGGGCACGCCGCTGTCCGCCTGGCTGAACATCGCCCGCACGGTGGTACGACGAGCCGAACGGGCCACCTGGATCGCCGCGGAGACCGTCCCGGTCAACGACGAGGCCATCCGGTACCTCAACCGGGTGTCCGACCTGTTGTTCATCATGGCCCGTCAGGCCATGCTCGCCGCCGACCAACAAGAGACCCTGTGGGCACCGGCCCAGGAGCGGGACGAGTGAGCCGCCGCGTATCCAAGCACCTCGCGCCACCGCGACCCTTGTCGACCCATCTCTCCCATGCGGAGGTCCGTGGCGGAACGCGGTGGATCGTCCACACGATGCCGGGCTTCAAAGCCGTCAAGGCGTACCGCTGCCCCGGGTGCCAATCCCTCATCGCGCCGGGCACCGCGCACATCGTCGCCTGGCCGGACTCCCCCGCCTCCAGCGTCGACCGCGCCGTCGACGACCGGCGACACTGGCACACGCCATGTTGGGAGCGCATGTCATGAAGATCCACCACGTCGGACACGGGGCGCCGCGCTTCGTCTTCCTCCATGGCCTGTTCGGTCAGGGACGCAACTGGACCTCGATCGCCAAGAAGCTCGCCCCGCATGCCAGCGTGCTCGTCGACCTGCCCGACCATGGCTCGTCGGAGTGGAGCGACCATTTCTCGTACATCGACATGGCCGACACGGTGGCCGACCTGCTCGCCGGCCTGGATCAACCCGTGTGTCTGGTCGGACACTCCATGGGAGGGCGCGTGGCCATGACGACCGCCATCCGACATCCGCACCTGATGGATTCCCTCGTGGTCGAAGACACCAGCCCTGCGGACCTGGACATGAGCGAGTTCCATGTCTACGCCGACGCGATGTCCGCCATCCCTGTCGCCGAATTGACCAGCCGCCACCAGGCCCGCGCGTCGTTGAGGCTGGCAGTCGACGACGACGAGGTGCTCGGATTCCTCCTGCAGAGCCTCCAGCCGGCGGCCGTCGGGTGGAGGTGGATCATGAATCTTGAGATGCTCTCACGCGACATGGACGAGATCGGCCGCTGGCCCATGCCCGTCGGCACCTTCGACCGTCCCGTCCTGTGGATCACGGGAACCCAGTCGTCACGCACATCGGTCGAGCAGCGGGACGCTATGAAGGCATTATTCCCACTTGTGCGCCATGTGCGCGTCAAGGACGCGGGACACTGGGTGCACGCCGACGCGCCCGAGGTGTTCGCCCACGCCCTACGACGCTTCGTCGACCGCCTCTGAGGCGCCTGGCAGACGGGTGACCACATGGCGGTCCCCGTACGCCCCGTCGATGCGTCCCACGCAGGGCCAGTACTTGTCCGGGCCGCCGCCCAGGACCGGACCCGCCGTCATCCCCATCGGGAACACGGCCTCGGCCTGGGTGTACGGGTGGCGCCATTCACCCACCAATCGGCGAGCCGGATGAGGAGCATGGCACAAGGGGTTGTCCTCGGCAGGCCACCGGCCCGCCGCGACCTGGTCGATCTCGGCGCGGATCGCCAGCATGGCGTCGCAGAAACGGTCGATCTCGGCCAGGGACTCCGATTCCGTCGGTTCGACCATCAGCGTCCCCGGGACGGGGAAACTCATCGTCGGGGCATGGAAACCATAGTCGATCAGGCGTTTGGCCACGTCGTCCACGGTGATCCCCGTCTCCTTGGTGATCCCACGCAGGTCGAGGATGCACTCGTGCGCGACTCGGCCGCCGACGCCCACGTACAAGGTCGGGAAGGCGTCGCTCAGACGTGTCGAGATGTAGTTCGCCTCCATGATCGCGTCGACGGTCGCCGCACGCAGACCTTCGGCGCCCATCATGGCGATGTAGGCGTACGTGATGGGCAGGATTCCCGCCGACCCGTACGGCGCCCCTGCCACCGCGCCGGTGGGGTCCGAGAAGAGCTCATGGCCGGGGAGGAAGTCGGCCAGATGGGCTTTCACAGCCACCGGCCCCACACCGGGCCCTCCACCCCCATGGGGGATGGCGAAGGTCTTGTGCAAGTTCAGATGGCTGGCGTCGGCGCCGAGGTCGCCGAGGCGGGCGAGCCCCACCAAGGCGTTGAAGTTGGCGCCGTCGATGTACACCTGTCCCCCGGCGTCGTGGACGATCTGGCAGACCTCCAGGATGGTGGTCTCGTACACCCCATGGGTGGAGGGGTACGTCACCATGATCGCGGCCAGGTCCTCGGCGTGCTCGTCGGCCCGTCGGCGGAGGTCGTCCATGTCGATGGACCCGTCCGCGTCGACGCGCACGGGGACCACGCGCAACCCTGCCATGGCCGCCGAGGCGGCGTTGGTGCCGTGTGCGGACGTGGGGATCAGGCAGGTCGTCCTGTTCTCGCCCCTGGCCTCGTGGTACCGCCTGATCGCCAGCAGCCCGGCCAATTCCCCTTGTGAACCGGCATTGGGCTGGAAGCTGATCGCGTCGTACCCAGTGATCTCGGTCAGCCACCGCGTCAGATCGCCCAACAACTCCTGGTAGCCCTCGACGTCGGCCATCGGCGCATAGGGATGGATGTTCGCGAAACCTGGCAGGCTGATCGCCTCCATGGCGACGGCCGGGTTGAGCTTCATCGTGCATGACCCCAGGGGGATCATCCCGCGGTCGAGCCCGTAATCGCGATCCGCGAGGGTGCGCATGTAGCGCATCATCGCCGTCTCGGACTGGTACGCCGTGAACACGGGGTGTGTGAGGAAGTCGGCCTCGCGGGCATGGTCGCCCAGGTGAGCGCGGTTCGCGACGGCCAACTCCAGTCCGAACACCGAGGCGAGGCTGTCCATCACCGAGTCGTCGACGCCCTCGCCGAAGGCGATCACGACGGTCGTCTCGTCCGCGGCGCGGATGCCGATCCCGGCGGCGGAGGCCGCCGCCACCGTGTCCGACGCGGAGTCGACCGTGACGGCGACCGTGTCGAAGAAGTCCTCGGCGACGAGGGTCAGGCCCGCCCTGGCGGCGGCTTCGGCGAAGCGTGCCGCCCGGTCGTGGATGGACTCGGCGATCGCACGCAGCCCGGCAGGACCGTGCCACAGGGCGTAGAAAGCGGCTGTGACAGCCAAGAGGACCTGGGCTGTGCAGATATTGGAGGTCGCCTTCTCGCGACGGATGTGCTGCTCGCGGGTCTGGAGGGCAAGTCGGTACGCCGGCACGCCGTCCGCGTCACGGGACTGGCCCACCAGTCGTCCGGGCAGTTGGCGTTCCAGGCCTGCGCGTACGGCGATGAACCCGGCGGACGGTCCTCCGTACCACAGAGGGACGCCGAAGCGTTGAGCTGAGCCGACGGCGACGTCCGCCCCCCATCCGCCCGGCGGCGTGATCATCGTCGTGGCCATGAGATCAGAAGTCGCCACCACCAGAGCGCCCTTGGCGTGGGCGGCTTGCGCGATACGTCGTGACTCCTCGACCGACCTGAGGCGGCCGTCCACCCCGCATTGAGCCACGACCACACAGAAGGGATCCAACTCGTCCACGGCGCCGAGCACATCGGAGCGCACCTCGACAGCGACGCCCATGGCTTGAGCCCTGGTGCGCACCACATCCACACTGGTGGGGAAGACCCGCTCGTCGATGATCACGCAGTTTCCCGTCTTGACGGATCGGCGCGCCAGCCCGACGGCCTCGGCCACGGCGGTGGCCTCGTCCAAGAGCGACGCGCTGGCCACATCCAGCCCCATGAGGTCGCACACGAGGGTCTGGAAGATCATCAGGACTTCCAGCCGGCCTTGGGAGATCTCGGGCTGATAGGGGGTGTACGCGGTGTACCAGGCGGGGTTCTCCAAGACGTTGCGCCGGATGACGGCCGGTGTCACGCAGGACCAGTACCCCATCCCGTACATCGGGACACGGATCATGTTCTTGTCCGCCACAGCACGCAACCGCGCCGCCACCTCCTGTTCGGTCAAGGGTGCGGGCAGATCGAGGGGGGCGTCCAGCAGGATTCCGGCGGGGATCGCCGAGGCGACCAGGTCCTCGACACCTGCGGCTCCCAGTGTTTCGCACACATGCGCCCGTTGCTCCGAGCTCATCCCGACGTGGCGTGAGACAAAAGACATGACAACCTTTCTGGTCGAGGATCCCTCCGGATATCTTACCGTGTCGCGCGAGCGGGCTGGATCGCCATTCCTCGTAACACGAGGGCCGAGTCGTGCTGGGCGAGATGGAGGTCCACTGTGAGGATCTCGGACGTATGTCCGGTGGGAAGGTGGTGGGATCTCAGTCGCAGGAGACCGTTCCCAGCGGAGGTCTCGTCGACGGGCCACCGAACGACGTGTGGCGCGTCGCTTTGTCCGTTGGTGACGGTGAGGATCACCCCGTCTCGACAGGTGGAGCCGTGACGAGAATTCCCGCCCCCGATGGCGCCCTGGTCGGTGGTCTCCACGACCTGCTCGACGTACTCCATCGGCGATCCGGCGCCGCCGAAGCCCTTGTTGTACACACTGACATACCCACCACCCGGGCGGGCGTACGCGGCGACCTGCATGTCGGTCTTCGGACTGTCCCAGATCCTCAGGCCGTCCTCGGTGAGGAGGTAGTCACGACGGGTGTCCGAGAAGAAGAGGCCGTTGTCATCCCACGTGAGACTGCCCGAGTCCATTCCCGCAGTCGTGATGGACGACACCTGCCCCTCGGCGTCGATCAAGAGGACATGACCACTCAGCGTGCGCTGAGCGTTGCTGGGGACGCTCGCGTAGAGCGCGAGGATGTGGTTCGGCGCCAATCGCTGTGCGCCGGGCTTCATCACATACCAGGTGTCCTGAGATTCGCCACAACCGCCCAGAAGGGCCACGCCGAGCAGGACGGCGCCCAGGGTGATCATGCGATGTCGGTAGGGTCGTCCGATGAGGTTTCCTGGAGCGACCTTCATGTGTGTGCGGGCCATGTGATCTCCTCTTCTCTGTCTCACCATGGCTGTGATTGCGAATCCACGATCTCTCCCTATGAGAATAGATGAAACAAATAAGACGAGTCACGAGTATGGTGAGATGAAATACCTTGATAACTGAGCAATATGATGTTCAGATGATGCGTAAACCATGCAATTAATAGGAAATATCAACGGTGATGTGCGATGAGTGATTCGCGGACTCCACGACGGGGGTCGCCGACGCCCGACGTGCATTGTGGACACTGTCACATCTGTGATGTCGTTTGCCTGGCGTCCATGTCAATCCACACTATCTGCTACCATGGGGTAAGAATTGTTATAAGTTCGCTTCACCTGTGAGTAGGGGGATCATGCCTGACACTGTACAACTCGCCACTCGGGTGGAGAAGGCCCAGGATCAGCTCTTCCGGGAGACCACCAGGCGTCTGGGGACCACTCCTGCGGACGCGCTGCGTGTGTTCGTGGCCGCTTTCAACCAGAATCGGGGTTTCCCCTTCGACGTGCGCCTGGGCGTCGACGCCGGGTCGGACGAGACGGAGGACCGGCCAGAAACCTTGTCCAGCGTCCCCCGACGACTTCTGGACGAGTCCGCATGACACGCCCCAAGTGCCAACGACCCCTTCCACCACCCACCTCCCACCACAGGATGCACCATGTCTGAGCAGCTGAGAACCTATCTTCCCATCCTCATCCCCCTCGCCGTCATCGAGCTCGGATTGTTGATCGCAGCTCTGATCCACATCTTCACCCACAAGCATTACCGCTTCGGAAACAGGTGGCTGTGGGTGATCATCGCCGTGCTGATCAACCTCATCGGCCCGATCCTCTATTTCGTGATCGGTCGTGGAGACGCCGACGACGAGGGCGACCGCTGATGGATGTCCTCGCCATCGAGAACCTCTCGAAAAGCTTCGGCGCCACACGGGTGATCGACTCCATCTCGCTGAGTGTGCCCGAGGGGTCGGTCTTCGGGTTCATCGGAGAGAACGGAGCTGGCAAGACCACCACGATGAGGATGGTCCTGGGTCTGCTCCCGTCCGATTCTGGCGAGATCCGCGTGTGCGGGGAGAAGGTACGCTTCGGCATGACCGCCACGAACCGTCATGTCGGCTACCTGCCGGACGTCCCCCAGTTCTATCCGTACATGCGCGCGACCGAATACCTGGCCTTGTGCGGCGAGGTCTGCGGTCTGTCCTCCACCGACATACGCCGTCGCAGCGCCGACCTGCTGGAACTGGTGGGGCTGGCCACCACGAAGAAGCGGATCGGCGCCTACTCTCGTGGGATGAAGCAGCGTCTCGGGGTCGCTCAGGCGCTCATCAACACTCCGCGCCTCCTCATCTGCGACGAGCCGACCTCGGCGCTCGATCCTCTGGGTCGCAAAGAGGTCCTGGACATCCTCACGCGGATATCCTCCACGACCACCGTCGTCTTCTCCACCCATGTCCTCTCCGATGTCGAGAAGATCTGCGACCGCGCGGCTGTCCTCCATCAGGGGAAGATTGTGATGCAGGGCACTCTGGCCGACCTGAAAGCGCGCCATGGGAGCAATGGGCTGCTCGTGGAGTTCTCGCACCCGGACGACACGCGACGATTCTGCGACATGGTGTCCCCCGACCTGATCCGGGATCGCACCGACGTCGAGGTGACCCTCTCCTCCACCGACCCTGCTCAGGAGATGGCCGTCCTGACACTACTGGCCGAGAACCGTCTCCTGCCCGTACGCTTCGAATCGCTGGCGCCCAGCGTCGAGAATCTCTTCTTGGAGGCCGTGTCGTGACATCCTATGTGTCTTTCTGTAAGAAAGAGGTCCTGGAGAGTTGGAGGACGTACCGGCTGGTCATCATGCTCGTCGCGTTCATCGCCTTGGGCGTCCTCAGCCCCCTGTTGGCGAAGCTGCTCCCCGACCTGCTCTCCGGCACCGACCTGGGCAACGGCATCATCCTGCAGATGCCGCCGGCGACGGCGCTCGACTCCTGGACCCAGTACTTCAAGAACATCGGCCAGATGGGTGTCCTGATCCTCGTCATCGTGTTCTGCGGGGTCACGGGAACGGAGCTGTCCAAAGGGACCTTGACCACCATCCTTGCCAAGGGGATGCGGAGGTCAACCGTCATCCTCGCCAAGTTCAGCGTCGCCACTGTGATCTGGACCCTGAGTTTCGTCGTCTCCCTGGCGGTGACGTACGCCTACACGGTGTACTACTGGGGCTCCGGCCCACTCCCCCACGCGCTCCTGGCGTTCGGATCCTTGTGGGTCTTCGGGGTGCTGTTGATCGCGTGCATGGTCCTCGGCGGGATCCTCCTGAGCACCATCTACGGCGCCCTGGTGGCGGTCGCCGTCGTCGTGGTCGCCGGCAACCTGGTCGCTCTCTCACCGGCGACCGCGCCGTACAATCCCATCAGTCTGGCCGGTGGTACTGTCGCCCTGCTGGATGGATCCAAGACGACAGGCGACTTCCTTCCAGCCGTGTGGATCAGCCTCGCCCTGATCCTGGTGCTCCTCGGCGCCAGTGTGGCCGTCTTCGACAAGAAACAGGTGTGAGGCCCCATGCCGTCCTCGGTGGCGGGCGGGCCGCTCCAGGCGTCGTCTGCGTCGGCCGTCACGCCAGTGGTCGTCTTCGACGCGATGGGGGTCTTGTACGCCGAGGCCGATGACGAGGCGGATGTGCTGACGCCCTACCTGGTTCAGCTGGGATGCGCGATGGGTGAGGAGCGGATCCGCGATTTCTATCGGCGGGCCAGCTCAGGGGAATGGACGTCGACCCAGTTCTGGGCCGAGTGTGGGGTCGTCGGTGATGATCACGAGTATTGTGGCCGTCACCGCCTCATGCCGGGGATCGACGTCGTGCTGCGCGACCTGAGCGACCGGGGCGTGCGGATGGCGTGTCTGAGCAACGATGTGAGCGCATGGTCGATTCTGCTGAGGGAGCGGTTCGCCCTCACTCGGTGGATCGACGTGTGGGCCATCTCGGCGGACATCCGCGTGCGCAAGCCGTCCCTGGACGCCTATCGGCAGTTGTCGACGATGTGCGGGGTCGGTTTGGACCAGCTTCTCTTCTTCGATGATCGCCCTGCCAACGTCGACGCCGCCCTCAGTCTGGGGATCGACGCCCATCTGTTCACCACCGTGGAGGCCTGTCGCCACACCCTGGTCTCACGTGGGCTCCTTGTCTGAACAGGCCGAGTAGGTGGGATCTGAGAACGTCAGGCCCGCGCCCTCATGGGGTCAGCCAGTCCCTCGATCGCCGGTGACAGGCCGGGACCTCTCGACATGGATGGCCTCGTCACCTCCCGGACGCCCTCAGGATGAGTGATCGACTCGACCGGGTCGATCGGGCCGACCGGAGAGAAAGCGCTCGGGCACATCGACGACCCGGGTGGCGTCCCACGGTTGTTCCCAGCCCCCCAGACGCAACACGGCGTCGACAAGCCCCGCTGTGAACCCCCAGAGGAAGATGTCCTGGATCTGCCAGGCGGGACCGACGCCGCCGCGAGGGTGTCGGGCCATGACGCGCTGATCGGGTCGGGCCAGGTCGGCCAGCGTCCAGCGAAGGATGGTGTCGACCTCGTCGGTGTCGTGGACCATCAACGGATCGTCTCCCGGCCACACTCCCACCACGGGCACGACGTGGTTCTGGCTGACGGGGATCTGTCGGGTGTGCAACTGCCCCAGAGGCCGCACCGTCGATGAGCGGAGGCCCACCTCCTCCCAGGCTTCCCGCAATGCGGTGTCCACCGGGGCATGGTCGCCGGGCTCACGTCCTCCCCCGGGGAAGGAGACCTGTCCCCCATGATGCTCCAAGTCTGCGGAGCGCAGGGTCAAGACCAGATCAGGATCGGACCCCTCACTGACCAGGACGAGGACAGCCGCAGATCGGTGGTCCGCCGACGACGGGGGCCAGCAGACGCTGAGCGGCTGGAGCCGCCGGGCGAGCCCGTCCATCCACATGGGCGTCGGACGGGCGGCGCCTATGGCGAGAGCAGGCGTGTCCCGGCTCCCAGACGAAGCGTGGGGATCAGATGCCATGGGCTACTCCTCGACGGGCGGATCTCACTCATCCTACTCACGCGAGCAGGTGCCCGCCCCCTGTGACCACCGATGATCCCGCGCGGGAAGACACCGATCAAGCCGAGTTCCAGATCCCCGCGAGTCGGTCTCGCCAGGCGTCCGCGCTGGAGTGGATCACGCGGGCGACGAAGTGACTCAGACCGTGATGATGTGCTCTTTCCGCTTGAGGCTCGTGAAAGCTGATCGCGTGGCGATGTGGGTGGCGCCAAGGAGGGCGGCCACGAACACGACGAGCATCCACCAGGGAGTTCCCTGGAGATCGAAGATTCGTGGATACTTGGTGGCGAGGATAGTGATGGATATCAACGCGGGTGCGACCGCGGCCACCACCGCGACGGATATCACTGTGATGTTGATCAGACCGAAGACTGGCTTGATCCATGTCCGGGCTATCCCGACACTAGTCAGAGTGGAGGCGAGGCTGCTGAGCGTTCTCACATTGCCGCGAAGAGCGAGGGCGAGCACGGGGGCGAAGAGCAGACCGAATCCGATCAGTGAGATCGCCAACCAGAGTGGCATGTAGAAACCGGTAGGTGGGCGGGAGTAGTCAACCATGAACGCGGTCATGCCAGTGTCGGCCGCCCAGTTCCTGGCTACAGTCTCCTGGTGCGGTGTGAGTCCTTGATAGACGTTCCAGACCCGTATGGTGGCAGCCTGTCGCATGGTGTCAGGGAGCGCCGGGCGGAGGACGAAACCAGCCCCGGTCGCCCATCTGTGGGCAGCGTCCGGTTTCACCGACAGTACTGGCACGTCTGTCGTATCCATCCCACCAGCATCTGATCCTCCGCCAACAGCTTGGACGGGAATTGTGTCACTGCTGTTCGGTGTGGCACCGACGACCAAGACGCCTCCTCGTGCGAGCACGTCCATAGCCTGAGATGGCACGTCACCTAACAGACTCCGGGCGTCTTCCAAGGTCTCGACGCTCTGGAGCAGGCCTCCGCTAAGCGGGCCGAGTCCCAGTTCTGTCATCGTGATGGGTGGGGTTGACAGTCCAAGATCTGACGTGAATCGCTCCAGCATCTGCGCTGGGATTTTTTCCCCTGCGTCTTTCTCAACTTCGACACGGACGCTGCCAGCGGGAACTCTCGGGGACATATAGGCGACTTGCGCCGCGATAGAGGACGACGCGATCACGAAGAGTGAACACACCAACCCCACTACCAGCGTCACGATCACGGTGACGACACTCCACCGACGTGAACCTTCCACCAGGATGCGACCCGTCAGAGTGCCCGAGGATACTGGACGCCGTGAGAGGGCTCCCCCGAGCATCCCGACCAACAGTGGAGTCCAAGTGGCAAAGGCCACCACCATCATCAAGGCGCCGCCAGACATCCACCACAATCGGCTATCGGACGCGACCATCAGCCACGCCGCCACTCCCACGAACAGAAGACCGAACGGTACCAGTGCGACGCGAGCGCGCCTGCTCAGTGGTGTGGGTGTACGGTCCTGCTGCCCCAGGCGGGCGCTGCTGACAGCGTCACCGACCCACAGGCCGATTCCCGTCCCCACTACGCTAGCGAGCAACACCCCTGACAGGTCGGCGGCTGGGAACAACCCATCCGACAAAGGCTTACCGCCGTTCAGGCTCGATAGCAAAGGTCGAGCCGTCAAGGCGAACAACCACCCCGTGACAACGCCGACAACACTCACCAGGGCCGTGCCAACCAGGGCCGTGCCGGCCATGGTGCGCCGCATGGGCACCGATGGCACGCCAGCACGTACCAAGGTCCGGCTCACTCGCCCAGACCAGCCGGCCAAGCGACCCGCCATCACCAAGCCCACGCTGAAAGGGAGCAGCAACAAAGGCAACCGATCGCCCATGACCTTGTTCACTGAACGATTGGGAGGTTTCAGCAGGTGGTCGCGAGTCTCGGCATCAAAGGTGTACGCAGCACCGAACACGCCTTCTTGGGCCAGTCGCGCGACTTCGAGGTTCACCAGGTCTGGGTTGCCATCAAAATAGTAGCGTGTCGACGCCATCGTGCTTATTGTCTGATGCTCGGTCGTGGTCAGGCTCCACGTCGCCCATGTCCCGGGTGCGCATAACCACTCGATGCTCTGTGGATGGAAGACATTCCTCACCTGGCCAACGACGGTCAAGCCCCACTCCCCGATAGGAGACTCGGCCCAGCCCGCCGCCCCAGTCGTGGTCACGCACTCGCCAGCGGAGAGTGGCCAACGACCCGCCACTATATCCATGATCCCCGATAGCACCGGTGACGGCATCGCCAACTCGGTGTACGCCGCATCGTCGAACTGGCCAGCATCTGTCCGCAACGACACAGCAGACCCCCATACCGGAATGACGGTGACCCGAGCATCGACCCCATCGAGCCATCGAGCGGGCGCCAACTCTTCCCCCGGGGAGAACGCTCCTTGATCGAACGGAGCCACCTTAGCCATGGTGGCGCCCAGTTCTGAGTTCGCCACCTGAGGGCGGCTCCACTGCAATGATCCGATGCAAGCGCTCGTCGCCATCACCAACGCCGTGACCACCGCGGTCACAACAAGCAATCCGCGAAAAGGATGGGACCTGACCAGAAGCCAACCGACCTGTGTTCGCCATCTGGTTGTCATCGGCTCACCAACTGACCGTCACTGATCTCCAGTACCCGATCCGCGTACTCAGCGGCGCTCTGATCATGAGTGGCAATCAACACTCCCACGGCCTTCGTCCGGGTCAGTTCCCGGAGTAGATCGAACAACAGATTCGAGTTCTCCCGATCAAGCGCACCAGTCGGTTCATCACACAAGATCACCTCGCGCTCGCCAGCCAAAGCCCTGGCGATGCCCACCCTCTGCCTCTGTCCGCCCGACATGTCCACCGGCTGCCGATCCGCGAGATCATCCACGCCCACGGCCGCCAACAGTTCCAGCGCCTTCGACCGAGGTGAATCGACCCCTTGACACCGTAAGATGAGTTCGACGTTCTCCGCCGCCGTGAACTGGGCCACCAGGTTGTTGTCTTGAAACACCATGCCCACCGACCGCAGGCGCAAAGCGGTGCGCTGCTGATCCGATAATTGAATCACATCCTCGCCACAGACCCGCAGACTCCCCTGGTCAGGCAGATCCAATCCGGCAAGAACATTCAACAACGTGCTTTTACCAGAGCCACTAGCGCCAAACAAACACACCGACTCACCCGCAGCCAAGCGGAAATCCACACCCCGCAACGCATGAACCGAACCAGTTCTGACAGGATAATCCACCAGCAGACCTGAAGCCTCGACCACAGTATTCACTCCCAAACCCTATCTTATTCACTCAACTATTGCTACATATGTGCTACTGCCGTCTTCCCCACAGCAAGGCGGAAAGACGGCAGTAGCACTCGATCTCCAACGAGAAGCAGCATTGCCTATAAGCATAAACTATGTTATTGCCACATGGATATTAACATGATCTATTGATCCAGAATGAAGACACTTGGTTATCATCAAACCACCAGAAAGCTGGATCATTTGTGTTTGGCGGCTCAGTGAAACAATGTCCTGACAGATTATAGTCATGAGCAAAGGCGACATAGTATGATGTTCCATTCTGAACCGAGCTCAGCGTGTCATTGTTCACGGCACTGATGTTATGGTACGTGCCATTGGTTGTGGCGTAGGTCCCAATGAGAGCCTTGTAATTAGGATCCGCATACAGGTACAGATTTCCGGCTTGCGCACTAGTAGCACTCCCCAACCCGAACGACACTACCAGTGCCAGGATGGCCAGAAGCGCTCCACGCGCAGTTCTCTTCATTTACATGATTTCACCTTTCTGTTTCTTTATTCGGGCACCATGCCCGATCGCGTTTTCCAGGATAGAGAAACAATATCTCGAACCACTCATGTGTTAAGTAACATAGCGCGTGTTTAACGTCAAGTCCCAAGGGCGACCCTGAATCCCCTTATCAGATACTATTTCAGAGTATGGGGTGCATCAGCCATACACCATCTCCTGGGCAGTGGTCTGACTTGGGAAGGGGCCGTGACGCTGGCAGAGCGCATCGTTGAAAGATCACAAAGGAGTGTTGACTGGAGAGAGGCTCATCTGGTGATTTTCATGAGGTGAACAACCATCGGGGTCACCAGGTTTGACGACACTTCCGATGGCTCCTATGGGTCGAATGGCACTCTGCCATACCGTGGCGGACTCCCTCGCGGTATCGATGCCGCATCTCATGCTGTCACTACTACGCTCGGTTGAGGGAAGCATTATCGAGATGTGGGGGTCCCGCAGGCCCTCTCGGGTCAGACCGAGTTTGTCACGGTTCTCCCGACGACATCAGCCCCAGGTCAGGCCGTGACTCGCAGGATCTCGCCTGTCGCGTCGCTGATCGCCAGCACGGGGTCGGCTGTGAGGTCGAGGTCGGCCTGGACCCAGTCGCCCGTGGGTGTCTCGGTGCGCCAGGACAGGCGTCGATAGGTGCAGGAGAGCACGCGTGCGGTTCCCTGGGCGATGCCGGGATGGGTGCGACGCACTCGGATCGCCAGTTGGGTGTGTCGAAGCGTCTCGGCCTGCTCCGGGGTCGCCGGTCCCGGGTGCTCGTCCATGGGGGGTCGGATGGCGTCGTCGCCGCCGGGTCGGTCCTCTTTCAGGCCCGTCCAGCCGAACTCGTCCCCGTAGTACAACGCCGGCGTGCCCGGCAGAGTCATGAGCGCGGCAGTGGCCACCCGAGCCCCGCCGACGCCGATCTGCGTGGCGATACGGGTGACGTCGTGGTTGCCGACGAAGATCCAGGGGATCTGCGTGGCGCACGCCACAGCGTGTCGTTCCAGCGCCCACGCCATCTCGTGGGAGTTTCGATCCTTCAGCCCGCTCCAGATCGCTTTCCACAGCTCGTACTGGGTGACACTGTCGAATCCGGACCGCTCGGCGATCGCGGCGTAATCCCCGTGGAGGATCTCCGCGAGGGTCAGGGACTGCGGATGGGCGTCCCGTACCCGCGCCAGGACGCTGGTCCAGAACTCGGGGGGGATCCGGTACGCCGCGTCCAAGCGCCACCCGTCGGCGCCTCGGTCCAGCCAGTGGTTCATCACGGTGACGACATAGTCGGCGACCTCGGGGCAGGCATGGTCGAGTTCCACCAAGGCGTCATGGCCTTCGAAGCGGGCCAAGCCGTCCGGTCGAGCCGGGTCGGCTTTGAGCATCTTCGCGTACGGAGAGGACCGGTCGGCCAGGGTCGCCCGTACCCACGGGTGGTCGACCGACACATGGTTGAACACGCCGTCGAGCAGGAGGCGCACCCCCCTCTCGTGGCACGCGGTCGCCAGGTGTGCCAGATCCGCCTCGTCGCCGAGTCGAGGATCGACGCGCAGGTGGTCGAGGATGTCGTACCCATGGCTGCTGGACGCCCATACGGGTCCGAGGGCCACCCCGTTGCACCCCAGCCCCACGACGTGATCCAGCCAGGACTCCACGCGCGAGAGCCGATGGTGGACTCCCGGGACGTCCGGGGTGTGGACGGGGGCGCCGCACGCCCCCAGAGGATAGACGCTCCACCAGATGGCGGTGGCGGTCCACTCGGGGGTCATCGTTGGCATGTCGCCGTCAGCACAGCCCGCGCAACAGTGTGCGGCACGGCAGTGGCCGCGGCCAGCGCGGCGGCGGTACGGCGACCGTGGGGAAGATCGAGATGGTCGACATCGAGGGCATGGACGGCGAAGATGTACCGATGCACCCGGTCACCCTTCTGCGGGTTGGCGCCGATGAAGCCCACGGTGCCGAGTCCATTGGGCAGGTCGAGCGCCTCCTGGACCCCCACTGAGGAGGCGGGCGCGAAGATCTTGGACGCGATGACCTTGACCACGGACTTGCTGGCGCCCGTGGGGATGGAGGTCACAGAAGCGGGGATGTCAGCCACCAGCCAGTGCCAGAACCCTCCCTCGCGGGGGGCGTCCGGGTCGAAACACGTCAGGAAGAATCCCCGCGTCTCGTCGGGGAAACCCGACCATGACAACTGTGGCGAGACATTGCCGCCATCGGCCGTCTGGGGCACGGGAAGTGGCTGGCCGTGTTGGATGTCGGTGCTTGTCACGGTGAAGCCCGGCACTCGCGGGAGGATGGAGTACGGATCGGGCGCCACAGGGCGGTTCATGTCGATTGCCACATCTCGATCCTACGGGGTCGAGGCGATGTCACACAATGGGACTCGCGTACATCCGTGTGTCGGGCGTTCTCAGACCTCTTCGTGTCCCGTCAGCAACGGGTCATGGCAGAATGGCTCCATGGGAAAGAAATCGGGCGCCGCGCCCACGCCGGCCATCCAGGCCTTGGACGCGAGCGGCATCGCGTACACCCTCCACGAGTTCGAGCACGACCCTCGTTCCATGGAGGGGTTCGGCCGGGAAGGCGCGACGAAGCTGGGGATCGACCCCGCGAGGATCTTCAAGACCCTCATGGCCCGCGTGGACGCCGCCCTGGTCTGCGCCGTGGTCCCCGTCGCGGGGATGCTCGATCTCAAAGCTCTCGCGGGGGCCATCGGCGGGAAGAAGGCGCAGATGGCCGACCCCCAGGACGCCGAACGCGCGACCGGGTACGTGGTGGGCGGCATCTCCCCTCTCGGGCAACGACGCGCCTGTCCCACGGTGATCGACGAGTCGGTTCTGGCCTTCGACACCGTCATGGTCTCAGGCGGGCGCCGCGGGCTCGACATCGAGCTGAGCCCCGCGGACCTGGTCCACGCCACCTCGGCCCAGCTCGCGCCGATCGCCCGATGACAGCCATGTGAGGGGCGCACGCGCATTACCTGTGTCTGGATCGCATGCCGAGGGAAGACCGGGTATGCTCAACCGTTGTGGATCACACCTACCCCCTGCGCACGACAGTAACGAGCAATGGCATTCGCGTGGCCGTCAACCCCGATCCGTGGGTGTCGGGAGTGTCAGTCAACCTGTGGTACCTCGTCGGATCCGTCCATGAGGCGGCGGGGAAAACCGGCTTCGCCCATCTCTTCGAGCACCTGATGTTCTCCGGATCCGCCAACGTCTCCTCCGGCGAGCACCTGGGCGTCGTGCAGTCCATGGGCGGCAACGCCAACGCCACGACGAGCTTCGACCGCACCAACTACTTCGAGACGGTTCCCGCCGGGGGCCTCGACCTCGCCCTCTGGCTGGAGGCCGAGCGGCTGTCCTCGCTCTTGGACAGCGTCGACCAGGTGAACCTCGACACCCAGCGCGATGTGGTCAAGGAGGAGAAGCGTCAAAGGTACGACAACGTCCCCTATGGCGACGCCTTCCCCCGCCTGATGAGTTTCCTGTTCCCCGGCACCCATCCGTACGCCCACATGCCGATCGGCTCCATGGAAGACCTCGACTCGGCCACGTTGGAGGACGTGCATGGGTTCTTCCACTCCCACTACTCCCCCAGCAACCTGATCCTGACCCTGTCGGGCGCTGTCGAGCCCGAGGACGGGTTCGCCCTGGTGGACCGGTACTTCGGCCACATCGCGCCGGGTCGGCCCACCCCCCGCCCCGACCTCGGCGTCCTGGCGCCCTTGACGGGTCTTCCGCGGCTCGACGTCAGCGGGGACGTGCCTCAGGACGTGGTGTACTGCAGTTGGCTCGTGCCCCCCATCGCGGACGACGCCAACGACCCCCTGGGTCTCGGGCTGTCCATCCTGGCCGGATCCATGACGTCACGGCTGCACACCGACCTGGTCAGGACGAGCGTGGCCGACTCGGTGGAGGCCTTCGACCTCGGCCTGGAGCACGGGAACTCCGTGATCATGGCCACGGCGGCGTGCGCCGAGGGCGTCACCCCCGAGCAGGTCGAAGAGACGCTGATGAGATCCTGGGACCGCTTCCTTCAGGAGGGGCCCACCGATGACGAGGTGTCCCGCGCCATACGCAGCGAGGAGAGGGACTTCCTCGCCGACCTCTCCAGTATTGAGCATCGAAGCGACCACATCAGCGCGTCCTGGTCGTACTTCGGCGACGCGAACGAGATCAACAAACACATGGACACCATCAAAGCCTTGTCCGCGGACGACATCCGTGCGGCGTGCGCCACCTGGCTGCGCCCCGACAACGCGGCGATCATGACGTATAGGAGGTCGCTATGATCCCCCGTCCTTCCATCCAGCCTGGGAAGGGATGGGCCTTCCCCATGCCCACGGTGACCACATTGGACACCGGCATGGCTGTGTGGGCCTATGATCTGCCCGGCCAGTACATCTGGTCGGTCAACCTCGTTATGGATCTGCCCCTCAACGCCGAACCCGAGGGTCTCGACGGACTGGCCACCATCGTGGCACGTACCCTCGACGAAGGCACCACGCCCCATCCAGGACCCCTGTTCGCCACCGAGCTCGAAGAGGCGGGCGCCCAATTCTCCGCTCTGGTGGGGCTGTCGACGACCCAATGCCTGCTCGACGTGCCCCAGGACAGCGTGGACGCGGCCTTGGCGCTGCTCGCCGAGGCGGTGGCCGCACCGGCGTTCGCCGAGGAGGACGTCCATAGGATCCAAGCCAACCGTCTGTCCGAGATCGACCAGCAGGAGTCCCGCGGATCGTATGTGGCCTCCTCCACTCTGCGTCGCACGATCCTGGCCGACCACCTTCGTGTCGGGCGACCCGCGGGCGGGAGCGCGCAGGGTGTGGCCGCCGTCACCGCGCACGACGTGGCGGCTTTCCATCGCGATCGCTACCGGGCGCGTGACGCCGTCCTCGTGTTGGCCGGAGACATGAGCGGTGTGGACGCCGCCCAGGCCGCCCACCAGGCCTTCGGAGCCTGGCGACCCGACGCGACCCGAGTCGAGCCGGCCCTGGTGAGCGCCGGCGCCCCACGACGCCGGTTCGTCCCCCGGGAAGGATCCGTCCAGACCGATGTGCGGATGGGGTGGTTCGGCGTCGACCGACGCGATCCTCGGTGGGCCGGTCTCCAGGTGGCCTTGGCCATCATGGGCGGCACTTTCACCTCCCGGCTGAACACGGTTCTGCGAGAGGAGCGCGGCTACACCTACGGGGTCTCCATGAACGCGCACCCCTTCCGCGTGGGCGGCATCATCGATCTGGCGACCTCCACCCGCACGCAGGCCGCGTCGTCGTTGATCGAGGAGACGCTGGAGATCCTGGCCGTGCGTGAACCCTTCACCATCGACGAAGTGCGCGACGCCATCGGCTATCTCACCTTGTCAGCCCCCCTGGCTCTGGACACGGCCGAGGCCGTGGCCTCTCAAGGGGCGAGCCTGGCGGCGGCTCGGCTGGACCTGGGGTATGTCACGACAGCCCTGGCGGATCTGGCCGCGGTCACCGTCGACGACGCCATGGAGGCGTACACAGATCTGATCGACCCGGACCGTGCCAGTGTCGTCGCCGTCGCGGACGACCTCGACCTGAGCGGACTTGGCTTCGAGGTGTGACGAGGACTCCCGTCCCCCCGGTGTGCCAGGACCTGTCCCGACACACCGCCTCGCTGCCGCGTCACTGACCCATGGCCGCCAACGCCTGCTCGACCGCCGCTTTCGCAGCCTCGTTAGCCGCCTGGTACCCGGCCAAGTCGCCAGCCTGCAGAGCGGCCTGCGCCGCCTGGAACTGCGTCTCCGCCGTCGCCAGAGCCTGTTGGACGATCTCTTCCTGGGTCTGTCCGGTCACGTCGGTCTGGCCGGTGGAGCCCTCTCCAGGCGGAGTGGTGGCGTCGGTCTCGCCTGTGACGGCGCCGGAGTCCCCGGAGAAGACCTGGTCCAAGGCGCCCTGCAAGGTGGTCGAGATGCCCACCTGGGTGCCGAAGCGCACCACCACGAACCTCAGGATCGGGAACGCCGCGTCTGTGTTGACCTGCTTGGTGTAGATCGGCTCGACGTACAGCAGACCACCGCCGAGCGGGATGGTCAGCAGGTTGCCCTTCTGGGCCGTCGCCGACGAGCTCTCGGACGAGTACGGCAAGAGCACGCTCGACACTTGCTCATTGGCCATCATCTGGTTGTACGCCTGGCCAGGCCCGTCGATCTGCTGGGTGTCGGACATGCGCAAGATGCGGATCTGCCCGTACTGGGGCGACGTGGCCTCGGCGACGACGGACATGTACGCGGCCAGGTTCTCACGGTTGTTCGGCGTGTACACGCTCGTCTGGCTGAACAGGGGGCCGGAATCGCCCGGGACGGTCTCGCCGTTCACCTGGGCTTGGGGCCACTTGATGGACAGGTAGTAGGTGGGCTCCTTGGACCCGGTGCTGCGCTCCTTGACCGGGTACGCGGGGATCCTCCACAGGTCGGACTGGCTGTACCACGACTCGGGACTGGTCATGTGGTACCTGGCCAGCATCTGGCGCTGGATCTTGAACAAGTCCTCGGGGTACCGCAGGTGGGCCATCAACTCGTCGGAGATGGCCGACTTGGGCTGCACGGTGTCGGGGAAGACCTTCATCCACGTCTGCAGGATCGGGTCGGTGTCGTCCCAGGCGTACAGGTCGACGGATCCGTCGTACGCGTCCACCACGGCCTTGACCGAGTTGCGGATGTAGTTGATCTGCGGCTTCAGGGCGTACGCCTGCGAGCTCGGCGTGGTCAGGGAGTCCGAGATGGCGTCGTCGACGATGACCCGCTGGGAGTTGGGGTAGTACACCGAGGTGGTGTACGCGTCGACGATCCAGACGATGCGCCCATTGACGATGGCGGGATAGATGTCGGAGTCCGTCGTCAGCCAGGGCGCCACCAAGTGGACGCGCTCTTGGGGAGTGCGGTCGTACAGGATCTTCGACTCGGCGTTGACCCGATCGGACAGCAGGAGGTTCACCGAGGCGAACCGTGTCGAGTACAGCAGGCGGTTGAAGAAGGAGCCGATCGAGACCCCTCCGGCGCCTGTGTAGGTGTTGTACTGCTCGCCGGTCTGGGCGCCGCCGCCGGGGGTGTCGTACTCGATGGGGGTCTGGCCGGGCGCCCGTCCCACGATCGCGTAGTCGTTGGCCATCTCGCCGTAGTAGATGCGCGGCTCCTCGGCGGAGAGGGGGCCGACGGTGGGGATGTCACGCGCCAGCCAGTCGGGCTCTCCATCGGCTTGGCGCCGGTTGCCGTAGGCGGCCACGAGACCGTACCCGTGGGTGTAGACGGTGTGGAGGTTGTTCCAGTTCTGCACGGCCGGGTCGAGGCCGGCGTGGTCCATCTCACGGGCGGCGAGGACGACGTCGGTCTCTTTCCCATCGATGACGTAACGGTCGACGTCCAGCACGTTGGAGAAGGTGTAGTAGCCACGGACCTGCTGCAACTGCTCGAAGGTGTCTTGCACCATCTGCGGGTCGATGAGGCGGATGCCGGGCAGGGCCTCGGCGTCGGACTTGAGCTGTCCCGCGGTCGTGGTGGTCACGGCGGAGTAGTCCTGGATCGCCACGTCCTCGATGCCGTAGGCGGCTCGGGTGGCGGCGATGTTCATCTGGACATAGGGGCGTTCCTTGTCCGGCTCTGTCGGGTTGACGGTGAAGGACTGGACGAACGCCGGGTAGATCCCGCCGATGACGAGCGAGGACACCACGACCAGGGCCACCGAGACCAGCGGCAGGCGCCAGCCCTTTCCAGCCGCTGTGGCGAAGAACAGGATGGCGGTGAGGAAGGCGATCACGGCCAGGACCAGGTTGGCGGTCAACTGGGCGTGGTCGGCGGTGTACCGCAGACCGTCCAGGAGGGTGCCGGGAGTCACGAGGACCCCGTAGCGGTCGAGGAGCTTGGTGACGCCGTACCCCAGCGTGATCAGGCCCAACAGGATGCCGATGTGCAGGTGGGCGGCTTTCGAGGTCTTCCTCTTCCCGTTCACGTCGGCGAGGAAGCTTCCGTTGAGGAAGTGGCCGATGAGGGCGAGGATCCCGCAGATGATGGTGACCGTCAAGAAGAAGTTGGTCAGGGCGCGGTACCACGGGTAGTCGAAGACGTAGAACGAGACGTCCAACCCGAAACGAGCGTCAGTCTGGCCGAAGGGGACCTTGTTGACCCACGCGAGGAAGGTGGTGACGTTCGACAGCCACGACACCCCCGCCATCAAGGCGAAGATGGCCGCAGGGACGAGGATCAGCGCCCAACGACGCAGTCCCGTCAGGGAGTGGAAGGTCGCCTGGAAGGTCGTCAGGGCGCCTTTCATCGGCTTCGTGCGCAAGCACAGCCAGGTGTTGACGCCCACGGCCCCTCCCATGATGAGGGCCGCGAGGGCGAACAACAGCACCTGGGTGCCCAGTTGGATGGTGAACACCTGATGGAATCCGATGGATTGGAACCACAGATGGTCGGTCCACACCTGGGCGAACACCGTGAAGGCGTACCCGAGGACGATGATGATGACAATGGTGGGCAGTAGCGCTCGCACCCGTGCGGGCGACTGTTTGTGTGCCACAGGGCCTCCTGGAAGACGATGGGGGTATCAAGTCTAGCGTACGACCCGCCGTGCGGTCTTGTCAGCAGGCAGGCAGGGGCGCGCCGGTCGACGAATGGTCGGACAGAGCCGTCACGGCGTCGAGCAGGCTTGAGACGGGCATCACGGCCATCCCCGCGTAGCGGTCCGAGATGTCGGGACAATTGTCCTTAGCAATGATGAAGATGTCGGCGTGGGCGTTCCAGGCGGATCGGGCGTGTTCGTTGATGCCCGGAACCGAAGTCACGTCCCCGGAGGCCGACACGGCGCCAGCCGCCGCGATCCGCAGGCCGTCGATGTCGGAGTCAGCGGTCAGCAGGTAGTAGGTGGCCAAGGCGAGGGGCAGTCCCTGTGAGACGTCGCCGGCGTCGACATCCATGCCGAAGGACAGGTCGACCGCGTACGAGTAGCCCGTCCCTCCCGTGATGCCGAGGGTCGGAATCGTCCCATCCGTGGAGGACCCGGCCAGTTTCGGGATCGTGATCTTGAGCTGTTGCTGGCCACGAAGCACGGTGACCACGACCTGATCGCCCACTTGCTTGTTGCGTATGTACTGTCGAACATCGTTGGCCGTGCTCATCAGAGTGTCGTCGATGGCGATGATGAAGTCTCCGGGCAGCAGCAAGGTGTACGCGGGCCCGTTCTGTCGCACAGCCGTGATCGCGGGTCGCTCGATCACTTCGATCCCCGCCTGGCGCACGCCGGCCGCCATCGCCTGGTCCCGGGACAGTTGGACGTCTTGCCGATGGGCGTCGATCGCCTCGGCCACGGTCTGGCCCGGGGAGTACACCGCGTCGCGTGGAAGCACGTCGTGGTTGGAGAGGATGTAGTCGATCAGGACGGTGCCCAAGGTCACGGTGGACGATTGGCTCGTCTGTTGCATGGTGGTCGCGAGGATGTGGCCGGACGGCGAGGCGGACGGCTCGTCCGCGATTCTCAGCCAGTCGGTGGCGCCGGCGCCACCGAGGAACGCCGCTGTGGGACCCGGCGACCAGACGACGAAATTGACCGGTGTCACGGCGATGACCGCCACCATGGCCACCAGCACGACGGCAGACGTGATCGACGTCCAGATTCTCTTCACCTGTTCCTCCTGCCCCCCACTGTACCGAATACCGTGGCATGGACCTCACCGGCGCCCGCCAGATGTCGTCCTCGGGCACGGAATGCGAGAGAATGAACACATGGACGCGTTCGATCAGTCACCCGGCGGCGAAGATCCCTTGGAGCCGTTGAGAAGGATGTTGCGGGACTTGGGGTTGCCCGAGGATTTCGATTTCAACGACCCCGAAGGGCGGGCGGAGTTGTTTCAGACGATGATGCGTCGCATCATGCCCTCCGACGGGGTGTCCGACGAGACCGTGGTCTGGGAGACGGTACGCCAGATGGCTCGTCAGCAGGTGGCCGCCCTGGGGCCTGACCCGTCCGGGAGCAGTCGCATCTCGCGGCAGGTGGGGGACGCGGTCCACTTGGCGGAACTGTGGCTCTCCGAGGCGACGGTCCTGCCTCCGATCCCGATGACGCCGGTCGTGTGGAGCCGGGCGGAGTGGATCGAGGTGACGGTGCCCGCGTGGAAGGCCATGATCGAGCCCGTCATCGGTATCCTGTCGTCGGCGATCTCGGACGCGACGGGGCGACGTATGGACTTGTCGTCGGACGACGAGGCGATGGACATGCAGTCCATGCTCCACCCGATCATGTCCCGGGCGATCTCCGCCATGTTCGGCGCCCATGTCGGACAGGGACTGGGCCAGGCGGCCACGACCACCATGTCCGGCACCGACCTGGGGCTCCCCTTGTTCGACACCGCCCTGATCGGCATCCTGCCCACCAATGTGGCCGCCATCCAGCAGCAAGCGGACCTCGACGAAGAAGGACTGCTGTTGTTCTGCTGTCTTCGCGAGGTCGCCCGTCAGCGACTCTTCCTGGAGATCGGGTGGATCGCGCCGCAGATCATCGCCTTGGTCCAGCACTACGCGCGTGAGATGAGAGTCGACCCCGACGCCATGGCCTCCGCCATGGAAGACGCCATGCCCGATCACTTGTCGCCGGAGTCGGTGTCGGCTTTCCAGACCGATTTCTCATCGATCTTGTTCACTCCGGACCAGTCCGAGGAGCAGCGGGCGATCCTCGCGCGTCTGGCCACCCTTCTCGCCCTGGTGGAGGGGTGGGTGGACGACGTCACCTGGACGGTCGCCAGCCAACGGCTGCCCGGGTGGGAGGCGATCGCGGAGAGCCTGCGCCGTCACCGCGCCACGAGCAGGCCGGCCCAGACGATGATCACCCCGCTGATCGGTCTGAGCGCCACGCCCAAGGCCATCCGGGACGCCGCCGCCTTCTGGGAGGCGGTCCGCGACGCCACGGGGATCGAGGGTCGCGACGGGATCTGGCGCTATCCGGAGTCGATGCCATCCGCCGACGAGATCACGAACCCGGAGGGGTTCCTGTCGAAGCCGTCAGCCGGGGACGACCCCTGGGACGACGAGTTGCGACGGTTCCTCTCCGACGACAGGTGACCCATCGCGACACGCTGGCCGCCTGGTGGAGTTGATGCCGGATATGTCAGTCGCGTACGCTACGGTGGTGATGTGATCATGAGGGCGCCCCGCGTCCTCACAAACAAGGAGGACATAGTGTCGGATAAGTATGAGGGCGAATTCTATTGCGTCAAGTGCAAGGAGAAGCGTACCGCCAGTGGCGACGTCGTCGTCAATGAAAAGGGAACCCGTATGGCCAAGGGCAAGTGCCCTGTCTGCGGTACCAACCTCAACCGAATCCTCGGCAAAGCCTGAGAGACGTCCATGCGTTGTGGCGGCGGCCATCTGGTCCGTCGCCACAACGCACCGGGCCTCGGCTGGGGACGAGTCCTCCCCGCCCGATGGGACTCCTGGCTGGTGGTGGCATGATCCGCCTCGGTGTTGTCGCCGTGGTGTCGAGCCTCGACATCCACTAGTCGCTGCGGAGAGAAATCGACACGATAGGGTGTATGCGATTTCCCCGCCTTCTTCTTCCCCGCGTCGCCGTGTGGACCAGTTCTCGTGACGTGGCCGTCGGGGGTCCCGGCACCGGTGTGGTGCTGTCGTCCGTGCCCCGACAGGTGGTCGACGTGATCCCCCTCCTCGACGGCAGGCACGACGTGGATGATCTGACACAGGTCTGCGAGAGCCGATGGGTGGCGTGGTTGCTGTCCACCTTGGAGGGCCACCGCCTCCTCGCTGACGGACCTGCCCCGGTCTCCCCTGTCCGTGTCGAGGTCGTCGGGGACGGCCTCCTCGCCCGGCGCGTGTCCTCGATGCTGTCCTCGGCGTGCGACCCCGGTCCTCGTGGCGGGCGACACACACCCGTCCTGACGATTCTCGCGTCGTCCACCGTGGATGTGGACCGTGTGATGGTCACCGACCTGGTCAAACGCCGAGTGTCCCACCTGGTGGTGCGAGCCGACGAGGATGGCGCCAGCGTGGGCCCGTTCGTCGTGCCGGGGGTGACCAGTTGTGTCACGTGTTGCGACCTCGCCCGACGCGACTTGGATCCGACCTGGCCGGTCCAGGCGTTTCAACTGTCGCGGGTCGACGCCCGACCCCTGCCGGTGGTGTGCGCATGGGCGGCGGCCACAGCCGTGGCCCATGCGCGCGTCTTCGCTCGGGGGCTCCTGCCCGAGTCCGTGTCCACCACGATCGAGTTGAGCGCCGACACCGCTCGTGTCACGTACCGGCCATGGCCTCGTGATCCGCGATGCGCCTGTCAGGCGGTCTGAGGAGGCGGGTTGAGCCTGGTCAGGGCGTCCAGGACAGTCTGGCGGTTGGTCGTCATCCACAAGGGCGGCATGGAGGCGACCAGGAACGGACCGTAGTTCGCCCGCAGGAGGCGAGAGTCGAGGATGGCGACCACGCCCTGATCGCTGGTTCGCCGGATGAGACGGCCGGTGCCTTGGGCCAGCATCAATCCGGCGTGGAAGGCCGCGACCTCCATGAAACCGTTGCCTCCCTTCTTCGCGACGTCCAGCTGCCGGGCCTGCATGAGGGGCTCGTCCGGGCGTGGGAACGGGATGCGGTCGACGATGACCAGGTTGCAGGTCTCCCCCGGCGCGTCCACCCCCTGCCACAAGGAGATCGTTCCGAACAGGGACAGTTCGGGGTCGGCGATGAAACGGGCGATCAGGTCCGGCAGATGACCCTCCCCTTGGAGGAGCACCTGCTTGTCGGTGGTGTGGCGCACGAAATCCGCCGCCCGTTCCGCCGCCCGCATGGAGGAGAACAGGCCCAGGGCGTGGCCGTCCCCGGCTTGGACCAGGTCGGCGATCTCCCTCAACGCGTCGTCCGAGATGCCGTCCCGCCCGGGAGGCGGCAGATGGGCGGCCACGTAGCAGATGCCTTGAGCCTGGTAATCGAAGGGAGACCCCACGTCGCAGGCGTCGTAGATCTCCTCCTGCTCGCCTGTCAGGCCGAGGTTGATGGCGATGGGGGTGAAGGAGTCCCCGAGTTTGAGTGTGGCCGAGGTCAGGACGGTGGTCTGATGGTCGAGGATCCCCGCCCGGATGGCGCCGGCCACCCGCAGGGGCGCCACGACCAGGTAGGGTCCCACCCGTGGCCGTACCGAGACCCAGACCACCTCGTCGTCTCCCGCCGAGCCCACCCGGTCGCAGATGTCGAAGATCTGCTTGACGGCGTTGGCGATCTGTTCCAGACGTGGGTTGGACGGGTTTCGCCCGATGGCGCTCATGCCGGTGCGCATGGCGGCTCTCAGGTCGCTCACGGCGTCCAAGACGGCGCCGTCCCGCACCCTGCCCGGCTCGGCCTCGTCCATGGCTTCGGAGAACCTCTCCGCCGCCCCCCGCAGGGCGTTCGACGACTCGTCCGACAGGGTGGAGGCGGCCATGCGTACGGCCCTGTCGACCATACGGGGGCTCAACTCGTCTGTCTTGGAGGTCGTCACGCGGGCGGCGAGCTCGTGCGCCTCGTCCAGCACCAACAGATCCGGGTCCAGGATGGCCCATCCGTGGTCCGCCTCGATGGCCACGAGGGCGTGGTTGGTGACAACCAGCTGTGACACGGCGGCGCGTTGCCGGGCGGCCTGGACGAAGCACTCGTCGATGTGGGCGCAGGCGGGGCCCACGCACTCCGTCCCCGAGATGGAGATCTGGGTCCAGGCCCGCGGCGAATGGCTGGGCGCGTCGTCACGGTCGGCGACACGGCTGTGCTCCGACATGTCCTCCGCCCAGGAGCGCAGGGCGACGACCTGCTTGCCGAGGGAGGAGTCCGCGTCGACGGGCTCGTCGTCGTCGAGATCGTCCAGGCTGTACTGCCGTTCCAGGGGGTCGACGGGGGCGTCGCGGATCTTCATCAGGCACGGATAGTTGGAGCCGCCTTTGAGCACGCACCAGGAGATCGCGGGAAGCTTCTCGGCTGCTGCGGCGGCCATGATCGTCGGGATGTCTTTGGCCGCCAACTGGGACTGCAGGGCCAGGGTCGCGGTGGCGACGGTGACACGGGCATGCGGGTTCTGGGCCAGATGGGCGACCACAGGGGCCAGGTATCCCAGGGACTTCCCCGTTCCCGTCCCCGCCTGGATGAGGGCGTGCCGATGCGTGGCGATCGCGTCGTCGATGGCGTGGGCCATCTGCTCCTGGCCCGGTCTCGGCGCGCCTGAGATGGCCTCGACGGCTCGGGCCAACAGTCGCGCGCTCATAGTGTCATCCAGCACCGGATCAGTGTACCCACTGGGCGTATCCCTTGGGGCACAGGCACGCCTGTGCGCCCTGCTCCTGGGCCCGGACATACGTCAGAGGCTCGCCGTGCGATCCTCGACGACGTAGGGCTGGAGGAAGCCGGACAAAGCCGATCCGACACGGGCGACCACGAGTGTTCCCGACGCTGTGTGCTCGATCGACTCCACGGCGCCCTGGCGATGCACGCGATCCAGGAGGTCTCCGCGTTCGTACGGGATGAGGACCTGGATCAGGGCGTCCAACTCGGGCAGGCGCTCTTCGACGCGGTGGAGCAGGTCGTCCAGCCCCTCGCCCGTGCGCACGCTGACCAGGAGGGCGTCGGGGAACCGCGCGCGAAGCCCGGCCACGGTGTGCTCGTCGACCAGGTCGATCTTGTTGATGACGATCTGCTCGGGGATCGACGCCGCGTCGATGGTGGACAGGACCTCGTGGACGGCGGCGATCTGGCCGGCGGGATCCGGGTCGGAGCCGTCCACCACATGGACCAAGAGGTCAGCGCTCATCGACTCTTCCAAGGTGGAGGCGAAGGCCTCCACCAGGTCGGTGGGCAAGCGACGGATGAATCCCACGGTGTCGGTCATGGTGTACTCGCGCCCACCGCTGGTCTCGCACCGCCGTGTGGTGGGGTCGAGGGTGGCGAACAGGGAGTCGTCCACGAGGACTCCGGCATGGGTCAGACGGTTGAGGAGGGAGGACTTCCCCGCGTTGGTGTACCCGACGATGGCGACGGAGGGCACCTTGTTGCGCACGCGCTCGGCGCGTTTGACGTCACGGTTGGCCTTCATCTGCTTCAACTGGGCGCGCAACCGGGAGATACGCGACGAGATCCGTCGTCGGTCCGTCTCGATCTTGGTCTCTCCGGGGCCTCGGCCCCCGATGCCCGCGCCCGAGGCGGCGCGCCCTCCGACTTGGCGGGACAGGCTGGCGCCCCATCCGCGCAGGCGTTGGCGCAGGTACATCAGCTGGGCCAGCTCGACTTGGGCTTTGCCCTCTTTGGACTTGGCGTGCTGGGCGAAGATGTCGAGGATGAGCGCCGTGCGGTCGATCACTTTCACGCCGACCCGGTCTTCGAGGTTCCTCAACTGGGCGGGTGTCAGCTCCCCGTCGCAGATGACGGTGTCCGCCCCCACCGTGGACACGACGGTGGTCAACTCAGTCACCTTGCCGCGGCCGAGGAACGTCGCGGGGTCCGGCACGGATCGCGACTGCATGATCCCGGCGAGCACATGGGACCCGGCGGTCTCGGCCAGGAGTTGGAGTTCCCCGAAGGAGCGGTGGACCTCGGCGTCGGACAGGGACGAACTGCCGATGCCGACCAGCACCACCCGCTCCAGTCGCAGGGCACGGTACTCGACTTCGGTGATGTCGTGGAGGTCCGTGCGGATCCCCTCGATGCGGCGAAGGGAGATACGATCGGCGAGATCCGCCTCGCCGGGATCCATGTCATACTCGTCGAAGCTCTCTTCAGCCATGAGGAAGCGTCACCTCCCCGCGGGCGACGATGACGGCGGGCCCGGTCAGACGTGCCTCGCCATCGGAGGTGATGTCCACTCTCAACGTCCCTCCTGGAACCTCCACGACGCAGGTCCCGGCCGTCCGGCCGGTCCGGTTCAGATGATCGAGGGCCACCGCGACGACCCCCGTCCCACAGGACATGGTCTCCCCCACGCCGCGCTCGAAGACACGCATCGCAACCGTGCCGTCGGGGGTGTCGGCGGCGAATTCCACATTGGCGCCCTCGGGGAAGACGCCCGGATCGAGGCTGGGGGCGAAGGAGAGGTCCAGGCCGGCCACCAGGGTCGGATCGCCCAGCCGGATGACGCAGTGCGGGTTCCCGACGTCCACGGGACGGCCCTGCCACTCAGCGGACCCCACGCCCACCGTCGTGAGGGTGTCGGATTCGTGGGGGACGCCCATGGTCACACAGATCGTCCCATCCTTGTTCACGGTGGCGCGTCGCGCCCCGGCGCGGGTCGCGACATCGATGTGGTCCCCCGAGACGAGGTTCTCGTCGAGGAGCCAGCGGACGAAGACTCTCAGCCCGTTGCCACAGGTCTGGGCGATGGAGCCGTCGGCGTTGCGGTAGTCCATGAACCACCACTCGCCCGGGCCCGACCAGTCGGGCATCTTCTCGGCCTTGACCGCCCTCAGCAAGCCATCGGCGCCGACGCCGGCGCGACGATCGCAGAGGAATCGCACGTCCTCGACGCTGGGGTTGAGCATGGCGGAGCGGTCCTGGATGAGGACGAAGTCATTCAGGGTTCCGTGCCCTTTGGCGAAAGACCAGGTGCGCATGTCTCACTCTCACTGACGATTCTTGGTCAAGGATACCCCTGATCACGCCGAGGTCGGCACAAGACGGGATGCTTCAGCCCAGCAGGCGGAGCACGTCAGCGGTGTCCACGTCTGCTGGAAGCCACTGGATACGGGGGTCGCGTCGCCACCATGTCAGTTGTTTACGGGAGAACTGGCGGGTGCGGATCACGGTCCATTCCCGGGCCTCGTCCTCGGTGGTCACACCGTCGAGGTGATCGAGGATCTGGCGGTATCCGATGGCCCGTGAGGCGGTGCGGGCCTCGCGCAAGCCCCGGGCTTCCAGGGCACGGACCTCCTCGACGAAGCCTTCAGCCCACATGGCCGCGACCCGTGTCTCGATGCGGGCGTCCATCGTGGCACGGTCGACGGTCAGGCCGATGTGGAGCACCGAGTCCAGCGCATAGGTCCACGTCGGCAGGCTGGCGCGGAACTCGCCTGTCAGTTCGATGGCTTCCAAAGCCCGCACGATCCGTCGGGAGTCCGTCGGGTCGATGGCGTCCGCCGCGTCAGGGGACAGAGAACGCAGCCTCTCGTGCATGTGGTCGGCCCCCAGCAGGGACAATTCCTGCGTCAGGCGCCCCCTCACCGTCTCGTCGGTGGCCGGGAAGGTCACGTCGTCGACGATGGCGTGCAGGTACAGGGCGGAGCCCCCGACCACGATGGGCAGGACCTGGCGGCGTCGGCAGTCGGCGATGATGTCGCGAGCCATGCCCTGGAAGGCGGCCACGGAGGCGGATTGGTCGATGTCCATGATGTCGATCAAATGGTGCGGGACGCGACGGCGGTCCGCCAGGCTCGGCTTGGCTGTGCCGATGTCCATCCCGCGGTAGACGAGCATGGAGTCGGCGTTGACGATCTCGGCGGGTTGGCCGGTCTCGGCCAGGGCCTCGGCGAGGTCGATGGCCAACCGGGATTTCCCGGTGGCGGTGGCGCCAGCCAGAACGAGGACTTCGTACACGGCATCCATTCTGTCATGCCCAGATCGCCTGAGACCCCTCCGGGGGATGGTCGTCGGGCGTCGCGTCAGCCTTCCAGTTCTTGGGCCACGTCGAGCCACTGCGCCTCCAGGGCCTCGCGCTGGTCGCGCGCCTGGTCGATCTTCAGGCCGAGGTCGTGCAAGCTGGCCCAGTCGCTGGGATCTGTCTCGGTCACCTGGTGGGTCAGGGCTTCGATGGCCTGGTCGGCTTTGGCCAGCTTGGCTTCCACGCCGGCCAGCGTCTTGCGCAGGGCTCGATCGTGGGCGGACGCGCTGACGGTGGAGACGGTTGTGGCGACGGGTTTGCCCGGGGAGTCGACCCGGGCCGGGGCGTCGAGGTCGGCCAGGTACTGGTCGACGCCCCCGGGCAGATGGCGGAGCCGTCCGTCGAGGACCGCGTACTGCTGGTCCGTGACTCTCTCCATGAAGTACCGGTCGTGGGAGACCACGATCACCGTTCCCGGCCAGCCGTCGAGGAGGTCTTCGAGGGCGGTCAGCATGTCGGTGTCGACGTCGTTGGTCGGCTCGTCCAGGATCAGGACGTTGGGCTCTTGGCACATGACCAACAAGATCTGCAGCCGCCTGATCTGTCCCCCGGACAGTTCGCGCACCCGTGTGGACAGGGCGGAGGAGGGGAAGCCGAGTCTCTCCAGGAGTTGCCCGGGGCCCACATCCTTGCCCTCGACCTGGAAGACGGTCTTCAACCGGGCGATCACCTCGCGGACCATGTCGTCCATGACCTCCTCCAGGGCGTCCTTGGTCTGGTCGAGGAAGCCCACGCGTACGGTCTTGCCACGGGTGACCCGTCCCGACGTCGGTTCCAGACGTCCCGTGACGAGCCCCAGCAGGGTGGACTTGCCCGCGCCGTTGGGCCCGAGGATGCCTGTGCGCTCCCCCGGCGCGATCCGCCATGTCACGTCGGTGAGGATGGGCGTGTCAGGGCTGACGTCGGCAGGGGCCGGGGTGTACGAGAAGCCCGCGTCCACCAGGTCGACGACCTTCTTGCCCAGTCGGGCCATGGCCATGGTGCTCAGTTGCACCCCGTTGCGGATCTCGGGCACGTCGGCGATCAAGGCGTTGGCGGCGTCGACCCGGAAGCGAGGTTTGGAGGTACGGGCCGGCGCCCCTCGACGCAACCAGGCCAACTCCTTGCGCATGAGGTTCTGTCGCTTGGCCTGCACGACGGCCGCCTGCCTGTCGCGCTCCACGCGGGCGAGGACGTACGCCGCGTACCCCCCGGAGAAGGGCTCGACGATCTGGTCGTGCACCTCCCAGGTCTGCGAGACCACTTCGTCGAGGAACCACCGGTCGTGGGTCACCACCAGCAGCCCTCCCTTGGACGCCGGCCAGCGTGTGGAGAGGTGGCGTGCCAGCCAGGAGATTGCCTGGAGGTCCAGGTGATTGGTCGGCTCGTCGAGGGCCAGAACGTCCCAGTCCTGGACGAGGAGGGCGGCCAGGGCCACTTTCCGTCGCTCGCCGCCGCTCAGGGTGTCAATGGGGCGCTCCAGGTCCATCCCTACTAACAATCCGTCCATGATTGAGCGCATTTTGCTGTTGGATGCCCACTCATACCTCTGAATGTCACCAAAGACAGCCTTTTCGATACTCGCCGATCCTTGAAGCTCGTCGTCTTGGGAGAGGAAGCCGACCCTCAATCCACCTCGACACGTGACCTGTCCCGTGGTGGGGGTGAGGCGTCGGGCGAGGATGGAGAGCAAGGACGACTTCCCCCCGGCGTTGGCCCCGACGATCCCCACTCGGTCGCCGTCGTCGATGCCGCAGGTCACCTGGTCCAAGACATGCTTGGTCGGGTACTCCAACCCGATCTTCTCGGCGGACAACAGATGAGCCATGTGGCCTCCAGACCTGGATCACGGCTCGCCACACCTGGCCCTGGCGCGGGGTCGAGCATGACGAGGCGAACCTCGTCGGTTCGCTCGTCCTAGGCTACCCGCCGGCCTCCACCCGGTGTAACATTGCGGAAACACTGACGAAACTGACAGGCAATCAGCGCCTGAGAAGCTCGTCTCACGAGGCAGACGACCTCATCACCACCAGTAGTCGGAGGAATCAATGTTCAGCACACCTGATGAGTTGTTGGCGTACGCGAGCGATAACGGGATCGAGAACTTCGACATCCGGTTCTGCGACCTTCCCGGCGTCATGCAGCACTTCACCGTGCCGAAAGAGTCGTTCGGGGAAGAGGTCTTCACGGAGGGGCTGGCCTTCGACGGCTCCAGCATCCGTGGGTTCCAGCAGGTCCACGAGTCTGACATGGCTCTGCTGCCGGACCCGACGACCGCCTTCATCGATCCCTTCCGGGCGTCGAAGACCATGGTGGTCAACTTCTTCGTCCACGACCCGCTGACCAAAGAGCCGTACACCCGTGATCCGCGCAACATCGCACGGAAGGCCGAGGCGTACCTGGCGTCCACCGGGATCGCCGACACGGCCTTCTTCGCCCCCGAGGCGGAGTTCTACATCTTCGACTCGGTGAGATTTGAGACCAAGGAGTCCGCCGGGTACTACTTCATCGACTCCGAGGAAGGCGCGTGGAACTCCGGCGTGGCGGCCGAGTCGGACGGGCGTCCCAACAGGGGTTACAAGATCAAGTACAAGGGCGGGTACTTCCCCGTCTCCCCCGTCGACCACTTCGCCGACCTGCGCGACGAGATGGTCGCCACACTGACCGGCGTCGGGCTGACCGTCGAGCGCGCCCACCACGAGGCGGGCACCGCCGGGCAGGCCGAGATCAACTACCGGTACAACACTCTGCTCGCCGCCGCGGACGAGGTGATGAAGTTCAAGTACGTCATCAAGAACACCGCCTGGGCGGCCGGCAAGTCCGCCACGTTCATGCCCAAGCCCATCTTCGGCGACAACGGGTCGGGGATGCACATCCACCAATCCTTGTGGACCGGCGGGGTTCCGATGTTCTACGACGAGGCCGGGTACGCGGGGCTGTCGGACATGGCGCGACACTACATCGGCGGACTGCTCCACCACGCGCCGTCTCTGCTGGCGTTCACCAACCCGACGACCAACTCCTACCACCGCCTGGTTCCCGGGTTCGAGGCGCCGGTCAACCTGGTGTACTCGTCCCGCAACCGCTCGGCGTGCATCCGAATCCCCATCGTGGGCCCCAACCCGAAGGCCACCCGCATCGAGTTCCGGTGCCCCGACCCCAGCTCCAACCCGTACCTGGCCTTCTCGGCGTGCTTGTTGGCGGGTCTCGACGGGATCCTCAACAAGATCGAGCCGCCGGCGCCCATCGACAAGGACTTGTACGAGCTCCCTCCGGAGGACCACGCCCAGGTGGCTCAGGTGCCCGGATCCCTGGACGCCGTCGTGGCGGCGCTGGAGGCCGACCATGAGTACCTCACCATGGGACAGGTGTTCACCGACGACCTCATCAGCACGTGGATCGATATGAAGAGGGACGACATCGACTCGATCCGGCTGCGTCCTCACCCCCACGAGTTCGAGATGTACTACGACCTGTGAGTCGTCGGTCTCACTGACCCCAGAAGAGGCGGTCGACCACGACCCGTGCCCGACGGGCGAGCTTGTGCCAGTCGTCTCGCACATGGGAGCCGCTGCCCTTGGCATAGCCGAGGATCTGGCCCACCTGGTCCAAGTCGGAGGCGTTCACGGGCATCAGGTCTGACGGCTTGTCGCGCAAGATCGTGATGGCGTTGCGGATGCGGCTGGCGAGGAGGAAGGCCGCGCGCAGGGCCTCGGCGTCCTCCGGATCGATGATCCCGACCTGGGTCGCGGTGTCCAGGGCGTCCACCGTGGAGGTGGTCCGCAGGTCCAGGATCCCACCGGTGTGGGCCAATTGCAGGCACTGCACGGTCCATTCCACGTCGGACAGGCCGCCGGGCCCGAGTTTGACGTGGTTCCTCGGGTCGATGCCTTTGGGGATCCTCTCGGTCTCCATGCGCGCCTTGAGCCGACGGATCTGCGTCATGTGCGCGGTGGAAAGCCCGTCGAGCGGATACCGGATGGGATCCACCCGTGTCAGGAGGGCTGCTGACAGGTCGGGATCGCCCGCGCCGTGGCGGGCGCGCAGCAGGGCCTGGGCCTCCCAGGGCGCCGACCACTTCTCGTAGTAGGCGATGGTCGAGGAGAGGCTGCGCACCAGGGGGCCGTCCTTGCCTTCTGGTCGTAGATCCATGTCGATCTCCAGGTCCGGATCGAGGCCGGGAGCGCTCAGCACTTTCCTGAAAGTGGCGAGCACCTGAGTGGCCTTGCGCACCGCCTCGGGGTCGTCGCTGTCGGCGACCACCACCATGAGGTCGGCGTCGGAGGAATAGGACATCTCCTGCCCGCCCCACCGTCCCAGCGCGATGATCGCCATGACGGGCGCCTGGGCGACGCTGGCGCGGGCGGTCTCCAGCGCCGCCTCGACGGTCGCGGAGGTCACATCCGTGAGTCTGCGGCCGACTTCCTCGACATCGATCTGGCCCAGGATGTCACCGACGGCGACGCGCAGGAGTTCCCTGCGGCGGGTGGCCCGGATCACGTCGGAGGTCCTGGGATCGGTTCCGTACCTCGCCACCACCCCGGACAGTTCCAGCGCGAGCGCCTCGCGGTCCATCACAGCGGAGTCGCCGATGAGGATGTCGACGCTCGTGGGGGAACGCCTCAGCAGGGACGCGGCGTACCTCGACGTGGACAGCACCCGAGCCAGGTTCTGCGCCATCTGTCCCTCGTCGCGCAGGGCCCGCAGGAAGAACGGGCTGGACCCCAGCGCCTCGGCCATCTGACGGAAGGCCAACAGGCCGGCGTCCGGGTTGGGCCCCGTGGTGAGCCATCCCAGCAAGGCTGGCAGCAATTGCCGAAGGATCTCCGCCTTGCGGCTCATGCCTTGGGTGAGCGATTCGATATGGCGCAGGGCCGCGTTCGGATCGGCGTACCCGAGGGCTTTCAGCCGCGTGGCGGCGGCGTCCGCAGTGAGGCGGATCTCGTCGGTGGGGATGCGGGCGACCGCTTCGAGCAGGGGGGAATAGTAGATCTTCTGATGCAGGGCGAGGACCGTCCTCGCCGAGGATCTCCAGGCCTGGACGACCTCGGCGCCCTCTCTCATCCCCACGGATCGGGCCAGGCGGCGAAGACTGGCGTCGTCGGCGGGCATGAGGTGGGTGCGTCGCATGTGGAACAGTTGCAGCCGGTGCTCCAAGAGGCGCTGGAAGCGGTAGGCCTCGTCGAGCCGGGCGCCGTCGGCGCGTCCCACGTACCCATGCGCGACGAGCAGGCTCAACGCGGGCAATGTCGCTCGCACGCGCAGGCGCTCGTCCGAACGGCCATGCACCAGTTGGAGCATCTGGACGGAGAACTCCGTGTCGCGCAGCCCCCCTGCCGACAACTTGATCTCACGGTCGGCCTCGCCCGCGGGGATCAAGGACACCACACGTGCGCGCATGGCTTGGGTCTCGCTCACGAATCCGTCACGTTCGGCGGCCGACCAGACCTGCTCCCCCACCGCGTCCTGGAAGTCGTGAGCCAGATCGAGGTCGCCGGCCATGGCCCGCGCCTTGAGCATGGCCTGGTACTCCCAGTTCTTGGCCCAGGTCGTGTAGTACGCGCGCATCGCCGCACGGGTGCGGACCAGCGGGCCGGCGGCGCCCTCAGGACGCAGGTTGGCGTCGATGGGGAAGATCGTCCCGGCAGCGGTGTGGCCCGAGCAGATCCGGGTCACGGCCGCCGCGAGTCTCGTCCCCACCCGAGCGGCCTCCGCCGGCGAGCAGGCCGGCCGCCCGTCGATGTCCACGGGCTCGGCGAGATAGAGCACGTCGACGTCGGAGACGTAGTTGGCTTCCCTCGCGCCCGTCTTGCCCAGGGCGACCACGGCGAAGCGCACCGTCTCGTGGTCTGGCACCATGGCACGGGCGACACGCACCGCCGCGTCGACCACGGCGTCGTCGAGGTCGGAGATCTCCTCGCAGGTGGTCTCCAGGATGGCGAGAGGGTCGTCGGCGGTCAGGTCTCGTGCGGCGATCCTCATCATGTGGCGACGGTAGGCCCACCTCAGCTCGTCCGCCGCGACATCCGGGGAGTCGAGCAGGGCCGCCTCGACCACCGCGAGGAGGTCCGCCCGGTGGGTGTCAGGCTCCCAGCGGGAGGGGTCGGCGAAGAGGGCCTGGATATCGGACGGACGACGGCACAGCCACCGCCCCAAGGCGGGCGACCCGCCGAGGAGGGCGATCACCCTCACCCACCCGGGCACGCCCGGGTCCAGGGAGGAGAGATCCCAGACTTTCGACAGGTCGGCGAGGAGGGCGAGGGCTTGGTCGGGGTCGGCGGTCGCCGAGCACATCTGGCCCGCCGTCGCCGACAGACCGGGGGCCGCCTCCTCCAGGATCGGGGAGCAGGCGTCGGCCCTGTCGGGGGCCATGAATCCCCACCTCAGCCAGTCGGCCCTACTCGGAATGCTCATGGGTTCACGATATTCTGATCGGGTGAGGAATGTCGATCCAGAGGTGGCGGCGACAGTGCGCGCCTTGGCGTCAAGCCTGGCCAAGGCCCGTCCAGGGCGTGCTGTGGAGTTGCGTGTCCCACCGTACGCGGCTGTCCAACTGGGCGCGGAGTCGGGCGGCGGGACCCATCGACGCGGAACACCTGGAACGGTCGTCGAAATGGACGCCGACACCTTCCTCGCGCTGATGGACGCCAGTCTGACCTGGGACGAGGCCATCGCCTCCCACCGAGTCTTCGCGTCAGGGGCGCACGCCGACCTGGCCGGGCTCTTCGCCGTCTGACTCGTCAGTCACGACGCGCGACGAAGAAGACCCTGGTGAACGGGAAGGAGTACATGCCGTCCGCCCGGGGAGGATACGCCGAGCCCAGCGCCTGTTCGTAGTCGGCGAGGAAGTCCGCTCGTCGTTCATCCGTGCCGAGGTGGTCGAGGTAGATCCTCAACCCTGTGGAGGAATACCAGGAGACGATGTCGTGGCAGGTCGCCATGACATGGAAGTACCGCGTCTCCCACAAGTCGACGTTGCTGGACACGGAGCACAGCAGGTCGTCGTACTCCTCGGCGGACAGCCGGGAGTAGGACTCCTCGAAATCGGCGAACTCGTCACGCCAGCGGGGCGACTGGATCATGTCCTGGGCGACCAGGTGGGTGGGCATGCGACCGCCGTACGGCACTTGTACGGCGAGCACTCCCCCAGGGTTCACCATGGCGAACAGGGAGCCGATGAGGCGCTCGTGGTCGGGGATCCATTGCAGGGCGGCGTTGGAGAAGACGATGTCGAACCCGCCCATGGCCGACAGATCGCCCGAGGCGTCGGCGAGCACCCAGGAGACCTCCGGGTCGGACGAGCGGGCGCGTTCGATCATGGACGGCGAGGAGTCCAGACCCCAGATCTCCGCCGTCGGCCACATCGATCTGAGCACGGCTGTGCTGTTGCCGGTCCCGCAGCCGATGTCGATGATCCGTCGCGGCTCACGCAACGGGATCCTCGACACCAGATCCATCGCGGGTCGGGTGCGTTGCGTCCCGAAGGCCATGTACGCGTCGGGTTCCCATCCAGGCATGTCGTCTTCCTTCCAGTCAGGGTCACAGCATACGTGATGAGCGGCGGGACGGGACGGGCGTCCTCACCAGGCGGGCAGCGTCTATGATGGGCCCCATGCCCCACACATGTGCCCCTGTGAGTCTGATCGAGGTCGCCGACGCGGTCGAGGCCGCCGCGACCATCTTGGCACCCGTCATGGACCCCACGCCGTTGCAGATCAACACGCGACTGAGCGACATCACCGGGGCTCGGGTCTATCTCAAACGCGAGGATCTCAGTCCGGTGCGCAGCTACAAGCTTCGCGGCGCGTACGTGATGATGAGCCGCCTCACGGCCGAGGAGCGCCGTCACGGGGTGGTGTGCGCCTCTGCGGGCAACCACGCCCAAGGGGTGGCGTACGCCTGTGACGCCTTGGGCATCGACGGGGTGGTCGTCGTCCCCACGACCACGCCAAGGCAGAAACGCGAGCGCATCGCGGCCCTGGGAGGCGCGCACGTTCGGCTCGTGGTGGCCGGGAAAGACTACGACGAGGCCTCCCAGGTGGCCTCCGAGGCGGCGGCCGCGCAGAATCGTGTCCTCGTGCCCGCCTTCGACCACCCGGACACGGTGGCCGGCCAGGGGACCGTGGCACGCGAGATCGTCGCCCAACTCGGCGGGCAGGCTCCGGATGTGCTGATCGTCCCGGTGGGCGGAGGCGGTCTGATCGCCGGGTGTGGAGCATGGCTGAGCCAGCACCATCCCAGGACCACCGTCGTCGGGGTCGAGCCCGCCGGCGCGGCCTGCGTCATGGCCGGGCTGGCCGCCGGAGAGCCGGTCACCCTCGCCGACGTGGACACCTTCGTCGACGGCGCCGCGGTGGGGCGTGCCGGAGATCTCACCTTGCCCCTGGTCAGGCAGCTCGGGCCGACCATGGTCGCCGTGGGCGAAGGCCAGACCTGCTCGGAGATGCTGGCGTTGTACCAGTCCGACGGGGTGATCGCCGAGCCGGCAGGCGCTCTGGCGTCATCCGTCCTGCGGGGAGGGCCCCGCGACCTCACCATCCCTGTGCGCCCCGGCCAGACGGTGGTCTGCGTCGTCTCCGGGGGCAACAACGATATTTCCCGGTACGCGGAAGTGATCGAGCGATCCTTGGTCTTCGAAGGTCGCAAGCAGTATCTCCTCGTCACCTTCCCTCAGGAGCCGGGGGCCCTGCGACGCTTCCTGGACGACGTCTTGGGTCCCGACGACGACGTCGTCTTGTTCGAGTACACGAAGAAGTCGAACCGTGAGACGGGACCGGCGTTGGTGGGCATCGAACTGGGCGACCCCGACGATTTCCCCGCCCTCCTCGCGCGTCTCGACGCCAGCCCTGTCACCGCGGAGGTCGTCGACCCCGACTCCATCTTGTACCGATACCTCGTCTGAGCCTCTCGCCGTCGAGGCACACGCTGGTCGAGACGAGCGGGGGTCGCTTGCGTGGGTCTTCGACCCGTCAGGGGCCCGACATCTGGAGCCGCATCCGGGCGGCTTCGGCGCTGCGCCCGACGCGATCGAGCGACACGGCGAGATTGAGCAGGACCGTGTCATGCCACTCGGACATGTCCGTCCCCTCCGCCTGCCCCGCGTCCGCGTGGGCCAACGCGTCGTGCCAGATCGTGATGGCGTCGTCCAGTCGCCCCAGGACTCCGGCGAGGTAGCGGGCCGCCAGATGCTCGCACCTGACCTGGCTCACCGTGTCATGGACACAGGCGTACAGGTCCCCCGCCTGCAGGAAGGCCGCGATGGCCTCGTCGAAGGAGTTGAGGTTCATCCACACCCGTGCCTTGGACTCTGTCAGAGCGGCGACCTTCCCGGGGTAGGGGCCTGTCGGATCGTCGACGACGAGGGCCAGGGCCGTGTCGAGGTCGTCGGTGGCCGACGTGTCGCCGACGGCCGCCTTGGCGAAGGACCACGCCTCCAGCACGTTGACCCTGGCGCCGCGGGCGTCCTGGTCGCTGACGAGGCCCCAGGCGTCCGACAGCGTCTCCAAGGCTTTGTCCCAGTGCTTGAGGTGGTGCCAGATGGCGCCTTCGCACCGCAGCATGTCGGCCTCGCCCACCGGGTCCCGCGCCTGCTCCAGAAGGTCGGCGGCGCGATGGTACATGGACACCGCCTGGTCCCATTTCTTGGCGACGGAGAAGGCCTGCCCGAGCGAATCGCAGGTCTCGGCCCGATCCTCGGGCGGCACTTGCGCGTTCTCCTCGTCGCGCAGGACTTCCCAGAGGATCTCGATGCCCTCCTGGGGATGCCCGGTGGCGACGAGGGCTCGGCCCAGGCGGAACCGGATTCCCGTGGTGGTCGTCTGGAGTCGATCGGCTTCCCGCAAGGCGTGCCTCAACCGGCTGATCTCGTCCTCGCGCCGACCTGCGTCGAGGCACAGGGCGGAGGACAGCAACACTGCGCCGACGACGCCCTCGGCCACGTCCCAGTCCGCGTAGACACGGGCGGCGGCGTCGGCGTCGAGCACGCCCTCGTCGAACCTCTCCAAGGCGCCGAGGAGACGAGCACGGGTTCCCAGCACGAAGGCCCGGCAGCCGGTGGGGACGTCCAGGGCCAGCAACGTGTCAGCCCAGGTCATCGCCTGGTCGAGGAAGCCCAAGTCCGTCTGGACCACCATCATGCCGATCAGGGCGGATGTCTTCACGGAGGTCCCCGAACCAGCGTGGACGATCGACGACTGCAGAAGACCCAGCACCCTCGCGGCGTCCCCCTGATCGAGGTCGGTCAGGATAGAGGCCAAGCTCAACTCCACATCGGCGAGTTCGTCTCCGTCCGTGGGGGCCAGTCGTGCCAACTCCTCCTCCAGCGCCTGGAGGTCCTCGGGGTCGTGTCGTCCGAACATGGCGAGGCCGGCGCGCTCTTCCACCTCGGCCTGACGCTCCCGCCCCTCCTCTCGCAGCGCCAGGGCTCGCGCAGGCATCAGACGTTTGGCCTGCTCGAACTCGCCTTGACGCACGTGGCAACTCATCTGTACGCGTAACGCCTGGGCACGCTGCGTCGCAGTGCTCGTCCCATCACGGGGCGCGCGTCGTCCCTCGGGACCGCCGTGTGCGAGACCATCATCGTCGTGCGGGAAGGCGAGGACCTCTCGTGCCGCGCGGATCCCCGCCGCGGGTAGGTCGGCGTCGACGGCGATCTGGGCGAGATCCAGCCATTCCTGGGCCGTGGAGGGATGGATGGCCGTCTGCGGCGCGGGCGGGAACACATCGGTGTGGATGGGCGCCTCGAAGGGGGTGTCGAGGCTGGCCATGGTGCGCTCGACCTGTCGGGACACATAGGCGTTCTGGTTGCGGACGTCGAAGGCGTGCGCCGATCGAGCGACCAGGGCGGCCAGGACCGGGCGAAGCTCCGCCACCGTCCATGGTCCCTCATGGGGGCCCACGAGGGCGACCAACTCGTCCGCGTCGGCGCCACGCACCGGCAGGTCTGCGTGGCCGCAGCGGATGACGGACTCCAGCACCACACAGATCGCCGTCTCCAGATCGAGGAGGCGGGCGGGCGTCAGGCAGGGGTTGGAGAGCCAGCCGATGTGGCGCTCGACCATCGCCAGACCCCGGGCAGGATTGCCGGTGATCGCGCAGAAGACGAGGTCGTCGGCCACGATGGACGTCTTGTCAGGCTCCTCGCGTGCCAGCCGGTAGGAGGACATGTGGGCGTCCACGGCATCGTCCACACGCCCGAACCTCAATTGCGACATCAGGGTACGGGAGCGGGCGTGCTCAGGCTCCTCGCCGCAGGCGTGGGGGGTGTCCACGATCTCGTCGAGGATGAGCAACGACGTGTCGTCCTCGCACAACTGTGCGGAGAAGCCGGCCACATCGCTCAACACGCAGGGGACGCAGCATCCATGACTGTCCGGGGAGTCCGACGCGCACATGTCACGCAACTGAGGACGCACAGCCAGGGCGGTGGCGATGTCGCCCGTGCTCCACGCGTGGCGGAAACGAGCGGCGAGCACGCCGAAACGACCGAAGCCCTCACGGCGGTAATGGGTCTCCATCGAGTCGAGCATCTGATCGCACTGGGCGAGAGAGAATCGGGGCGACGAGTCCATGACCCGGATCACCCAGGGGAACTGCCACATCACGTCCAAGACCCCTGTGCCCACATCATTGGGGAACCTCGCCGAATCCTGGTCATGGCGAGCCAGGCACCACAGGAACGAGTCCACGACGGTGTCATCGTCGCAAGAACGTGCCGCCGACGAGGTCAAACGCATCCGTACCTGGTACTCCAAGTCTTCGTCGCCACACTGGTGGCAGAAGTCCAGAGCCTGATCGATCAGGGCCCTCTCCGCCGGCCCCCAGAACGTTCGGTCGATCTGCGCCAACAAGTCGCGAACACTGTCCTGCACATGCCCAGAGTGCATGAACACCTCCTGCTCGCTGGTGATGTGGTGGCCATGCAGGTGTGTGCGCCTGCCGGTCTTGAGAAGGGGTCAGGTGAGGCGACCCAACCCACGGCATGCCGAAGAATGAGGAAAGCAATGCCCCATTCCCCGAGATCCTTTTGTAAATACTATTTTTTCACCCGACTCCGGTCAGCGCAAGACCGACGGCTCACAAAACGGTGAGGAATTTTTGCAACTCCCACGGCGTCACCTGTCGGCGATACTCCTCGAACTCAGCACGCTTGTTCTTCAGGAAATAGTCGAAGACGTGCTCGCCGAGCGTGTCGGCCACCAGTTCTGAGCGCTCCATGATGTTCAGGGCTTCGTCCAGGCTCTTCGGCAGAGGCGAGATCCCCAGCGCTTTGCGACCGGACTCCGTCAGGCTCCACACGTCGTCCTCGGCCCCGGGGGGCAACTCCATGTGGCGATCGATGCCGTCCAACCCGGCGGCCAGGATGAGGGCGTACGCGAGGTACGGGTTGGTGGCGGTGTCGATGGATCGCAGCTCGACCCGCACAGACGCGCCCTTGTTGGGCTTGTACCCCGGGACTCTGACCAAGGCGGAGCGGTTGTTGCGTCCCCAGCAGATGTACGACGGCGCCTCCGCCCCCGAGGCCAGGCGCGAGTAGGAGTTCACCCACTGGTTCGTGACCGCCGTGATCTCCCCGGCATGCGCGAGGACCCCGGCGACGAACTGTTTGCCCACGCTGGACAGGTGGAACTCGTCCGAGGCGTCGTAGAAGGCGTTCACATCCCCGTCGAACAACGACATGTGGGTGTGCATGGCCGACCCGGGGGCGTCCGCCAGGGGCTTGGGCATGAAGGAGGCGTGGATGCCCAGGGCGGCGGCCACCTCTTTGACCACGACACGGAAGGTCATGATGTTGTCGGCCGTGGACAGGGCGTCGGCGTATCTCAGGTCGATCTCGTGCTGGCCGGGTCCGGCCTCGTGGTGGGAGAACTCCACGGAGATTCCCATCTGTTCCAGGATGGAGATCGTCCGGGGACGGAACTCCGACCCCTGTGTCAGGTTGGTGTGGTCGAAATAGCCGCCATTGTCCACCGGCACGGGCGGTTTCGAGGGGTCCACGGGCTGGGAGAAGAGGTAGAACTCGATTTCGGGGTGCGTGTAGAAGGTGAATCCCCTCTCGGCCGCCTTCTTCAGGGCGCGTTTGAGGACGAAGCGAGGGTCGGCGTACGACGGGGAGCCGTCCGGCAAGGTGATGTCGCAGAACATCCGTGCCGTGGGCTTGTCCTGGTCCCGCCACGGCAGGAGCTGGAAGGTCGTGGGGTCGGGATGCGCGAGCATGTCGGACTCGTAAACGCGGGCGAAGCCCTCGATGGCGGATCCGTCGAAACCGATCCCCTCCTCGAAGGCCGACTCGAGCTCGGCTGGCGAGATGGCCACCGATTTCAAGTACCCCAGCACGTCCGTGAACCACAGGCGCACGAACCGCACATCACGTTCCTCCATCGAGCGCAACACGAACTCTGTCTGCTTATCCATGGACCCATTGTGGGTCCCTGGTGTTACGAGCGCATGACATGGGACGGTGGAAGCGGGTCCTCGCCGCGGCGCATCCGACGGCAGGCGGCGCGACTGGCGTACGATGGTGCATCGTGAATCGCATGGAACCCTATCCGCAGTCCCCCCGCCGTCATGTCCCCGCCGCCATCCCCCGGCCCGCGTACGTGGACCGGCCGGGACCGGAGGTGTGCGACAGCCCCGACGTGGCCACGGCGGAGATGGTGGCCCGGATGCGTGAGGCGGGCAGGATCGCCCACCTGGCCATGATGGAGGGCGCGAAGCATGTCCAGCCCGGAGTGACGACGGACCAGATCGACGCGGTCGTCCACGAGTTCATCTGCGACCACCACGGGTATCCCTCGACCTTGGGATACCGGGGGTTCCCGAAGTCATGCTGCACTTCTGTCAACGAGGTCATCTGCCATGGCATCCCCGACGCTCGTCCCCTGGAGGACGGCGACCTGGTGAAGATCGACGTCACGGTCTTCAAGGACGGCGTCCATGGCGACAACTGCACCACGGTGGGGTGCGGATCGCTGGACCAGGCGTCCACCGATCTGATGACACGCACCAAGGAAGCCATGGACAGGGGGATCCGCGCGGTCAAGCCCGGGCGTCAATTGAACGTGATCGGGCGGGTGATCGAGGCGTACGCCCAGCGTTTCGGGTACGGCGTGGTCCGCGACTACACCGGCCATGGCATCAACACCGCTTTCCACTCGGGGTTGGTCGTGCTGCACTACGACCAGCCCTCCCTGACCACGGTGATCGAGGAAGGGATGACCTTCACCATCGAGCCCATGCTGACCCAAGGCGATTATCGCTCCCATGTCTGGGGCGACGGCTGGACGGTCGTCACCAACGATTTCTCACGGTGCGCGCAGTTCGAGCAGACCATCCACGTCACTCGTGACGGGGCCGAGATTTTGACCGCTCCCTGAGGGTCGACCGCCGAGTGGTGACGTCTCCTTGTCGGGCGCCGTCGCTGCGCGACTACGCATATGTGCTAGTCAAACAGGATATTTCAGGCTGAGACATCTCACAGCCTGGACAGAATTTCCTCCTGTGCCCCCTACCTACGGTAGCGTAAGGCAGTGTAATCTGTGATGGGTTGCTGCTGTGGTGCTCACCGACGCGAGGCTTCCACCTCGGTTCGACGACCGCATCACCGTGTCAGTTTTCTGACACGATCCGGCGTAGAGGAGACACACACATCATGTGTGAGGATCGAAGGAGGACGGCGAGTGGGCGGAACCTATGCCTTGGGACTGGACGTGGGATCGACCACGTTGAAGGCGGTCCTCGTCGATCAGGGCACGATCATCCACCAGGAATACCGTCGGCACAACGCCGACGTCCAGGCGGAACTGATCAAACTGGTGGATGAACTGGCGCAGGCCTACCCAGGCCGCGACGTGGCGGTGGCCATGACCGGATCTGGGGGGCTCGGCATCGCCCAGGCCCTCGACGTCGAATTCGTCCAAGAGGTGATCGCCGGCACCTACGCCGTCCAGCGCCACTACCCCGACGCGGACGTCGCCATCGAACTCGGTGGCGAGGACGCCAAGATCACGTACCTGAAACCCCAGCCCGAACAGCGCATGAACGGCACCTGCGCGGGAGGGACCGGCGCTTTCATCGACCAGATGGCCACCTTGTTGCGCACAGACGCCTCCGGCCTGAACTCGCTGGCCGAGGGCCACCTCCACCTCTACCCCATCGCGTCCCGATGCGGGGTGTTCGCCAAATCAGACCTCCAGCCCCTCATCAACGAGGGCGCCCGTCACGAGGATCTGGCCGCCTCCATCTTCGCCGCCGTCGCCACACAGACCATCTCGGGCCTCGCACAGGGCCGCCCCGTCACCGGAACGGTGATCTTCCTGGGCGGACCCCTCCACTTCCTGCCCGAGCTGCGCCGGGCCTTCGAACGCGCCCTGGAGAAGCAGGCCACCGGATTCATCGTCCCCGGCGCGGCTCAGATCTTCGTCGCCCTCGGCGCCGCCGAGAAGGCGTCGACGACGGTCATGACCCTCGAAGACCTGGCCGAGCGCCTGGTGCAACGCCGCCACCTCGTCCCGGCGTCTGGGCGTATGGCGGCCCTGTTCCCGACACCCGAGGACCGCGCCGCCTTCCTCGAGCGGCACGGGAAGGCCGTCATCCCCCGCAAAGACCTCGCCCAGGCGCGGGGGGCCTGCTATCTGGGCATCGACGCCGGGTCCACGACGATCAAGGCCGTGCTCATCGACGCCGACGAGAACATCCTGTGGTCCCACTACGCTGGCAATCAGGGCGACCCTGTCGCGGCGGCCATCGACATCGCCACGAACGTGCGCCACGCGCTTCCAGGGCCCGCGATCATCGCCCAGTCGTGCGTCACCGGGTACGGTGAAGGCCTGATCAAGGCGGCCTTGCACATCGATTGCGGCGTGGTCGAGACCATCGCCCATTTCCGTGCCGCCGACAAGATCGCGCCCGGCGTGACCTCCGTGATCGACATCGGTGGCCAGGACATGAAGTACCTGAGGATCCACGACTCCGTGATCGACTCCATCGCGGTCAACGAGGCGTGCTCCTCTGGTTGCGGCTCCTTCCTGCAGACCTTCGCGGAATCCCTGGGCCTGACGACCACGCAGTTCACCGAAGCCGCGTGCGAGGCCCAAGCCCCGGTGGACTTGGGCAGCCGGTGCACGGTGTTCATGAACTCGTCGGTGAAGCAGGCCCAGAAAGAGGGGGCCACCGTCGCGGATATCGCCGCCGGTCTCAGCTACGCCGTGATCCGCAACGCGCTGTACAAGGTCGTCAAGCTACGCGAGCCGGGACAATTGGGCGACACGGTCGTGGTGCAGGGCGGCACGTTCCTCAACGACGCGGTGCTGCGGGCCTTCGAGCGGCTCACCGGGTGCGAGGTGGTGCGTCCTGACATCGCGGGGCTCATGGGGGCGTACGGGGCCGCGCTCACCGCCAAGGCGAGCGCCACCCCCGGCCTGCCGGGGCAGATGCTGTCCATCCCCGCTCTGAGGACCATCCACATGGAGACTGAGACGGCGCAGTGCCAGCTGTGTCAAAATCATTGCCAGTGCACGATCTCCACCTTCGGCAACGGCGAGCGCCACACCTCGGGCAACAAGTGCGAGCGCGGCGCGGACCCGACCAAGGAGAAGTCTCCCCTCCCTAACCTCTTCGACTACACGTATAAGCGCTTGTTCGGCTATCGACGCCTGACCGCGAAAGAGGCCGAACGTGGCGACATCGGGATCCCACGGGCGCTCAACATGTACGAGAACTATCCCTTCTGGTTCACGCTGCTCTCCCACCTGAAGTTCCGTGTGATCGTCTCCGGGAGAAGCTCCCACGAGATGTTCGAGCTGGGCATGAGTTCGATCGCGTCGGAGAACGTCTGCTACCCGGCGAAACTCGTCCATGGGCACGTCGAGTCCCTGCTGGACCGTGGGGTCACGACCATCTTCTACCCGTCCGTCAGCTACGAGCAGCAACTCATCTCACAGTCCGACAAGAACTACAACTGCCCCGTCGTGGCGTCGTACCCCCAGGTCATCCAGAACAACCTGGAGAGGATGCGTGAGCCCGGGGTGCGGCTCATCAACCCGTACATCAACCTCGCCAATCCCGCCAAACTGGTCGAGCGCGTCCAGCAGATCTTCGCCGACTGGTCCGTCACGGAGGAGGAGGCGCGGCAGGCCGTCGACGCGGCCTATGCCGAGGACGCCGCCTTCCGGGCGGACATCCGGGCCGAAGGGGCCAGGGCGCGCGCCTACTGCGCCGAGAACGGCGTGCGCGGGATCGTCTTGGCGGGCAGGCCGTACCACGTCGACCCGGAGGTCCACCACGGCATCCCCGAGTTGGTCACCAGTCTGGGGATGGCGGTGTTCACCGAGGACTCCGTCATCGAAGAGGAGTCGTCGCTGGAACGCCCGTTGCGAGTCAGAGATCAGTGGGCCTATCACTCGCGGTTGTACGAGGCCGCGGCCGTCGTGACCCGCGAGCCGACGATGGAACTGGTCCAGTTGAACTCCTTCGGATGCGGTCTGGACGCGATCACCTCCGAGCAGGTCGCCGAGATCCTGGAGGCGAAGAACCGCGTCTACACCCTGCTGAAGATCGACGAGGTGTCGTCCTTGGGGGCCGCGAGGATCCGGCTGCGCTCCCTGGCGGCGGCAGCCGACCAGCGTCGTGTCGCCCATCGGGCGCCCCGCAGCCATGCCTTGGTCAAGGTCCCCTTCACCAAGGAGATGAAGGCCACCCACACGATCATCGCCCCGCAGATGGCGCCCATCCATTTCCGGCTGGTCATCCCCATCATCCAATCTGCCGGGTACGCGGTGAAGTTCTTGGAGCACGCCTCGTCCGAGGACGTGGAGACCGGCCTGCGCACCGTCAACAACGATGCCTGCTATCCGGCCATCATGGTGATCGGGCAGTTGGTCAAGGCGCTGCAGGAGCCGGACGTCGATCCGGACAACGCCTCCGTCCTCATCACGCAGACGGGCGGGATGTGCCGGGCGACGAACTACACAGGCCTGCTGCGCAAGGCCCTTCGCGACGCCGGATACCCCCAGGTCCCCGTCATCGCCATCTCGACGTCCAGTATCGAGTCCAATCCGGGCTTCAGCCTCACGCTGCCCTTGGCGCACAAGGCCATGAGGGCTCTGACCATCGGAGACCTGCTCCAGGACCTGCTCCTGAGGGTTCGTCCGTACGAGGCCGAGCCGGGGTCGGCCACGACCCTGTACCATCGGTGGGACCAGATAGCCCAGGAGTGGCTGCGGAACGGACGCACCCCCCACTACGGGAAGAAGCTCACGTATAAGACACTGATCCACGCCATGGTCGACGAGTTCGACCGCCTCCCGCTGACGGACGAGCCGCGACGGCCGAGGGTCGGCATCGTGGGAGAGATCCTGGTGAAATTCCATCCCGACGCGAACAACAACGTCATCGATGTCATCGAGTCGGAAGGGTGCGAGGCGTCCCTTCCGGGGTTGATGGAGTTCATGGTCACCGGGTTGTACACCACCGAATGGAACTGGGAGAACCTGGGGATCGGTGGGAAATGGCATCGGGCCAAGGCCCTGTTCCGCCGATGGATGGAGAACTACCGCGCCCCGGTGCGAGCCGCCCTGGCCACGGCCAACGCCCGTCATCCCGAACCGAAGTTCACGATTCCCGGAAGCATGGCCGAGATGGCGGAGCGGGCCCAACAGGTGACCAGCCTGGGCAACCAGGCCGGAGAGGGGTGGCTGCTGACGGCGGAAGTGCTGGAGCTGATCCACTCCGGAGTGCCCAACGTGATCTGCGTCCAGCCCTTCGCATGCCTGCCCAACCACGTGGTGGGCAAGGGGATGTTCAAAGAGATCCGCCGACAGCACCCCGGCGCCAACTTGGTGACCATCGACTATGATCCGGGAGCTTCGGAAGTGAACCAGTTGAACCGGATCAAGTTGACCTTGACCACGGCCCACATGGCGCACCAGGGACGCGTCCCGGCGGACGCCACGAGTATTCCTGACCCCACGTCGATGGAGCGTGTCAGGGACGACGAGCGTGTCTCGCACGCCGAGTTCGATTCAGACGCCGACCTCGGCTCGGACGACGCGCTCCGTGTGGCTCCGGCGTCCGTCTACGTGTCGGTGGGCAACCGGGTGGGATGACTCAGCGGCGCAAGCCCTTGAGCAGGGGGCACGCCTCCACGTGGGTGTCGTCCACGGACTCCAGCAAGATCGCCAAGGCCTCAGCGGGCGTGACGGTCCCCGCCGGGGTCACCACGCGCTCTGCCGCCTCCTTGGCGGCACGCACGACGAATGTCGAACGTGACTCACCCAGGCGGTCGGCTGCTTGGGTGATGAGGTTGTCCGTGTCAGGGTCGAGCCGCGTCTCGAAGCGACGGGTACGCAATTGTTGTGCCATGCCTCGATCGTACGGCACCTGTACGGATTTGTCCCCCGCGACACGTGGGGACGAGGTCAGTACGCCATCTTCATGGCGGTGCGGACCTCGGCGAGGGTCGCTTCCGCGATCTCGTTGGCATGGGCGTTGCCGCGCTGGAGGACCGAGGCCACGTACCCGGGATCGGCGACGAGTTCGCCACGCCGTGTCCGGTGCTCGGCCAGCGTCTCGTTGAGGGCCTCGGTGACCACCTTCTTCAGGGCGCCCGCTCCCCCGTCGCCGATCTCCTCGGCGATCTGGGCCGGGTCCTGGCCCAAGCACAACCCCGCGATGGCGAGCAGGTTGGACACCTCGGGACGGTTGACCGGGTCGTACGTGATGTGGCGGTCGGAGTCGGTGACGGCTTTCTTCAAGGCCTTGGCGGTCTCGTCGGCGGTCATCTTCAACTCGATGACGTTGCCTTTGGACTTGGACATCTTGGTGCCGTCCGTGCCCAGGATCATGGCGGCTTCGCTGAGGAGAGCGTCAGCCGGCGGGAACACGGGACGGTCGGCTTCAGCGCGTCCGTATCGCTCGTCGAATCGCCGAGCCACCACCCGGCACATCTCGATGTGAGGGATCTGGTCTTTGCCGACCGGGACGAGGTTCGCCTTGCAGAAGAGGATGTCGGCCGCCTGGTGGACGGGGTAGGTCAGCAGCAGGCCCGACATGGGACGTCCTTCGGTGTCCTCCAACTCGGCCTTGACCGTGGGGTTGCGCCGAAGCTCCGCATCGGTGACGAGCGACAAAAAGGGAAGCATGAGCTGGTTCAGAGCCGGGATCGCCGAATGGGTGAAGATGACGGTCTTCTCCGGGTCGATGCCTGCGGCCAGGTAGTCGGTGACGAGGGAGTACACGCGGTCTTTGATCGGCCCCACGCCATCACGGTCGGTGATCACCTGGTAGTCGGCCACCACGAGCACCGTGTCGACGCCGAGGTTCTGCAACCGCACCCGATTGCTCAGTGAGCCGAAGTAATGCCCGATGTGCAGGTCGCCTGTGGGACGGTCGCCGGTCAGCACGCGGAAGGCCGATGGATTCTTGGCCAGTTCGGCGTTGATCTGATGGCTCCGGGCGACGGTACGCTCCAGCGATGCGGACTGGTCGCCGGTGGTGGGGGTGTCAGTCATAGGTGACCGCCTCTTTCTCGTATCTCGGCCGTGATGGTCTCATAGGCCTCGCGCGGGGTGTGGCAGGCCCCGAGGGGGTTCCTGGTCTTCCCTCGACCGTGGTAGTCGCTCGACCCTGTGGCCACCAATCCTAGATCATCCGCCACACGGTGCAGCAACCCCCTGTCCGAGATGGAATGGTCCACGTGGTCGGCCTCGATCCCGACCAGCCCGTGGTCGGCCGCCAGATCCGCGATGGCGTCCACGGTCATCCATGCGGCGCCTCCTCTGGCCCAGGGGTGGGCGACGACGGCGACCCCATGGGCAGCGTTCACCGCGTCCACCGCCTCGGCCACGGTCGGGGTGTAGCGGGAGACGTACGCCGGCCCATCGTCGTACAGGTACCTCGCGAACGCCTCGTCCCGGCTCGCGACGTAGCCGCGATGGACCATGGCGTCGGCCACGTGTGGACGCCCGGTGGTGGAACTGGTCGCGCACCACGCCTCGACCTCCTCCAGGGTCAGGGGCATCCCGAGTTCGGCGAGCAGTTCCAGCATCCGTGGCACCCTCGTCACTCTCGCCTCGCGCACCCTCGCCAGCAGATCAGCGAGGGGCTGGTCCTCGTGCGAGCATCCATAGGCCAAGAGATGGACGGGACGGCGGATATTGTCGACTAACAAATGAGTCGACATCTCCATGCCGTTGAGCACCTCGACCCCCTCCCGGCGTCCGCAGTCCTGAGCCAGATCGACTCCGTCCATGGTGTCGTGATCGGTGAGGGCGAGAACCTCCACGCCAGCCGCATGGGCGGCTCGGATCACCTCTGGCACACTGTCCGTGCCGTCCGAGACCGTCGAATGTGTGTGCAGATCGATCATCGACCCCCCTTTCATCGAGGCTCACTGGCACCCTCCACCCTACCCTGACGTGTCCGGTAGGCTGGATGCCACACGAGCTCACCCCGTGTGAACCTTCGACCTCAGGAGACGCCATGGCCACCCCCCACATCGACGCAGAACTCGGCGACTTCGCTCCCGCCGTCCTCATGCCTGGAGACCCCAAGAGGGCCGAGCGCATGGCTGAGCTCATCCTCGACTCGGCTCGGATGGTCACGGATGTGCGCGGAATGATGGGATTCACAGGTGTGTACGCGGGCGAGGGTCCCCACCATGGGAAGCCTCTGTCGATCATGGGCTCCGGCATGGGGATGCCGTCGATCGCGATCTACGCCACGGAGTTGTTCCGTTTCTTCGGCGTGGAACGCATCGTGCGCGTCGGGACGGCCGGAGGCATCTCCCCCGCCGTGTCGGTCGGAGACGTCGTGATCGCGTCGGGGGCGCACACCACCTCCTCGATGAACGAGCTACGCATCCCGGGAACCCACTTCTCCGCCGTGGCCGACCTGGCGATGGCGTCGGCGGCTCTGCACGCCGCAGCGGGGGCCGCGGATGTGTTCGCAGGGCCGATCATCTCCGCCGACCATTTCTACTTCGCCGTCCCCGGACAACTGGACGCGATGGTCGCCCATGGCGTCCTGGCCGTGGAGATGGAGGCGGCGAGCCTGTACGGGGTGGCCGCCGAGCACGGCACGGGCGCCTTGGCGGTGCTCACCGTCTCCGACCACCTCACCAAGCAGGGCGCCGATATGACCTCTGCCGAGCGTGAGACCCGCTTCCAGGGCGCCCTCTCCCTCGCGGTCGCCGCGGCGTTCGCCTGAGCCCCACCCGTCAGGAGATCAGGAGAACACGACGGCGTCGAGGTCGCTCGCGATCTGGTCCAGGCGTCGCCTGGCCGCCGCACGTGAGGCGGTGAGAGAGTCATAACTCGCGTCGGGCGACACGGGCTCGATCACTTCCAGGTAACATTTCACCTTGGGTTCTGTCCCGGACGGACGGATGATGACTCGGTCGTCCCTCGCGGTCGTCACGACGATTCCGTCCGTGGGGGGAAGACTCCCCCATCCGAGCGACAGGTCGACTGTGTCGGTGACCGCGCTGCCCGCCAGAGACTCGATCGACGAGGTCCTCAGTCGGGTCATGATGGCCGCGATCCGGGTCTGATCCGTCACACGTACGGACACCTGAGAGCTGAGGTACAGGCCGTGACGGCGAGCCAGATCGTCCAGCCGGTCGCAGATCGACAGTCCCTCGGCCTTCAACCGCGACACCAGTCGGGCCACCGCCACGGCGGTCGACAATCCGTCCTTGTCCCGTACCAGGTCGGGACGCACGCAGTATCCGATGGCCTCCTCATAGGCGAAGCCGAGGTTCTCGACCCTGCCCATCCACTTGAAACCCGTCAGCGTGCGCACATAGCCACGTCCGTGGTGTGCGGCGATCACCGCCAACTGGCGGGAGGAGACCACCGAATTGACGAAGACGCCCGACCCGGTGGGTCCCAAGTCCTCGGCGAGGACCGCGCCCAACTCGTCCCCGTGCAGCATCCGCCACCCGGTGCGAGGGTCGGGGACGGCCACGGCGCACCGGTCCGCGTCCGGGTCGTTGGCGATGACCACGTCGGCGTCCGCCCGTACGGCCTCCTGGATCGCCAGGTCGATGGCGCCGGGCTCCTCAGGGTTGGGGAAAGCCACCGTGGGAAAATCGGGGTCCGGCGCCACTTGGGCCGCCACGGGCCAGACATCGGTGAACCCAGCTCGGGCCAAGGCCGCCATCGCAGGTCTGCCGCCCACGCCGTGCAGGGCCGTGTGGACGATCCGGATGGGCGCTCCCGCGCACTGTTCGGGGTCCGTCGAAGCGGAGATGGCGTCGAGGTAGGCCTCGACGAGGTCAGGGCTCACGTCCGTCCATCCCTGGTCACGGCGGATCTGGTTCGCCGGTCCGGCGGCGGCGATGAGCTCCTGGATGCCCGTGTCATGGGGAGGGACGATCTGCACGCCCCGCTGCTCGTCGGGGACCATCCGTCCCCCCACGTACACCTTGTACCCGTTGTCGGCCGCAGGATTGTGCGACGCGGTCACCATGACGCCCGCGTCGGCGCCGAGACGTCGCACGGCGTAGGCCAACACCGGGGTGGGAACCGGGTCGGGCAAGAGCACGGCATCGCCCCCGTGCGCGGTGACGACGCCAGCCGTGTCGAGGGCGAATCGGCGCGACTGGTGACGGGCGTCGTTTCCGATCACCACCACGGGGCGATCCACCCGGGAGGACAGATAGTCGACGAGCCCCTTCGCCGCCTGGATGACCACAGCACGGTTCATCCTGTTCGGACCCGCGCCCATGGCGCCCCGAAGCCCGGCCGTGCCGAACTCCAGCCGAGAGGAGAACCGGTCGGCCAACTCCGCGTACGCCTCGGGATCCGTGTCGGCCCGTGCGAGCAGGTCACGCATCTCGCTCTGGGACTCGGCGTCCACGTCGTCACGGATCCATGCCTGCGCCTGCTGGGCGAGGGTCGTGGTGGGAGGCGTCATCCTCAGCCCTCGTCGAGTTCGGCCAGGATGGCCGCGCTGCCCGACAGGCCCAGACGGTTGGCCCCGGCCTCGATCATCGCCAGAGCTGTGTCGAGGGAGCGGATCCCCCCACTGGCCTTCACGCCCATCGTGTCCCCCACGGTGTCACGCATCAAGCGGACCGCGTGCACACTGGCGCCGCCGGCCGGGTGGAAGCCGGTCGAGGTCTTCACGAAGTCGGCGTTCGCGTCCATCGCGGCCCGGCACGCCAGAACGATCTCCTCGTCGCTCAAGAGTGCCGACTCGATGATCACCTTGAGGACCACCGGGGAGGGGACGGCGTCGCGGACGGCCAGGATGTCGAGACCGACTCCCGCCCAGTCCTGCGCTTTGGCGAGCCCGAGGTTGATGACCATGTCGACCTCGTCGGCGCCATCGCGCACGGCTTGCGCCGCTTCGGCGGCCTTCATCGCCGAGGTGTGCGCCCCAGACGGGAATCCACACACGACGGCCACCTTCAGTCCACGGGGGTCGAGCGGGAGCAGCGACGGGCTCACGCACACCGAGTAGACGCCCAACTGTGCGCCTTGCTCGACCAGGGACGCGACGTCGCTCGCCGTCGCCTCGGGCTTGAGCAGGGTGTGGTCGATCATCGAAGCCAGTTCCATGCGTCTCATCGAAAATTCTCCTTCGTCGGGCCGTTCGGCACGTATCTATCCAGCGTAGCGGTTGATCACGAGGCGGCCACACGATCGAGCACGACCGGGGTCCGCTCGATCGGCGACGCCCCGAATGTCCAGGCCCCCGTCAACGACTCACGAGCCCTGCTGAAGGTGTCGGGAGTGTCGGTGTGCAGGGTCGCCAGGGGCTGGCCCGTCGCCACCCAGTCTCCTGGTTTCGCGTGGAGTTCCACTCCCGCTCCAGCCTGCACGGTGTCGGTACGCACAGCGCGTCCCGCCCCGAGCCGCCAGGCCGCCTGGCCGACGCTGAGGGCGTCCACGCCCGTGACGTACCCGTCACACTCGCTGATCACCTGGTCGGTGTGGCGAGCCGTGGGCAAAGGGGCGTCCGCATCGCCGCCTTGAGCGGTGATGGTCGCGCGCCACGTGTCCATGGCTCGGCCGTCGTGGAGGGCTTCCACCAGGTCGGCCTCCCGCAGGAGCCCGGCTCGGCGCTGCGCCTCCGCGCTGTGAGGCGACACCCCAGCCGCGGGGATTCCGCGCTCGAGGACCACCTCGGCGGCGCAGTCCAGCATCTGGCGCGCCAGGGCCACGGTGAGGTCCACGACGTCGGCGGGTCCTCCTCCGGCGAGCACCTCCAGAGACTCGCGCACCTCAAGGGCGTTTCCGGCCGTGAGGCCCAAGGGTGTGGACATGTCGGTGACGAGAGCCACGGTGCGCACTCCGTGGTCCTCACCGATCTCGACCATGGTCCGCGCCAACTCCTGCGCGAGGTCGAGCCGTGTCATGAAGGCCCCGGAGCCGCACTTGACGTCCAAGACCAAAGCAGAGGTGCCTTCGGCGATCTTCTTGCTCATGATCGACGAGGCGATCAGGGGGATCGAGGCCACGGTGCCGGTGACGTCGCGCAGGGCGTACAGCTTGCGATCCGCGGGCGCCAGCCCGGACCCCGCCTGGCAGACCACGGCGCCCACCGACCTCAACTGCGCCATCATCTCGTCGGTGGTGAGCGCCGCTCTCCACCCCGGGATGGCCTCCAATTTGTCGAGGGTCCCTCCCGTGTGGCCCAGGCCTCGTCCGGAGAGCTGGGGAACGGCCACGCCGAAACTCGCCACCAACGCCGACAAAGGCAGGGTGATCTTGTCGCCGACCCCTCCTGTGGAGTGCTTGTCCACCGTGGGCCGGGGCAGGTCGGCGAAGTCCAGGCGTTCGCCCGAGGCGATCATGGCGTCGGTCCACCTGTTCAGCTCCGACCTGGTCAGACCGCGGAGGAAGATCGCCATCAGCAAGGCGGACATCTGTTCCTCGGCGACGGCCCCGCGTGTGTAGGCGTCGATCACCCAGTCGATCTGATCCTCCGTCAGGGTGTGCCCGTCACGCTTCGCCATGATGACGTCGACGGCGTCGAAGAGTTCAGACATGGTCGGCGCCTTCCGGGTCGCTGGGTCTCACGTCGCCTGACGCGTCGGTCGGTTGATGTGTCGCCAGATCGTCGGGACCGAAGGCCTGGGGCAGCATGTCCGCGAGGGCGCACTCGCCACGAGGGGTCGCCATCCTCAATGCCGGCCCACCGTGTTCGTAGAGCAGTTGCCGACACCGCCCGCACGGGGTGATGACCTGACCCGCCCCGTCGACGCAGGCGAAGGCCACCAGACGGCCGCCGCCGGACGCCGCCAGAGCGGACACGAGCCCGCACTCCGCGCACAACGTCAGCCCATAGGAGGCGTTCTCGACATTGCAGCCCGACACGAGTCGGCCGTCGTCGACCAGGGCGGCCGCCCCCACCGGATAGTGGGAGTACGGCGCGTACGCCTTCGCAGCCGCGTCCGTCGCAGCGGACAGCAGCACAGTCCAATCCATCGATCTCATCCCTTGTACGGTTTGCCTTCCATCGCCGGTGGACGTACCCGTCCCACGAGTCCCGCCACGGCGAAGATCGTCACGAGGTAGGGGGCCATCAGCATGAACTGGCTAGGCACCTCCACCCCGACGACTCCCAAAGCGTTCTGCAGGTTGTCGGCGAAGCCGAACAACAGGGCCGCCACCAGGGCGCCCTTGGGTTTCCATCCACCGAGGATCATCGCCGCCAAGGCGATGTAGCCTCGCCCGGCGCTCATCTGCTTGCCGAAGGCCAGGCCGTTGGCCACGGTGAAGTACGCGCCTCCCAGACCGGCGATGGCGCCGCCGAGGATCGTGTTGAGCACGCGGGTGCGGTTGACCTTGATCCCGACCGTGTCGGCGGCACGGGGGTGCTCGCCGCAGGCGCGCAGGCGCAGTCCCCATTTGGACTTGAAGAGCAGGATCTGCAGGGCGATGACGGCGATGTACATCAGGTACACCAAAGCGTTCTGGTTGAACAGCACGGGTCCGATCACGGGGATCTCCGAGAGCACGGGGATCTGCCACTTCGGCAGTTTCACAGTCGCGGAGAACACGGCTGTGTTCCGGGTCAGCACGGTGGAGAACAGGTAGCTGGTCAGGCCGGTCACGAGGACGTTCAGGACGACGCCGACGATGATGTGGTCCACCCAGTACCGGACCGCGAACAAGGCCAACAAGGCGCCGATCACCGCCCCGGCGACAGGCGCCGAGATCAACCCGAGCCACGGGTTCTGGGAGACGGCGCCGACCACGGCGGCGAGGAAGGCGCCGGCGAGCAACTGGCCCTCGATGGAGACGTTGATGACACCCACGTGCTCGCACACCGTGCCGGCCATGGCGCCGAAGATCAACGGCACCGACAAGAACAAGGCGCCTGACAACAGAGACGTGAACTGCAAGGACGCGCCTCGTCCGGCCACCGCCCACAACAGGAAGGAGGCCACGAAACAGGTCCCGAAAATGATGCCCATCCACGATCCGAGGCGTACTTTGCCGAAAGCCGTGGTGCGGGTGGCGGACGCCCACCACGCCGATCCGGTGACGCACAGCATCGCCGCCACGAGGACGATCTCACTGGTGAGGCTGGGAAGGGCGAGGTTGATCGTGCCCAACCAGCGGTTGCCGGTGACGATGGCCACCTGGCTGATCGCGGTCGAGGAGGTCGTCCCGGCGAAGCCGAAGGCGGCGGCGAGGGTGAACACCGACAAGGCGATGGGCAGCTTCCACGAGCGGGGTCGCATGTGATCGGTCACGAGGTCGTCGAGCAAGACAGCGGTGCTCATGCTGTCACCTCCTCACGTGTCGAGCGGGCATGGGCACGGGAGGTGGCCCTGCGTCGCCGTTCGGGGTCGGGCAGACGGAACAGGGCTCTCACCAGGGGTGGCGCGGCGATCAGCAGGACGATCACCGACTGGACGACGAGGATGATGTCGATGGGGGTCCCTGTCACCGATTGCATCAGGTAACCGCCCGCCCTCAGTCCGCCGAAGAGCAGCCCCGCCAGGACCGTCCCCACCGGCTTGGACCGACCGAGCAGGGCGACGGTGATCGCGTCGAATCCGAAGGTGGAGGCGATGTTCGCGTTGAGCTGCTGGGAGGCGGACGAGAGCAATTGGGAGGTGGCCGCGAGTCCGGCCAGTCCGCCCGAGAGGATCATCACCCACACGTAGGTCATCGAGACGTTCATGCCGGCCGTACGCGCGGCGTCTGGGTTCTCGCCCACCGCTCGGATACGGAATCCCAAGGTGGAGCGCTCCATGAGCCACCACACCCCCACGGCGGCCAGAATCGCCAAAACGAAGCCCAAATCGATGGGGGTGCCGAAGAAGTGGGGGAACTGGGCCGAGGGGTCCATGGTCGGGCTGATCGGCGCGTTGGACGTGGGTTTGCGGAACGCCTGCAACGTCAGCAGCCATCCGAGGAGGAAGACGGCGATCGAGTTGAGCATGATCGTCACGATCACCTCGTTGGCGCCGGTCTTGGCCTTGAGGATGCCGGGGATGAACCCCCAGAGAGCCCCTCCGACGAAGGCGCCGATCAGGCACACGATCACATGGATCACGATCGGGAGGTGCCAGGAGAAGCCGACGTACCCGCACAGGACGGCGCCGAGGATGATCTGGCCCTGGGCGCCGATGTTGAACATCCCCGCGCGGAAACCGATGCCGAGCGCGAGACCCGCGAAGATCAGCGGGACGGAGTACGCGATCGTCTTGGTGATCGGGGCGATCACGTCGGCCGCGTTATTCGCCGTGGACACGTTGACCACGGCCCCCTGGAAGAGGGAGGAGTACGCCCCGCCGACCGCGTGGCCCACCGCGCCGAAGAAGTCCGAGGGCTGGGCGAACAGGTACGCCGCCGTCTGCTGGACCTGCGCGTCGGCCGCCCCGATCAGGATCGCGCCGATCAGGAGGGCCACGACGATGGCGAGGAAGGAGGTCAGGTACGACGAGGTGGCCGCGGAGCGCAGCATGACTCGCCACGTGGGTCGAGGCGTGGACTGTTCCTGGGTCGTGTCACTCACTGCCAGATTCCTTCCATGATCTCACCGGGGTCCGTCTCGTGGCCCTGACTCTGGGCGATGGCGTCGTCGTACGACACGCCCGCCATCATCAGGCCCAGGACATGGCGCGGCGTGTCGGGTGGGACGATGCCGACGAATCGGCCTTCGTACATGACGGCGATGCGGTCGGCGAGGGCCGTCACTTCGTTGAGCTCGGTGGACACGATCACCACGGCCGTGCCCTTCTCCCGTTGCTGGAGGATGCGTGAATGGATGAACTCGATCGAGCCGATGTCCAAGCCGCGTGTGGGCTGAGAGGCGATCAGGACGGTCAGGTCGCGGGACAACTCCCTGGCCATGACGACCTTCTGCTGGTTGCCGCCGGACAGCGTCGCCAAGGCGGCGGAGGAGGATCCGGAGCGCACATCGTACTCGGCCACCCTCTCGGAGGCGTTGTGGGCGATGGCTCTCATGTTCATGGCCCCCCACTGGGAGAACGGCGCGGACGTGACCTGGTCGAGGATGAGGTTCTCGGCGATCGTGAACCCCGCCACCATGCCGTCCTTGCCGCGATCTTCAGGGACGAAGCCGACGCCCGAGGCGAGGATGGCTTTGACACTCTTGCCCGTCAGGTCCTCGACGACCTGCCCGCCGTCCTCAGCAGCACGGTGGAGGACGACCGACCCTGCGGTGGGACGGCGCAGGCCGATCAGCGTCTCTGCGAGCTCGGTCTGCCCATTGCCTTGGACCCCCGCGACCGCGAGGACTTCTCCCCGAGCGACGGAGAAGCTCAGATCGTCGAGGAGGACGCGCCCGTCGGTGTCGAGCAGTTCCAGACCGGTGACCTCCAGGGCCACGTCCCCTGCCGTGGCCTGTGGTTTGGTGACTTCGAGATCCACGTGGCGACCCACCATCATGGACGCCAGCTCGTTCTGGGACGCGGTCGGCTTGGTGTGTCCCACGACTTTGCCCAGTCGGATCACCGTGATCTCGTCGGCCACCTCCTGGACTTCACGGAGTTTGTGGGTGATGAACACGATGGAGGCGCCGGCCGTGGCCAACTGGCGCATGATGTCCATCAACTCGTCGGTCTCCTGAGGCGTCAGCACAGCAGTGGGCTCGTCCAGGATGAGGATCTGCGCGTGACGGGAGAGTGCTTTGATGATCTCGACCCTCTGCTGGACTCCGACGGGAAGGGTCTCCACGAGTGCGTCCGGATCGACGTCGAAACCGAATCGGTCGGAGATCTCTCTCACCACGGCACGGGCTTGGGCGATGTCGATCAAGCCGCCTGTGGTGGGCTCGCTGCCGAGGATGACGTTCTCGGCGACCGTGAACACGGGGATGAGCATGAAGTGCTGATGGACCATGCCGATCCCAGCCGCCATGGCGTCCCCGGGTCCCGAGAAATGGACGGGAACACCGTCGAGGAGGATCTCGCCCCCATCGGCCTCGTACAACCCGTACAACACATTCATGAGCGTCGATTTCCCAGCGCCGTTCTCACCGAGCAGCGCATGGATCTGTCCGGGTTCCACGATGAGATCGATGGCGTCATTGGCGATGAAATCGCCGAACTTCTTCGTCACATGACGCAGTTCAAGCCTCACGACTGATCCTCCTTGACTGTCGGTCGTGCTGAAAATACTATCTGATAGATCCCCCTGTGCCCCTGTGCGACCTGTCGGGTCCGGGCGCATCCTTATCAGATGGCCCGGACCCGACACGTCGTCGCTCATGCGGCGAACGCCGCCTCAATCGATCACTGAGGATCGGACGGCGACACGACCTTCAGCTTGCCCGACGCGATGTCGGCCTGCAGCTGGTTGATCTTGTCCTTGACCTCTTGCGGGATCTTGGAGTCGAAGTTGTGGTACGGAGCGATGCCCACACCGCCGTTGGCCAAGGTGCCCACGTACGGCGTGTTGGAGTAGGTGCCGTCCTCGGTGGCCTTGATCGTGTCGAAGACGGACTGGCCGATCTCCTTCATGACCGAGGTCAAGAACAGGTCCTGGTACTGAGGAGCGGTCTCGAAGCCGTCGGCGTCCACCCAGATGATGGCGACGTTCCCGGCGTCCTGAGCCGCCATGGCAGCGCCGTTGCCCACGGGGCCGGCGACGGGCATGACCACGTCAGCGCCAGCCTCGATGAAGTTCTTCGTGGTGATCTGGCCCTTGGACTGATCCTCGAAGTCGCCCGTGAAGGAGCCCTTCTGCGTGGCCTTGTCCCACCCGAGGACCTGGACGGTCTTCCCGGAATCCGCGTTGTACTGAGCCACACCGTCGACGAAGCCGTCCATGAAGATGGTCACCGAGGGGATCTGCATGCCGCCGAAGGTGGCGACCACACCGGTGGTGCTGTACGCGGCGGCCAGGTACCCGGCGAGGAAGGACGCGTCCGAGGTCTTGAAGACCAAGGGCTTCACGTTCGGCAGCTCGATGGAGTTGTCGTCGATGATGGCGAAATGGGTGTCGGGGTTCGCGGTGGCCTGCGCCTTGGTGGCCTCGGCGAGCATGAATCCGACGGTGATGGTCAGATCGCAGTTGTTGGTCTGCATGCTCTCCAGGTTGGGAGCGAAGTCAGAGGCGTTCTGGGACTCGGCGCTCTTGATGGTCACGCCCAGTTCGTCCTGGGCCTTGACCAGTCCCTCGAACCCGGACTGGTTGAACGACTTGTCATCGAACCCGCCCTGGTCGGAGATCATGCACGCGAGGAAGTTGCTGGCGCTGCCTGTCGCACCCGTCGATGGGTTGGACTGCGGCGCGGACGCGCACCCGGCCAGCGCGAGAGCCGCGGCCGTGATCAGCACCGCTGATGCTGCTAGTTTCTTCACAATTTTTCCTATCCATTGTGTGATGGAGGGTTCCCTCCTTTTGGCATCAATACCATACCCGTCTGAAGCAATCGGAAACCACCCCAATCCCGCCAGACAAGGTCACATTTTGGTCACAATCTGGCATCCGGTGGACGTCAGGCCCGTCCGCCCTCCTCCCCCGCTGGCAGCACATTGACATAGTATTACGAACGATATATCGTTGATATGTCTATCGCGAAAGGAGACACCATGTACACACATGTGAATCCACCGATGCGCCCTCGACGACGTCCTGTCGATCCGGCGATGGTCCCCGGGCCTCGTCGATGGGGAGACGGCCCCCCGGATCCGGAACCCGGGTTCGGCCCCGGGGATCGTCGCCGCAGGGGAAGGAGGCCGTGGGGAGAAGATGGACCCCGGATGAGGCGTGCCCGTCCAGGGCAGGTCCGCGACTCGATCCTGCGACTGCTCAGCGAGCGACCCCTCAACGGGTATCAGATCATGACGAGCTTGGCCGAGAAGACCATGGACGCCTGGCAGCCCTCCCCCGGCGCCATCTATCCGGCGCTGAACCAGTTGGAGGACGAGGGTCTCATCCAGGCGGTGATGACCGATCAGCAGAAGGTCTTCACGCTCACGGATGCCGGTCAGGCGGTCGTCGCCGACCTGCCTGAAGAACCGTGGAGTGGGCGCGAGCCAGCTCTGACCCAACGGAACGCCGCCATGGAGCAGTTGCGATTCCTCGCCCACACGATCCGGTACGCCGGACAGACCGGCACTCCCGATCAACTCACGGCCATCGCCGTCCAGCTCGAATCGACCCGAAAGTCCATCCTCGCCATCCTGGCCGCCGCCGACTGACGGCGGCCGACCAGGACACAGACCCGATCAGGCTGTCGCAGTCGCCTGCGGCGCGGCAGACTGATCCGACGCCTGGCCCTTCTTCTGGGGCCTAGCGTCCACACCGGCCTCGCGCCGCTGTTGGAGAGTGATCGCCGCAGGGGCGCTGGTGAGCGGATCGTACCCATTGCCGGTCTTCGGGAAGGCGATGACCTCACGGATCGACTCGGCGCCGGCGAGGAGGGCGACCACACGGTCCCATCCGAAGGCGATCCCTCCGTGGGGCGGGGCGCCGTACTGGAAGGCGTTGAGCAGGAAGCCGAACTTGTCCTGAGCCTCCTCGGGCGTGATGCCCATGACGGCGAAGACCCGCTCCTGGATGTCGCGGCGATGGATCCTGATGGACCCGCCGCCGATCTCGTTGCCGTTGCAGACGATGTCGTACGCGTAGGCGAGAGCCGACCCGGGGTCGGTGTCGAACGTGTCGACACACTCCGGCTTGGGCGAGGTGAAGGCGTGGTGGACCGCGGTCCACGCGCCGCCGCCCACGGCCACGTCGCCTTCGTCCTCGGCTTCGGAGGTGGGTTTGAACAGAGGGGCGTCGACCACCCAGAGAAGGCTCCAGGCGTCCTTGTCGATCAGGCCGAGACGCTCGCCGATCTCGTTCCGGGCGGCGCCCAGCAACGCCTGGGACTTGGTCCGGGGTCCAGCGGCGAAGAAGATCGCGTCACCGGGCTTCGCGCCGGTGCGCGGGGCCAGGGCGGCCAGTTCTTCCTCGGAGAGGTTCTTGGCCACGGGGCCACCCATCTCACCGGTGTCGGAGATGGTGACGTAGGCCAGACCCTTGGCGCCTCGCTGCTTGGCCCATTCCTGCCAGGCGTCGAATTGACGGCGAGGCAGGCTCGCCCCGCCGGCCATCACCACGGCGCCGACATACGCGGCCTGGAAGACGCGGAATCCGGTCGACGCGAACACGTCGGTCAGCTCGTGGATCTCCAGGTCGAACCTCAGATCCGGCTTGTCGGAGCCGTACCTGTCCATGGCCTCGTCGAACGTCAGACGCGGAAGCGGGGTGGGGATCGTCACGTCGATGAGGGCCCACAACGCGGTGACGATCTCTTCGGCCAAGGCGATGACGTCCTCTTGGTCGACGAAGCTCATCTCCACGTCGAGCTGGGTGAACTCGGGCTGGCGGTCCGCACGGAAGTCCTCGTCCCGGTAACAGCGGGCGATCTGGTAATACCTCTCCATGCCGGCAACCATGAGCAATTGCTTGAACAACTGGGGGCTCTGGGGCAGCGCGTACCAGGACCCCGGGGACAAGCGCGCGGGAACCAGGAAGTCGCGTGCGCCTTCGGGGGTGGAACGCGTCAGCGTGGGGGTCTCGATCTCCACGAAGTCGTGGGCGGCCAGCACCTCGCGAGCAGCCCGGTTGACCTTGGACCTCAGGCGCAGGGCGTTGCCCTGGTCCGGGCGGCGCAGATCGAGGTACCTGTACGTGAAACGAGCGTCCTCGCCGACGTTGACTCGCTCGTCGACGGGGAAAGGCAGCGGAGCGGACGCGTTGAGGATCTCGATGTCGGAGACGACCACTTCGATGTCGCCGGTGGGCATCGCGGGGTTGACGGTGTCCTCTGAGCGCGCGTCCACACGGCCATGCACCACGAGGCAGTACTCGTTGCGGAGTTTGTGGACGGACAGGGCCTCCACGAGGTCCTCACGCACGACGCACTGGACGAGACCAGACGAGTCCCGAATATCGACGAACACCACGCCACCATGGTCGCGACGGGTGTTGACCCATCCCGCCAATGTGACCTCGTCGCCAATGTTATCCCTTGTCAAAGCTCCGGCTAGATGGGTGCGTATCATCGATGTTCCTCTCGTGGCAGCCGACGCATAGACAGTGCGCGGCCTGTTGGCCGATTGTACCAGACATGGCCCAAGCAATGGTCGGCTCCCCGTGGACACACTGGGCCCCGTGGAGGCTGCTCGCGCCCCGCAGGGGTCCAGGCAGGCTCAGGCGTCGCGTCGAAGGATGACAGGACGCAGATCCTGCGGGTCGGGGCTCCACGCATGGGCGTCGGCGTCCTCCTGGTCCCCCGTGCGGATGTCCTTGACCTGTCCCAGGACGGGGCCGAACCACACGTACGGGATCCCCCGACGGTCCGCGAAACGGATCTGTTTGCCGTACTTCTGCGCGTTCGGCGAGACCTCGCAACAGATGCCGCGTGCGCGCAGGGCGGTCGCGACCTCGTCGGCCTGGGCGCGTTGGTCGTCGCTGTCCACGGCGACCAGCACGACTGACGGGACGGCGCGAGACGCGACCAGGACGCCCGTGGCGATCATCGGCGCGAAGACGCGGGATATGCCGAAGGAGATGCCCACGCCGGGGTAGGTCCTCTTCCCGTCGGTGGCCAGCGAGTCGTACCGTCCCCCGGCGCACACCGTCCCCAAGGACTCCAGCCCGGACAACTCCAACTCGAAGACCGACCCGGTGTAGTAATCCAGTCCGCGGGCGATCTTGCAGTCGATGACCACATTGTCGGGGAACCGGTGGTGGACGGCGGTGAAGAGCGCCTGCACCTCATGGAGCCCCTGCTCGACCAACTCGTCGACCACGCCCAGCGACCGGACCCGGTCCTCGATGTCGTCCTGGGACGTCTGGATGGACGCGAAGGCGAGGATCTTCTCGATCTCGGCCGCGCCGACGCCCTGCTCGGCCAGGAGAGCGCGGACACCACTGTCGCCGATCTTGGCCAACTTGTCGACGATCTGGATCGCGGCCAGCGGATCGGCGACGCCGAGCCCCGCGTAGAATCCCTGGATCAGCTTCCGGTTGTTGATCCTCATGACCACCGGAGGGATCCCCAGTTCCTTGTGGAGCCGGTCGCACGCCTCCAGCATGACCAGGACGACCTCGATGTCATGGTGGAACCCCAGCGTCGACTCGGACACGATGTCGATGTCCGCCTGCCAGAACTCCCTGTACCGGCCCTCCTGAGGTCGCTCGCCTCTCCAGGCCGGCTGGATCTGATACCGCCGGAAGGGGAAGGTGAGCTTGCCGGCGTTGTCGAGCACGTACCGGGCGAAGGGCACGGTCAGATCGAAGTGGAGCCCCAGTTCGTCGACATCGCCCGCCTCGGCGTGGAGGCGGCGCACGACGTACACCTCTTTCGTGATCTCGCCCTTGCGGCTCAGTTCCGTCAGGGGCTCGACGGCCCTCGTCTGGATGTTGGCGAACCCGTGCAACTCGAAGACCGAGCGCAGGATGTCGATGGCGCGCATTTCAGCCATGCGCCCCTCGGGCAGGAATTCTGGAAAACCGGAGATGGAAGCCATCCGTCTAGCCTAATCCACGACGCGGCGACATAACGATTCGGGCGCAACTTCCTTGTCACCTGGTATCAAGAGGCAAATTCTGCGAAAATCGGGCAAGATAGGACACATGAGTGAAACCCCACGACCTTCCTCGTTCGGCCGCGTCGCCGACGATGGGACTGTCTATGTACGTATCCAAGACACCGAACGCGCTGTGGGACAGGTCCCTGACAGCACACCCGAGCAGGCTCTCGCCTTCTTCGAGCGCCGGGCTCAGGCATTGGAGGTGGAAGTCGACCTGTTGACGCAGAGGATCCGTAACGGGGCTCTCACTCCCGAAGAGGCGCGCAAATCCGTGCAGAACCTGCGCACGTCCATTCTCGAAGCCAACGCCGTCGGCGACCTCGAAGGCCTCGCCGCCCGTCTGGATCCGATGCTCCAGGTGATCGACGCGCAGGCGGAGTCCCGCCGCGAGGAGAAGGCGAAGGCGCTGGCCACGGCACGCGCCCGCAAGGACGAGATGGTGGCGCTGGCCGAGCGTCTCGCCCTGAGCAACGACTGGGGTTCGGGGGTGCAGAAGTACCGGGACCTCCTGGACGAGTGGAAGAGTCTTCCCCGTCTGGACCGGGCCGCCGACGACGAGTTGTGGCACCGCTTCTCCACGGCTCGCACCACGTACACCCGTCGTCGCAAATCGCATTTCGCCGATCTGAACGCCCAACAGGACCAGGCTCGCGAGGTCAAGGAAGCGATCATCGTCGAAGCCGAGGAATTGGCGCAGTCCTCCGATTGGGGCGCCACCGCGGCCTCGTTCCGTCAGCTCATGGCGCGATGGAAGGCGGCCGGAGGCGCGGGACGCCATGTGGACGACGCCCTGTGGGCCAAGTTCCGTGGGATCCAGGACGATTTCTTCACGCGTCGCACCCAGGTGTTCTCCGCTCAGGACGAGGAGTATCAGACCAACCTCACGGCCAAGCTGGAGTTGCTGTCCAAGGCGGAGGCCGAGATCCTTCCCGTCACGGACGTCCCCAAGGCTCGTGCGGCCTACCGTGAGTTCATCTCCGCGTTCAACGCCGCCGGCCGCGTCCCCTCGGACCAGGTCAAGGCTGTGGACTCGCGCGTGAGGGCTCTGGAGTCCGCCATCGACGAGGCCGACCGCCGTGAATGGGCTCGTACGGACCCGCAGACCCGCGCCCGTGCCCAAGAGACCGTCAACCTCTTCGCCACACAGATCGAGAAGTTGAAGGAGCAACTCGCCAAGGCCGAGGCCAAGGGCGACAAGTCTCAGATCTCCAAGACCACGGCGTCCATCGCGACGTACCAGATCTGGCTGGATCAGGCCCAACAGACCCTGGACGACCTCAACGCGTGAGGTCGTCCAGCGCTCAGGCGTTGACGCGGCGCACTTCGGTCACTTCGCGGACCGCGCGCACCTTCTTGATCACCTGGTTGAGGAAACCAGGGTCGGGGATCTCGAATGACAAGGTCATGTGGGTGGTGCGGTCCTTGCCAGTCGTGAGCTGTGCGGAGGCGATGGACACTTTGTCCTCCGCCAAGGCCGCTGTGATGTCGGCCAGGAGCCCGGTCCGGTCCAATCCCTCGATGCTGATGGTGACCAGGTAGGTCGCCCGCGTGTTGGCGACCCAGTCGACGTGCAGGATACGCTCGGGAGAGTTCAGGAGGTCCTGCACATTGCGGCAATCGCGACGATGGACAGAGACTCCCTGACTGCGTGTGACGAATCCGAGGATCTCGTCCCCGGGGACGGGGGTGCAACACCTGGCCAGCTTCACCAAGACGTCCGGATCGCCTTCGACGGCCACACCGGTGGACGTGTTCTCCAGTTCGCGGCGCGGCGTGCTGAACACAGGACGGTCCTCGAAGGACTCCTCCAACGCCGATTCCTTGCCCCCCTCCAAGGCGATGAGTTGGTCGACGACCCGTTGGGCGCCCACCTTGCCCTCCCCCAGCGCTGCGTACAAGGCGTTGGCGTCGGCGTACCGCAACTTGGATGCCACAGCGGTCAAGTACGGCAGGGTCAAGATCCGTTGGAGCGGCAGCCCTGAGTGGCGCAATTGCTTGGCCAGGGCGTCCTTGCCGGCCTCGATCGAGAGATCACGGCGCTCTTTCGAGAAGAACTGATTGATCTTCTGACGCGCCCTGGGGCTCTTGACGAAGTCCAGCCAGTCCCGGGACGGCCCCGCGTCGGCCGAGCGGGTCGTCAGGATCTCGCACACGTCCCCATCCGACAAGGGTGTGTCCAGGCGCACCAGCTTGCCACTCAGGCGGGCGCCGATGCAGTGGTGACCGACCTCGGTGTGGATGTTGTACGCGAAATCGACGGGCGTCGCGCCCTGAGGAAGGAAGTACAGATCGGAGTTGGGAGAGAAGACCATGACCTCTTTGCTGGCCAGGTCGGCGGTTAGATAGTCGAGGAAGACCGACGGGTCCTCTTCCTCGGACTGCCATTGGCTCAGTCGCTTCAGCCACAACAGATCCATGGGGTCGAGTCGGGACGACCCGCGTTTGCCCGTCGGGTTCTTCTTGTACTTCCAGTGCGCGGCCACGCCGTACTCGGCGTTGCGGTGCATGTCACGGGTGCGGATCTGGAACTCGACCGGTTTGCCCTGGGGTCCGACGACGGTGGTGTGCAGGGACTGGTACGTGGAGTACTTCGGGTTGACGATGTAGTCCTTGAACCTGCCGGGAAGCGGCTGCCACAGGCCGTGGATGGCCGCCATCGCGAGGTAACACTCCGACTCGGTCTCCACCAGCACACGAAGGCCCAACAGGTCGTAGATGTCCGTGAAGTCGCGCCCCCGGACCACCATCTTCTGGTAGATCGAATAGTAGTGCTTCGGACGTCCGTACACCCGGGCTCTGATCCCCTTGGACTCCAGGGACTGCAAGGCCACCGGAACGATCTCCTGGAGGATCCGCTCACGAGCCGGCTGCTCGGCGGCGACCTGCTGGACGAGTTGGTTGTAGATCTTGGGCTGCATGGCCGCGAAGGCCAAGTCCTCGAGCTCCCACTTCACCGTGTTCATGCCCAGACGATGGGCGAGCGGCGCGTAGATCTCCAGGGTCTCCTTGGCGATGCGGGTCTGTTTGTCCGCGCGCAGGGACCCGATGGTGCGCATGTTGTGCAGCCGATCGGCCAGCTTGATGACGACCACCCGGATGTCCTGGAACATGGCCATGATGATCTTGCGGATCGTCTCCGCCTTGGCCAGATCCCCGTACAGAGACTTGTCCAGCTTGGTCACCCCGTCGACCAGCCGTGCGACCTCGTCGGAGAAGTCCTCGGTCATCAGCTCAAGTGTGTAGTCGGTGTCCTCCACGGTGTCGTGCAACAGCGCCGCCGCTATGGTGGGTTCGTTCATGCCCAGGTCGGCGACGATCTTCGCCACGGCGAGCGGGTGGGTGATGTACGGCTCCCCCGAGCTACGGGTCTGAGGCCGGTGGTAGAACTCCGCCACCTCGAAAGCCTTGGTCAGGACATCGAAGTCGGTGTCGGGATGGGACCGACGCACCGTGTCGAACAGGGCATCGAGTTGGGCCGCATAGGCATCAGAAACACCCCGTCGGGGCATCGGCTCCGGTCGGGCACTGTAATCAATCTCGTCTATGGTCGGCACGCCCATTCTCATCTCGACTTCCCCACTCATTGTACCCACGCCCACCACCATGCGACTGTCGGTCACACGGTGATGAGAGAAGACACGCGGTCGATGCCGAGTTCGGCCAGGTGGGAGCGGCCGTTGAGGAAGCCCAGTTCGAGGACGACGCCGACGTGCACCAGGTCAGCCCCCAGATCCTGGATGAGGCGGGCTGTGGCGCCGATCGTCCCTCCGGTGGCCAAGATGTCGTCCACGACGAACACCTTGGCGCCAGGCTGGATGGCGTCCCTGTGGACGGTCAGGGTGTCCTGGCCGTACTCGAGGTCGAAGGTCTGGGAGTACACGTCTCGCGGGAGCTTGCCGGGCTTGCGCACCGGCACGAACCCCGCCCCGAGATGCAGGGCCACCGGACCGGCGAAGATGAAGCCTCGGGCTTCCATCCCCACCACCACGTCGATGTCGTGCGGAACTTGGTCCACCAGCGCTTCGATGCTGGCCCGGTACGCCTGGGGACTCGCCAGCAAAGGCGTGATGTCTTTGAAGACGACCCCCGGGCGGGGGAAGTCCGGAACGTCTCTGATAGTCGAGGCGATCAGGTCGATCCTGGGATCCAGGCCTGTCACGAGGACTTCACCCTCTTTGAACGAGCGGTCTTCACCGGCTGCTGCCGGGTGAAGGACTCACCACTTGACGTGGAGGTCGTCTCGATGGTGAACACGGGCTCGGCCGGCGCCGCCTTCACGGCGGCCTCGGCCTTCGCCAGCTTCTCCCGACGCTTGGCCACACGCATGGCTTGCTGCTGCATGCCAGGCTCACCCATACGCAAGTGAGTGAGCAACGGGGTCGCGATGAAGATCGAGGAGTACGCGCCGATGATCATACCGACGAACAGGGCCAGGCCGATGTCTTCGAGGGGGCCGGATCCGAGGATGAAAGCGCCGGCGAAGAGGATGGCCGCCACGGGCAGCACGCCGATCACCGTGGTGTTGATCGACCGGACCAACACCTGGTTGACGGAGTGGTTGGCGGCCTCGGCGTAGGTCGACTTGTACTCGTCCAGGTTGGCCGTGTTCTCACGCACCTTGTCGAAGACGACGACCGTGTCATAGAGCGAGTACCCCAAGATCGTCAACAGGCCCGTCAGGGTCGCGGGTGTGACCGTGAATCCGACGAGGGCGTAGATGCCCACGGTGATGATCATGTCATGGAGCAGGGCGACCAGGGCGGACAGAGCCATCTTCCAGTCACGGAAGTAGATGCCCATCAGGAAGGCCACCAGGATCAGGAAGACCACCAAGGCGATGGCGGCCTGTCGGGTGACTTGCTTGCCCCAGGACGCTCCGATCTGTTGATAGTCCACTTTCTCCGCCGTGGTGCCGGCCTTCTCGGCGATGGCCTCGCGCACGGTGATCTGCTCGTCGACATCCAGCGCCCGAGTCTCGATGGACACGCGGCCGGAGCCGATCGTGGCGACAGTGACGTCCAGGTTGGGAACTCCCGAGTCGATGACCGCCGTGCGGAAATCGTCCAGCGTCGTCGAGGTGACGTTCGCCACGCTCACGGTGAAGTTGGACCCGCCCCGGAACTCGATGCCGAGGTCGAGCCCGCGCACGAGCAAGGACACGATCGACACCAGGATGAGCACCGCGGAGATCATGTAGAACCAGCGGGAGTGTCCGACGAAGTTGTAGGAGATCTCGCCGGTCCACAGGCGGTGGGCGAAACTGACGCGCTTCGGCTTGGCCGGGGTGGCGGGCGTGGGTTCGAGAACTTGTGTGTCAGACATATCACGCCTCCTTGGCGGTAGCCAGGCCACGGGGCCGTGGTCGTCGGGTCGCCGCGATTCCGAGGTGTTCGGCCTCGAAGCCCGAACCCCTGCGGCCGGTGCCGAAGAAGGTGGTCTTCACAAGCAGAGACATGAGCGGCTTGGTGAAGAAGAAGATCATGATCAAGTCGACCAAGGTCGTCAGCCCCAAGGTGAAGGCGAATCCCTTGATGGTGCCGATGGACAAGATGAACAGGATCACAGCGGACAGCAACGACACGGCGTCGGCCACCACGATGGTACGACGGGCTTTCTGCCAGCCCGTCTCCACCGCGGTGCGGATGCTGCGTCCCTCTCGTGCCTCGTCTCTGACTCGTTCGAAGAAGATGACGAAGGAGTCCGCTGTGACGCCGATGGCGACGATTGCGCCCGCCAGACCCGGAAGGGACAAGGCGAAGTTCATCGACGCGCCCAGCAAGACGATGAGGGAGTACGTCACCAGACCCGCCATGACCAGCGAGGTGAAGACCAACACGGTCAGGCCGCGATAGTAGATGATCGAATAGATCACGACCAGGAGCAGACCGATGGCGCCGGCGATGAGACCGGCGGTCAACTGGTCGCCGCCCAGGGTCGCGGAGACGGTGTCGACGTTGGACATCTCGAAGCTGAGCGGCAGGGAGCCGTACTTCAAGACGTTGGCCAGGTTGGTGGCCGTCTCCTGGGTGAAGGACCCGGAGATCTGTGCCGACCCGTCGGGGATCCTCTCATTGACGACCGGGGCTGAGATGACCTTCCCGTCCAAGACGATCGCGAACTGGTTGGTCGGGGAGGTGGCCGTGGACAAGGTGTCCGTCGCCGACGCGAACAAGGCGCCGCCCATGGAGTTGAAGCTCAAGGTGACGACCCACGACAGCTGGTTCTGCGGAATCCCGGCGGACGCCGTGGTGACGAGGTTGCCCTCGATCAGACGAGGACCGAGCAGGTATTTGTACGACCCGCTACTCGTCGACACGTCGGCGCGGGTGCAGGCGAAGAAGGGTTGGTCCCACACCTGCGGCATCGAGTCGTTGCACTGGAAGTCGGAGAAGTTCGTGTTGTCCTGGTCCGAGGGGGTCCAACCGAGCTCCGTCGTGAGCTGCGTCAACCGACTGGCCTGGTCGGAGGCCGTGGGAACGGTCACCAACGAGGCCTGGGAGGTCGCGGTGGTCGTGCCGTCAGAGCCCACGCCCGTCGCGGTGACGGTGGCCGTCACCGATCCGGTGGTCACGTCGGCGTCGGTCACCGTGTAGGTCGCGGTGCACACCACCTGCGCGCCGGCGGCGATCGAGGTCTGCGGACAGGTGATGTCCGACAGGGTCCCCGTGCCTGTGAAATCAGAGGACGTCAGGCTCAAGGAGTCTGCGGAACCCGATCCGGCGTTGGTGACGGTGAAGGAGAACGTGATGGTCCCACCGGAGGGCGGCAGCGCGTCCAACGGATCGGCGGTGGACACCACCGACAACACGGGGGTGGAATCCGGGACCTGCGGCAGTTCGATGGCCTGGGTGGGCGGATAGGTGGTCGCCTGTGTCATCTGATAGACACGACGGAACTCCAATTGCGCCGTCTGGCCGACCATCGCCACGAGGTCGTCGCCTTGCACGTTGGGAGCGCTCACCTGGATCTGATTGTTCCCGGTGGTCGTCACAGACGACTCGCCCACGCCCAAGGAGTTGACACGCTGTTCGATGATCGTGCGCGCCTGTTCGAGACTCGCCTGATCGACAGCGCCGGACCCGGTGGAGTTGATCGCCGTCAAGGTGATCGTCGTCCCGCCACGAAGGTCGAGGCCCAGCTTGGGGGTCCATGTGTGTGAGAAGGCCATGATGGCGATCAGGATGACCACCACCACCAGGAAACTAATCAGTGTCACCGCTGGCCGACGGCGACGAGACGAAACTGCAGCCACTGGTCCCCCCTTATTTCTCGTCTGTCTTCTCGCTGTCGTCACCCGCTGACTCAGGGCTGGCGTCGGAGTCGGTCGACTCCTGGTCATCAGCAACGTCCTGCGTCGTCTCATCGGGGGTGGGCGCGAACGGCGAGGCCAGGTCGGCTTCGTACGCGCCCATGTCCTCCAGGTGCTCCGGAGCCGCCTCGCCGGAATCGGTCGAGTACTCGAACTCCTCCTCATCGGGGGTCACGGCGCCGCGGATGGCCGCGCGCAGGATCGTGAGGTCGACCCCAGGAGAGATCTCGATGACGGCCTGCTTGTCGCCGAGGTGACGAATCGTGCCGTAGATCCCCGATCCCAGCATGACCCGGGTCCCGACCTCCAGCGCGTTCATCATCGCTTGCTGCTTCTGCTGTTGCTTCTTGGCAGGCCGAATCATGAGGAAGTACATCGCCACCCCCATGACGACGAGGATCAAAACTAACTCAATACCCATAAGACTCTCCGAACGATTCGATGAATAACCGGACCAAGCCTAGCGGTTTCTAGTCCGAGAAACAGAATTGACCGCGCCGATCATGAGAAAAGACCCCCTTGCATGGGCGCCGGGAGCCCCAGGTGGGCGAACCCGGCGGGAGTGGCGACCCGGCCCCTCGGCGTCCTCATCAGGAATCCCAGGCGCACCAGGAAGGGCTCGGCCACTTCGGCGACGGTCTCGGCTTCCTCGGCCACGGCGATCGCCAGGGTGGACAGACCCACCGGCCCTCCCGCGAATTTGACGCAGACCGCGTGCAGGACCTCGCGGTCGAGCCGGTCGAGACCCAAGGGATCGACCTCGAACAAGTCCAATGCCGCAGCCGCGGCCTGAGGGGTCACCACGCCCGTGCCGCGTACCTGCGCGTAGTCACGCACTCGACGCAAGAGCCTGTTGGCGATACGAGGGGTCCCTCGGGAGCGCGACGCGATCACCTCGGCGGAGGTGGGCGCCACGTCGATGTCGAGCACGCCAGCCGACCGGGTGACGATCCGGGTGAGCGTCTCCTCGTCGTAGTAGTCCAACTGGGCGGTGAAGCCGAAGCGGTCGCGGAGCGGACCCGGCAGGAGACCGACCCGTGTCGTGGCGCCGACGAGCGTGAAGGGAGGGATCTCCACCGGGATCGCCGTCGCGCCGGGGCCTTTGCCCACGACCACGTCGACCCGGAAGTCCTCCATCGCCAAGTAGAGCATCTCCTGCGCCGGGCGGGACATCCGGTGGATCTCGTCGAGGAAGAAGACCTCCCCCTCGCTGAGGCCCGACAGGATGGCGGCCAGATCGCCGGCATGTTGGATCGCCGGTCCCGAGGAGATGCGCAGCGGCGCGGACATCTCGTGGGCGATGATCATGGCCAGCGTCGTCTTCCCCAGCCCGGGCGGGCCGGAGAGGAGGACGTGATCGGGCACGGATCCGCGACGGGTGGCGGCGTCCAAGAGGAGTCCCAGTTGGTCGACCACGCGGGGCTGACCGAGGAATTGTCCCAGGTCTTGTGGGCGTAGGGCCGCTTCGACGGCGATCTCGTCGGGGCTGCGGTCGGGATCCAGGGGCGAGTAGTCCTCCATCGTCATCCCCTCGCCAAAGAGCGCAGCGCGGATCTCATCAGTTCAGACACGGTCATCGACGGCTGATGGGCTTGATCGCTCACGGCGTCCCAGGCCTTCTCGGCGTCCTTGGCCGAGTACCCCAGACCCACCAGGCCGAGGAGGACCTGCTCTTTCCAAGCGGAGTCGACGAGGACCTGCTCCTCTTCCACCGTGGTGGACAGCGTCATCGCCTTGTCTTTCAGCTCGAGGACCAGCCGTTGCGCGACCTTCGTCCCCACCCCGGGGACGGAGGACAAGGCCGCCAGATTCCCGGTCAGGAGCGCCTGGCGCAACTGCTGAGGCGTCAGACACGAGACGATGGCCAGCGCGAGCTTGGGGCCGATGCCGGTCACCGACTGCACGAGGACGAAGGCGTCCTTCTCATCGTCGCTGGAGAAGCCGTACAAGGTCCACGAGTCCTCGCGCACCACCATGTGGGTCGACAGGTGTCCTCGCTCCCCCACCGTCAGTCCCGCGGTGGCGGCCGGGGTGCACGAGATCGTGAAACCGATCCCGGACACGTCCACGACCGCAGAGGTGGCTCGTACGTCCGTCACGGTTCCTGTCACATGGGCGATCATCTAGGTCACCTTTCTCACTGAGGTCGTCACGCCCCGACGGGGCCGCGAGGTCTGGGCGAGCCGAGCCGCGTCGGCGTATCGTTGCGCGGCCGTGCCGCGCCAGGAATGGCAGATGGCGAGCGCCACCGCGTCGGCGGCGTCGGCGGGTTTGGGCGCCGCGTCGAGTTTCAGGATCCGCGCCACCATGGTCTGGACCTGGGCCTTGTCGGCGCGTCCGGATCCGGTGATGGCCGCCTTGACCTCCGACGGGGTGTGGTGATGGACGGGCAGTCCGTGACGCGCAGCCACCAGCATGGCCACGCCGGCCGCCTGAGCAGTGCCCACGACAGTCATGAGGTTGTGTTGGGCGAAGACCCGCTCGATGGCCACGACATCCACGTGATGACGAGTGATCCAGTCTTCGAGACCCCGTTCGATGGCGAGGAGGCGCAAGGGCGTGTCCATCCCTGCGGGGGTGGTGATGACGCCGGCGTCGATCAGCGTCGCGCGTCCAGGCGTCCCGTCCACCACGCCGACACCGCAGCGGGTCAGCCCCGGATCGACTCCGAGAACCAGCATGGCGCACCTCCATAGAACATCCGTTCGGATGTTAGCGGGTCGAGACCGGCGACCACCACGTCCCACGCCGAGAACCGTCAGATCGGTGATCTGTCAGGCAGGCGTGGGTGTCCTGGTGGCTGGCTCGACCGCCTCAGTCTTCTTCGAGCTCCGCTTCGATCTCGGCGCTCACGTCCTCGTTGGAGTACACGTCCTGCACGTCGTCACAATCGTCGAGCGCGTCCAGAATCTTGTACAGCTTCCGGGCCGCCTCGGCGTCGGGGACAGCGGAGGTGAAGGAGGGCTGGAAGGCGATGTCGGCCGACTCGTAGTCCAGCCCCGCCGCCTGGACGGCGGAACGCACCTCGACGAGCGAGTTGGGCTCGCAGATGATCTCGAACGCCTCACCCTCGTCGTTGATCGACTCGGGATCGCAGTCCATCGTGGCTTCCATCAGGTCCAGATCGGTGATCTGCTTGCCGTCCTGGCTCTTGGCGACGGTGACGATGCCCTTGCGGGAGAACAGACGGGCGACGGATCCCACGTCAGCCATGGTCCCACCACTGCGAGTCACGGCGATACGGACTTCGGACGCCGACCTGTTGCGGTTGTCCGTCAGGCACTCGATCAGCAGCGCCACGCCAGCGGGGCCATAGGCCTCATACGTGATGTTGATCCAGTCGGCGCCGCCGGACTCCGCGCCGGAACCCCTCTTGACAGCGCGCTCGATGTTGTCGGCGGGCACGGACGACTTCTTCGCCTTCTGGATGGCGTCGTACAGGGTCGGATTTCCGGACGGGTCTCCCCCACCCACCTTGGCGGCGACTTCGATGTTCTTGATCAACTTCGCGAACAGCTTGCCGCGCTTGGCGTCGATCGCAGCCTTCTTGTGTTTTGTCGTCGCCCACTTGGAGTGACCGCTCATGTGCGTCCTTCTTTCTCTCTGCTTTCCACTGTAGCGGCTGAGGCAACCATGTCAGGTTCCTCGACGCCGCGTGCCGCTGCCACGGCTTCAGCCAATGTGAACTGGCCCACGTACAGGGCCGTTCCGATGATCACGCCTTCGACCCCCACGTCGGCCAGTCGTGCCAGGGCACGGACGTCGTCGAGGGTGGCGATGCCTCCCGACGCCACCACTGGGGCGGGGGTACGGGCGCAGACCTGTTCGAGCAGATCGACATTGGCCCCCGACAGTGTACCGTCGGAATCGGTGTCGGTGACCACCAGGCGGGCGCATCCCGCCTGGTTGAGCCGGTCGATGGTGTCCCACAGGTCGCCCGAGGTGCTGGTCCACCCCCTGGTCGCCAGGCGTCCGCCTCGCACGTCGAGGGCGATGGCGATCCGGTCCCCGAAGGCCGCGATGACCTCGTCGCACCACTGAGGTTTCTCCACGGCGGCGGTGCCGATGTTGACGCGGTCGCATCCCGTGCCCAATGCCCTCTCCAAGGACGCGTCGTCACGGATCCCTCCGGTCAATTCGACACGCAGGCCGGACTCGGCCACGATGGCCGCGATCTGCTCGGCGTTGGACCCTCGCGAGAAGGCCGCGTCGAGGTCGACCAAGTGCAGCCACTGGGCGCCCTCCTGCCTCCACCGGTGGGCCATGACCACGGGGTCGCCGAAGACTTTCTGGGAGGAGGACACCCCGCGTTCGAGTTGCACCGCGTGGCCGTACTGGATGTCGACCGCCGGGAAGATCGTGAACCCCGTCATGACTCTCCCAGGGTGTCCACCCAGCGGCGGAGCAGCGACAAACCTGCCTGCCCGGACTTCTCCGGGTGGAACTGGGTGGACAGCACGGATCCATGCTCCACAGCCGCGAGGAACCGTGTCCCGTCGTGCTCGGCCCAGATCCCTCGCGCGTCGACGGGGATGTCCGTGACGGTGAGGGCGGCGTAGGAGTGGACGAAATAGTAGCGATGGCGCTGATGGAAGAAGCGGGAGTCCGGGTCGGGCGCCACGTCGTTCCACCCCATGTGCGGGAGCCGGGTCGTGGGCAGTTTCTCGATGACGCCTGGGAAGATCCCCACGCCCTCGGCTTCGATCCCTTGCTCCACCCCATGGGAGAACAGGATCTGATGTCCCACGCAGATCGCCAGGATCGGCATCTGCGCGGCCACGGCCTGACGGATGGTGTCGTCGGCGCCGATGGAGGTCAAGGACGCCATGCAGGCGGCGAAGGCGCCCACGCCGGGCACCACGAGCGCGTCGGCACTCAGGGCCTCGCGGGGGTCGGACGACAGGCGGACGTCGGCCCCGACGCTCGACAGGGCGCGCATGGCCGAGTGGATGTTCCCCGATCCGTAGTCGAGGACGTGGACCCTTCTCACAAGGCGCCCTTGGTCGAGGGGATCCCGGCCACGCGTGGATCGAGGTCGACGGCCATGCGCAGGGACCGCGCCAACGCTTTGTACTGGGCCTCGACGATGTGGTGGGGGTCACGCCCGGCGAGCAGGCGCATGTGCACGCACATCCCCGCGTTGAGGGCGAGCGAGGAGACGACATGGGCGGTCATGGACCCGGGGTACGGAGTCCCCGTTCCGCCGATGAGCGCGTAGGCGTGCGCGTCGGGCTCTCCGGAGGACTCGGCGTACCCACGCCCGCTGAGGTCCACGGCGCACAGGACGAGCGCCTCGTCCAGGGGGACGAGTGCCTGTCCGAAGCGAGAGATCCCCGCCTTGTCGCCGAGGGCGATTGCCAGAGCCTGACCCAGCGCGATGGCGGTGTCCTCGATCACATGGTGGGCGTCGACGTGGACGTCCCCCGTGGCGTGGATCCGCATGTCGATCAGCGAGTGACGGCTCAACGCGGTCAGCATGTGGTCGTAGAAGCCCACCGACGTGGAGATCGAGGAGACCCCCGACCCGTCGAGGTCGATCGCGACCGTGATCGACGATTCCGAGGTGGTCCGCTCCACCTGTGCTGTCCGGCTCATCCGGTGCTCCTCTCCATGGCCCACACATCCGCCAGGGCTGTGTGGAATCTGTCCATCTCCTCGTCGGTTCCCACGCAGACCCGCAGATAGGGCTCAGGTCCAGTCTCTCGCACGAGAACACCGTCGTCCACGAATCTTTGCCACGCGAGGTGGCGATCCTTGAAGGGGCCGAAGAGGAAGAAGTTGGCCTGGGAATCCACGACGGTCAGGCCCAGGGCGCGCGCCGCGTCGATGGCGGCGTCCCGAAGGTCCCGCAGATGGCCGACCTGGGCCATCATCTCATCGGCATGGTCGACGGCCACGGCGGCCACGGTCTGGGTGAGGGCGCTCAGGTGGTACGGCAGACGCACGACTCGCAGAGCGTCCACGAAAGCCTCGGACGCGGCGAGGTAACCGACCCGTCCACCCGCGAAGGCGAAGGCCTTGCTCATCGTGCGGCAGACGGCCAGGTGCGGGTAGCGTGGCAACAGGGACAGCGCCGTGGGGGCGTTGGAGAACTCTTGGTACGCCTCGTCCACGAGCACGATCCCGGGGGTCGCTTGAAGGATCTGCTCGATCTGGTCCAGGTCGGTCACGGTGCCGGTGGGATTGTTCGGCGTGGCGATGACGACCACGTCGGGCTGGTGCTCCTCGATGGCCTGTGCGGCGAGTTCGGGGTCGATGTGGAAGTCGGGGGCACGGGGAACCGTCACATACTCGGTGTGCGTGTCCCGGGCGTACTCGGGGTACATCGAGTAACTGGGGGTGAAGGTCAGCACGCGCCTCCCCGGGCCGCCGAAGGCCTGCAGGACGTGGATCATGACCTCGTTGGAGCCATTGGCGACCCAGACCTGCTCAGGAGTGAGGCCATGTCCGAGGTAGGAGGCGAGCTTGGAGCGCAGCGACCTGGCCTCCCGGTCGGGGTACCGGTTCATGGTCGGCAAGCAGTGCGTCACGGCCTCCACCATGTCGCGTTGGACCGCCTCGCTGGGCGGGTACGGGTTCTCGTTGACGTTCAGACACACAGGAAGGTCCATCTGGGGGGCGCCGTACGGGCGTGCGTCGACCAGTTCGGGACGCAGCGGCAGAGCAATCCAGGCAGAATCGAGGCTCACGCGCGGCTCCTGACCGCGATCGCGTTGGCGTGGGCCGGCAGGTTCTCCGCCATGGCGAAGGCCTCGATCCCCTCCCCGATCTCGGCGAGGGCCGAGGCGGTGTAGTCGATCACGTGCACCGTCTTGAGGAAGGAGCGCACCGTCAGACCCGACGAGTGGCGCGCTGTGCCGGAGGTCGGCAGCACGTGGGTCGAACCAGCCGAGTAGTCGCCCAGACTGACCGGGGAATAGGCGCCGACGAAGATGGCCCCGGCGTTGCGGACACGCGCGGCCACGGCGGCGGCGTCGCGGGTGTGGATCTCCAGGTGCTCGGCGGCGTAGGCGTCGACCACCTCGACGCCTTGGTCCATGTCGCGCACCAGCAGGATGGCGGAGGCCTTCCCCGACAGGGCCGTCTCGACCCGCTCGCGGTGGAGCGTGCCGGCCACCATGCGTTCCAGTTCGACCTCGACCTGATCGGCCAGGTCGTCCGAGTCGGTGACCAGCACCGCGCCAGCTTGAGGATCGTGCTCGGCCTGGCTCATGAGATCGGCGGCGACGAAGACGGGGTCAGCCGAGTCGTCGGCCAGGATCGCCACCTCGGTGGGGCCGGCCTCGGAATCGATGCCCACGACCCCCTTGACGAGTCTCTTGGCGGCGACGACGTAGATATTGCCGGGTCCGGTGATCATGTCCACGGCGTCGCAGACGCCAGGCGCCCCGTAGGCGAACATGGCCACGGCCTGCGCCCCGCCCACGGCGTAGATCTCGTCCACCCCCAGCAGGTGGCACACCGCCAGGATGGTCGGGTGAGGAAGGCCGTCCGCCTGGGGCGGGGAGGCCAGAGCGATGGAGGACACGCCAGCGGCTTGGGCGGGCACCACGTTCATGATGACGCTCGACGCGAGTGGCGCCAGCCCTCCGGGGACGTACAACCCGACCCGCTCGACGGGGATGGATCGTATGGCCACGGTGGCCCCCTCAGCGAGGGTCACGTGGGAGTCGGGGATGTCCGCCTCGGCGGCGCACACCACTCGACGTCGGTCGATGGCCTCCTTCAAGGCCGACTCGACGGCGGGGTCGAGGCGCTGGGCGCAGTCACGGGCGACGGCGGGGTCGACACGGAACCGCTCGGGGACGACATGGTCGAACTTCTCGCTGTACTCGCGAAGGGCGGCCTCACCGTGGAGGCGCACGGCCTCGCAGATGGGCGCGACCAGGGCCATCGCCCGGTCCACATCGAATTCCCCACGTGGCAGCGTGCCATTCCACTCGGTCAGGTCGCGACAATCAATCCGTCTCACGCGGGTCATTCTACCCGACTTGCTCCCCCGCACTGTCGGCCCCTTCTCTGCCTTCGGGCACATGGGCGATCCAGCGTGGTCCCCGAAGCAGGGAGCCGATCAACACCGCCAGGGCGGCCACCCCCACCCACACGGCCAAGGGAACCCAGGTGTGGGCCGTGAAATCCACTTTGACAAGGTCTGTCATGGTGGCGGCGGCGATGCGGTCCTCGAAGTGACGAGGACCCATGAACTCCCCCACGATCCGGGTGAGGACCCCGGCCACGAGCGCGCCCACGGTGGCGATGACGGTCACAGGCCATCCCAACTCGCGGAAGAGCAGCCACGCCGTGACTCCGAGGATCGCCCCGGCGACCGCCCCGATCATCGTGTAGACCACGTCGGTGGCCACGATCTGACTCAGCCCGGACTCCGTGATCCGGGCACGGAAGTCGTCGGAGATGACATAGCTGGGCAGGTCGACCATGCGGTTCCACACGATCCCCGCCACCACGGACACGACGGCCACCGTGGTGAGGTAGACCACGAACCACGGTCGCAACCGTCTCCACCGTGCGGGTCCCGCGGCCCTCATACCGCCTCGCCCACTTCGATGCTGCTGGCGCCCAGGAGCGCTTTGAGGTCGGAGATCAACTCCAGGGACGTGGCGACCTTGTCCGCCAAGCGGAAGACCTTCGTTTGGTGCGAGTTGACCATTTTGAACCAGACCTGACTCGTGCCGGGATAGGACGCCAAGGTGGATTTCAGCTGGTCCATGGTCGAGCGGTTGACGCGAGCCATGGGCAGGCACACCGTGATCGAGGTGGAGTCGCCGGCCTCCAGATTCAGGGGGGTGACCCTCTCCACCAGGAAGTCGACCATCCCCTCGTCACGTGGCCGGATCGAGCCCAGGACTTGCACGACCGTGTCGGGGATGAGCTGCGCGCCGTGCTCGTTGTAAGCCTGGGGGAAGACCTGCATCGACAGCGACGAGTCGAGGTCCTCCACCGTGATCTGCGCCCAGGCGGCGCCCTTCTTCGTCTGGCGGCGCACCACGGAGGTGATCATCCCCGCCACCTTGACCTTGCTGGCCGGTTCGGTGGCGTCCACCACCTGGGACAAGGCCATGTCGCGATGGGAGGCCAGCACGGCCTCCACGCCGTTGAGAGGATGGTCCGAGACGTACAAACCCAGCATCTCGCGCTCGAAGGCGAGCTTGGTGGACTTGTCCCAGTCGGGGATGTCAGGGATCGGGTCGGTGAACGACACGGCGGAGTCGTCCCCCGCCACATCTCCGAACAGATCGTCCTGGCCATAGGACTGGTTCCTCTTCACCTCGACGACCGAGTCGATGGCGTGCTCGTAGATCTCCAGCAGGGCGCGACGGGGATGGTTCATCGAGTCGAAGGCCCCGGCTTTGATCAATGACTCGAACACCCTCTTATTGCACACCGAGATGGGGATGTTGGACAAGAACTCGTAGAAGTCTTTCGCCGGACCGTGCTCGTCACGCGCCTGGATGATGGCGTCCACGACGTTCGCTCCGACGTTGCGCACGGCGGTCAGGCCGTACCGCACATCCGTGCCGACCGGGGTGAACATCGCCTGCGACTGGTTGACGTCCGGCGGGAGGACGGTCACGCCCATGCGGCGGCTCTCCGCCAGATAGATCGCCGACTTGTCCTTGTCGTTGCGCACCGACTCCAGGACGGCGGCCATGTACTCGGCCGGATAGTTCGCCTTGAAGTAGGCGGTCCAGTACGAGACGAGCCCGTACCCCGCCGTGTGGGACTTGTTGAAGGCGTATCCCGCGAAGGGCGCCATGACGTCCCACAGGGCCTTGGTCGCCTGCGGGGAGTACCCGTGGTCGGCCATGCCCTTGGCGAAGGGTTCGTACTCTTTGTCGATGATCTCCTGCTTCTTCTTGCCCATGGCTCGACGCAGCAGGTCGGCGCCGCCCAGGGTGTAGCCCGCCAACTCGCGGGCGATGGCCATCAACTGCTCCTGGTAGACCAACAGGTGATAGGTCGGTCCGAGGATGGGTTCGAGCCCCTCCTCCAGTTCGGGGTGGATGGGACGGATGGGCTCACGCCCGTTCTTCCGGTCGGCGTAGTGGATATGGGCGTTGGCGGCCATGGGTCCGGGACGGTACAGGGCGAGCACGGCGGCGATGTCCTCGAACTGGGTGGGCGCCATCAGCTTCAGCAGAGATCTCATCGGGCCGCCGTCCAACTGGAAGACGCCGAGGGTGTCCCCGGCGGCGAGCAGCTCATAGGTCTTCGCGTCGTCCAAGGTGAGGTCCAGCGGGTCGATGTCGACTCCCTGGTTCTTCTTGATCATCTCCAGGGCGTGGTCGATGATCCCGAGGTTGCGCAGGCCCAGGACGTCCATCTTCATCAGGCCCATGTCTTCGCACTGGGGGTACGAGAATCCCGTGATCCGCACGCCGTCGTCGCGCATGTGCAGGGGGATGAGATCGAGCAGGGGCGCCGACGAGAGGATGACGGCGGCGGCGTGGACGCCCGTGCCGCGGATCAGGCCCTCGATGCCCATGCCCGTGTCGACCACGCGACGCACGTCGGGGTCTTGGTCGTACAAGGCCCGGAACTCGCCCGCCTCGTTGTACCGGTCGGCGCCAGGGGTGAACATGTCGTTGAGCGCGATCTTGCCCGTGGGGTCGTTGGGCATGGCCTTGACGATCTTCTCGCCCATTTGGAAGGGATAGCCCAGGATCCGGGAGGAGTCCTTGATGGCGTTCTTGGCCTTGATGGTCGAGAAGGTGTTGACCTGGGCCGTGTACTCCTGGCCGTACGTATCGGCGAAGTAGGCCAGGATCTTGTCACGGTTGCGGTCGTCCACGTCGAGGTCGACGTCGGGGGGCGAGATACGTTCCGGGTTGAGGAACCTCTCGAAGATCAAACCGTGCTCGATGGGGTCCAGCTCGGTGATGCGGGTCAGGTACGCCACCATGGAGCCCGTCGCCGACCCACGTCCCGGGCCCACCCGGATCCCGGAGTCACGCGCGTACCGGCAGATGTCGGCCACGACGAGGAAGTAGGCGGAGAATCCCAGGGGCTCGATGACGGCCAACTCGGTGTCGACCCTGTCGAGGACTTCCCTTGACGGGCTGTCGCCGTACCTGAGCTTGAGGCCCTCGTCCAGCTTCGTGCGCAGCCAGGACTCCTGCGTCTCGCCCTCGGGCACCTTGAACTGGGGCATCCTATCCACATGGGTGAAGACCTCGTCGTAGGGCTCGACCATCTCGGCGATGTCCAAGGTCGCGTCACAGGCGTCGGGGAGCTCGTAGAACAAGTCGCGCATCTCGTCGGAGGACCGCAGATAGTAGCCCGACCCGTTGAAGCGGAACCTCTTCTCGTCGTCCTTGTTGCGACCCACGCCGATGCACAGCAAGTTGTCGTGGGCGTCGGCCTGGTCGGCCGTCACGTAGTGCGAGTCGTTGGTCGCCAGGAGTCGCAGATCGAGGTCCTTGGCCAGCTTGAGCAGATCGGAGCGCACGGCCGCCTCGATGGGGACGCCGTGGTCCATGAGCTCGACGAAGTAGTTCTCTTTCCCGAAGATGTCTCGGTACAGGGCGGCGGCTTCCAGGGCCTCGTCGTACTGTCCCAATCTCAGCCGGGTCTGCACGGCGCCCGAGGGACAGCCCGTGGTGGCGATGATCCCCTCGGAGTACTGTGAGATGATCTCCGCGTCCATGCGCGGCTTCATGTAGTAGCCCTCGAAGCTGGCCAGAGAGCTCAGCCGGAAGAGGTTGTGCAGACCCGTGGCGTTGCGGGCCATCATGGTCATGTGGGTGTAGCGCCCGCCGCCGGAGACGTCCTTGCCGCCTTCAGAGTCCACGTCCAGGGCTTCGCGTTTGCCGGTGGCCCAGAACTCTTGGACGCGGGACCTCCGGGACGTGGGCGCGACGTACGCCTCGATGCCGATGATGGGTTTGACCGAGGTCTTCTTGCCCGCCATATAGAACTCATAGGCGCCGAACATATTGCCATGGTCGGTCATCGCCACAGCAGGCATCTTCTGGCGTTCAGCCTCGGCGAAGAGCTTGCCGATCTTGGCTGCGCCGTCCAACATGGAGAACTCCGTGTGGACATGAAGATGAACGAACGACACGGCATGTGCTCCTTGATCTGTACGGGACGTACGTGGCCTCGAAGGCCATCGCCCACCAGAATATCGCCCCTCGGCAAGATCCCCCCACCGTGCGGGCGTGTCGAGAAGAATCAGGTCGCGATCACTGGTGACGAGACCTGTGATCTGGTGTCTTTGTCGTAGTCCGCAGCGTGTTCACGCGGCCGTGGCGGCGTCCTTGTCCTGGTCTGACACGGAGGTGTCAGGGTCGGATTCTTGGTCGGATCCAGGGTTGTCGGCGTCGGAAGCGACGGTCTCGATCTCGTTGGGACCGGGGCGGTTGCGGAGGAGCCAGATCAGCAAGACGACGCCGAAGATGGCGCCGGCGAGGGTGGGCCAGGCGTTGACGCGCAGTCCCCACACGGTGGCGACGGGATCGATCCGGAGGAACTCGATGAGGAAACGGCCTGTGGCATAGGTGACGATGTACGACGCGAAGAGCTTCCCGCGTCCCAGACGCAGCCTCCTCTCCAGGAGCAGCAACGCGGCGGCGCCCGCGAAGTCCCAGAGCATCTCGTAGAGGAACGTGGGGTGGAAGGTGGCGTACTGGCTGTATCCGGCGACCCGGTGGAGGGGGTCGATCTCCAACGCCCATGGCAACGTGGAGGGCAGTCCGTACAGTTCCTGGTTCCACCAGTTCCCGAGGCGTCCGATCCCCTGTGCGATGAGGAAGGCCGGAGCGATCGCGTCCGCCAGCCTCAGGAATCTGATCGAGTACTTGCGGCACATCAGCCAGCCCGAGAGGAAGCCGCCGGCGATGCCGCCCCAGATGCCCAATCCGCCCTCCCACACGAAGAACATCTTGTACCACGTCCCGTCGGGTCCGAAGTAGAGAGGCCATTCGATGATGATCCAGTAGATGCGCGCCCCGACGATGCCGGCGATGACCGACACCAGAGCGATGTTCTCGAAGTGGGTCACGGACCCGCCCCAGGTCTTCCAGCGGTGACGTCCCAAGGCGAAGGCGATGACGATGCCTGTCAGGATCGACAAGGCGTAGCCTCGGATCGGCAGTGGACCGATGTACCAGACTCCGTGGCTGGGACTAGGTAGAAACAGGACCATGGTCCTCCTCGCTCAACAAAGGTGGGTGCACGTCGAAGCACGTAGGCTCACCAGTGTGGCACGCGGGGCCGGTCTGATCAACGACCAACAAGATCGTGTCGGAATCACAGTCGCGTCTGACCTCATGCACTCTCTGGGTGTGGCCGGACGTCTCCCCCTTGACCCAGTACTGTCGGCGCGAGCGGGACCAGTACGTGGCCTTGCGTGTCTCGATGGTGCGACGCAGGGCCTCCTCGTCCATCCAGGCCAGCATCAGCACCGCGCCCGTCGTCCGATCCTGCACCACCGCTGGCAGGAGCCCCTGGTCGTTGTAGGTCATGTGTGGGTCCATGGCCTCAGGCTATCGTAACCCCCAACAGGGCATCGACCGCGTCGGCCATCTGGCGCCTCGCCCCCGGGTGGTCGGTGGTCGCGAGCTCGCACGCCTGCGCCCAGGAATCGACGAGGGTCAGGGCACGGTCGGTCCTCAGATCCTGCCTCAGGAAGGCGCGCATCCCCTCGATCGCCTGTGTGGCGTCCGCACTGGTCACGCCCTGGGCGGCGGATCTCCAGGCCGCCAGCCTGTGCTGCGCTTGGGCGAGCAGGAGGTCGGTCCACTCCCAGTCGCTGCGATAGTGATGGGCGAGCAAGACGAGTCGGATGGCGAGCGGGTCGACGCCGGCCGCGGTCAGATCGCGGACCTTGACCAGGTTCCCCTTGGATTTGCTCATTTTCTCCCCGTCGAGGCCGACCATGGCCGAGTGGACGAAGGCGCGGGCGAAGGGCGCCCCGGTGGCGGCTCGTCCCTGGGCGGCGCACATCTCGTGGTGGGGGAAGATCAGGTCGGACCCGCCGCCTTGGACGTCGATCGTCGCGCCGAGGGCGTGCTGGGCGATGGCTGTGCATTGCACGTGCCATCCTGGGCGTCCTGTCCCCAGCCGAGAGCGCCACCTGGGCTCTCCCGGACGGGATTGCCGCCACACCAAGGCGTCGAGCGGATGGCGTTTCCCCTCTCGGTCGGGGTCGCCGCCGCGCTCGGCGAAGATGGCGAGCATGCTCGTGGGGTCCAGGTGCGATTCCTGTCCGAAGTCCGGACTGTCGTCGAAGGAGAAGTACCAGTCCTCGTGGTCCGCCTCGATCTGGTAGATCCGCCCAGCGTCCGCCAGACCCGTCAGGAACTCCTCGATGACCGGCATGGATTCGGACACGGACACATAGGAGTCGGGAGAGATGATCCGCAAGGCCTGCATGTCAGTGGCGAACTGGCTCACTTCCGACTCGGCCAAGTCGCGCCAGTCGACGACGGTGGCGGCGGCCCGTTCCAAGAGGGGGTCGTCCACGTCGGTCACGTTCTGGACATAGGACACGTCCAGGCCCAGGTCGCGCCACACCCTGTTGACCTCGTCGAAGGTGAGGTACGTGAAGGCGTGGCCCATGTGAGTGGCGTCGTAGGGGGTGATCCCGCACACGTACATCGTGGCCGGTCTGCCCTCGCCCACGCTCGGGCCCACGGGCACGACGCCGTCGGCCGCTGTGTCGAAGAGGTGGAGGTGGCCTGACGGGGCGGGAACCAGCCTCGGGACCATGGGGGACGTCCATCCATTCATGGGACCAGGGTACTTCGTCGAGCATCCTGCTGTCATGGTGTGACCTGCCCCGCGTGTCGTCACGCGCGTCGAGGGATCGTCGTCCCCAGGCTCACCGGAGCAGGCCGGGTCTGGGCCTGCCAGGCATCCCCGCCAGGCGTCCGAATCAGACCCGTGAACCCGGTGTCGGCGATCAGGTGGTGGGGAGCGGCATAGGTCACCGTGGCTCGGGCGATGTCCCCGGGACGGGGATGTACCCCGTCAGGCACCGTCACATGGACGAGCCGATTGTCGCGGGCACGCCCTGAGACGCGGTCGGTGCGATCGTCTTTGCGCCCTTCCCCGGTGGCGAACATGACCTCGACCTCGCGACCGACCAGAGCCTTGTTCTCCTCCCAGGCGATCTCGTCGATGACCTCGATCAGCCGCTGATAGCGTTCCTGCACGACCGTATGGGGAACCTGGTCGGGCATGGACGCGGCTTCCGTGCCGGGACGCACGGAGTACAAGAAGGTGAACGCGGCGGCGAAGCGCGCCTGGCGCACCAGATCGAGCGTGTCCTGGAAGTCCTTCTCGGTCTCCCCGGGGAAGCCGACGATGATGTCGGTCGTGACGGCCGCGTCCGGGATCTGGGCTCGTACCGAGTCGAGGATGGACAAGAAGCGATCCCGTCGGTACGCCCGGCGCATCCTCTTCAGCACGGCGTCGGCCCCCGACTGGACCGGCATGTGGAGACTGGGCATGACGGTCTCGGTCTCGGCCATCGCCGCGATCACCGAGTCCGTGAAATACGCGGGGTGAGGAGAGGTGAAGCGAAGGCGTCGAAGCCCGTCGACCGCCCCGCACTCCCTCAGGAGCGTGGCGAAGGCGTCGCGATCTGAGAACTCGACCCCGTAGGTGTTGACGTTCTGTCCGAGCAGGGTGATCTCTTGAACCCCTTGGTCGACCAGCATCCTCACCTCCGCGACCACGTCCTGCGGCCGGCGATCCGTCTCTTTGCCTCTCACCGACGGCACGATGCAATAGGTGCAGGTATTGTTGCACCCCACGGAGATGGTCACCCATCCCGCGTAGGCGGACTCCCTGCGCGACGGCAGGGTCGAGGGGAAGGTCACGAGAGAGTCGGCGATCTCGACCTGAGCCTCGTGCTCGACACGCGCCTTCTCGAGCAACAGGGGAAGATGCCCGATGTTATGCGTCCCGAAGACCACGTCCACCCAGGGGGCCTTGGCGACGACGATGTCCCTGTCTTTTTGGGCCATGCAGCCGCCGACGGCGATCTGCATCCCCGGGTTGAGCTGTTTGACCGGGGCCAGGTGTCCGAGGTTTCCGTACAACCGGTTGTCGGCGTTCTCCCTGACCGCGCAGGTGTTGAAGACCACCACGTCGGCGGTGGCGCCCTCTGCGACGGGGACGTACCCCGCCGCGTCGAGAAGCCCCGAGATCCGCTCCGAGTCGTGGACGTTCATCTGGCAGCCATAGGTGATGACTTGGTAAGTCTTGGTCTCATTCATCATCGACGATGCTACCAATCCCGTCCATGGCCTCGCAGTCCGTCGAGGTCGCCATCTCGTCGACGACCTGGAGGACGACGTGTCGGACCACGGCGGGCGAGAACCCTCGGCGTTCCACTTGCGCCGACAGTCGGCGGATCAGCGTCTGACGGTCTTTGCCGGCCATCGACCGGGCACGTCTCCTCGCCCACTCGAGCGCGACCTCGGTCTCCGAGTCGCCAGCCTCCTCGAGCGCCTGGTCGATGATCTGGGGCGGGATTCCCTTCTGCGCCAGTTCCCGGCTCAGGCGAGCACGGGACAGGGACTTCGACCCTCGGCGTTGGACGACCCACTCCCGGGCGAAATCCGCGTCGTCGAGCAGCCCCACCTCAAGAAAGCGAGCCACGATCTGATCGGCCACGTCGTCCACAACGCGGTTCCGTACCAAATCCTGCCTCAACTCCCAGGAGCTTCGGGCCCTGACCGTCAACCGGCGCAACGCGATCTGGCGAGCGTGATCGAGATCTGTGATCTCACCTGCTCCGTTGTCCCTATGGTCGCGCTCTCCCTCTCCTACGCCCTGGTCCTCGCCGCGACGTCCTCCCTCGCCCGCCCCCGTCGTGGGGGCGGGTCGGGAACGACTGTGCATGAGATCGGATGCGTCGACCTTGTCACCGACCGTCAGGTCAGATGCGTCGCCCACGTCAGGGGCGGCCACGGCGGGCGAGCCTCCCACGGGCACGTCTTCGACGGACGCGATCAAGGCCCTCAGATCGGCGATGGTCCGACGCCGGTCCTCGCCGGCATCCATCAGAACGCCACTTCGCCCGTCACGGGATCCACACCGTCAGGGACGGTCTGACCCACGCCGTAGGCGGCCAAGAGCTTGGTCTCGATCTCATGAGCCGTGTCAGGATGAGACTTCAAATACCCTCGCGCGTTCTCTTTGCCTTGGCCCAGCTGATCGCCGTCATAGGTGAACCAGGAACCAGCCTTGCGGATGATCCCCTGTTCGACCCCGAGGTCGATCAACCCGCCCTCGCGGGAGATGCCCTCCCCGTACAGGATGTCGAACTCGGCCTGCTTGAAGGGCGGGGCGACCTTGTTCTTGACCACCTTCACTCGCGTCCGGTTGCCGACGGTCTCCGAACCGTCCTTGAGGCCTTCGATCCGGCGCACGTCCAGACGCACCGAGGAATAGAACTTCAGAGCCCGCCCACCGGTGGTCGTCTCCGGCGAGCCGAACATGACGCCGATCTTCTCACGCAACTGGTTGATGAAGATGGCCGTGGTCTTGGCGTTGGCCAGAGCGCCGGTCATCTTCCTCAGCGCCTGGCTCATCAATCGTGCCTGCAGACCGACGTGGGAGTCACCCATCTCCCCTTCGATCTCGGCACGAGGGGTCAGGGCGGCCACGGAGTCGATGACGACCAGCGCCAGGGCGCCAGAGCGCACGAGGGTGTCGGCGATCTCCAGGGCCTGCTCGCCGTTGTCCGGCTGGCTGACCAGGAGGTCGTCGGTGTTCACCCCGAGTTTGTGCGCGTAGTCCGGATCGAGAGCGTGCTCGGCGTCGATGAACGCGCAGATGCCGCCCGCCTGCTGAGCGCTGGCGATGGCATGCAGGGCCAATGTCGTCTTACCCGAGGATTCGGGACCATAGATCTCCACGATCCGGCCCCGCGGCAGACCTCCGATCCCCAACGCGATGTCCAAGGCGATGGATCCTGTGGGGATCACCTCCATGGGCTGGTGAGTCCTCTCACCCAGTTTCATCACGGAACCTTTGCCGTGTTGTTTCTCAATTTGAGCCAGGGCAGCTTCCAGGGCTTTCTGACGATCGGCGGCGGCCATCTCGTACCTTTCTGTTGTGTTTTCACATCCGACACTAGAACCATAGGAGGAAGGTCGGACATTTTGCGCTCGTCGGCCACGATTGTGGATGACTTTCTTCCGTCATCGCCATTATAGCGAACAGGTGTTCGACATTTCAGTCTCTCGTGCGGCGTGTCGGCGTCGTCATCTCAAAGATTCGGACAGCTCCAATTGGGCCCACACCGCCCTCCAGATGGTTTTGAAACTGACGCCCGCAGCGATGGCCTCGCTCACTGTGCGTCCACCGATATCCGACATGACCACGAGATCGGCCCAGGCGCGAGCGTACCCGGCGCCCAGCACTTCTTCCATCCGGGACCACAGTTCAGCTTCGCGCATGTCACGCAGCCAGTCGCGAACTCAGGGACACCACTGAATCCGACTCGTAGGCGAGGAGCCTGTCAGCGACATCCATCGTCAACTCCCCCACGCTGACGCCCAAAGCGTCGGCGATCCAGGACAAGACTTCCGAGGACGCTTCCTTGTGCCCGCGCTCTATCTCTGACAGATAACCAAGACTGATCTGCGCGTCCGCCGACACGTCTCGTAGTGTGCGGTGCGAGCGTATCCGAAGATCCCTGATGGTCTCCCCCATAGCTTCCCGCAACAAGATGGGACGGCTTTCATGCATGCTCACCAGTCTACCGTGCCCCACGACGCTGGAGGGCGTCGTCCAGCCCCGGCGCGTCGGCGAGCGTCAGGGTGACGACAGAAGCGTCCACCAGAAGTCCAGGGACTCCTCGACCACGCGCTGTCGTACCGTGGCGCGGTCCCCCGGGATCTCCAGCATGGTCGACGCCTGGGCACGAGGCCCCACGACGGCGAGCCAGACGGTGCCAGCCGGGACGCCCTCACTGGGACCGGGTCCCGCGACTCCGGTGACGGCCACTCCCCAGTCCGCCTGGCATGCCCGTGCCGCTCCATGCGCCATGGCGAGCGCGACGGGTCGTGACACCACGCCGTGGTCGAGGATGATCGCCGGGTCGACCGCTGCCAGGCTGGTCTTCAGATCGGTGGCGTAGGTGATCAGACCGCCACGGATGGCTTGCGACGCGCCGGGCGCGGAGGTGAGGGTCGCGCAGATGAGCCCGCCAGTGATCGACTCGCACGTGGCCGCGGTCTCGTGGAGGTCCTTCAGACGGTCGACGACCTCAGACGCTGTGACCGGCACCTGACACATCCGGACCAGCCAGGGAGTCGTCCATGGTGCGGGCCAGCCAGTCCTGACGCAGTTTCCTGGCGCCCAGACAATAGTTGACGCCAGACACCATCGTCAGGACGAAGGCGACACCCATGGCGATCACGGCGACCCAGTGCAGGACGACACACGCCCAGTACCACGGCGCGGGCGTGGACGCGTCGGCGATGTACGCCGCGAAGGGCGCGATGAGGCCCACCAAGGCGATCGTCTGCGTCAGGGTCTTCATCTTCCCCAGTCTGTCAGCCGCCTGCACGCCGTACTTGACGATCAGGAATCTCATGACCGTGATGCCCCACTCGCGGATGAGGATGAGAATAGTCACCCACCACCACAGTTCTCCCATGATCGACAAGCAGATCATGGCCATCCCGGTGATGGCTTTGTCGGCGATGGGGTCCCACAGCTTTCCGAAATTCGTGACCAGATCGTACTTCCTGGCGATCTTCCCGTCCGCCAGATCCGTCAGCAGCGCCAGGACGAAGACGCCCATGCTCGCCCACCGCCACACGACGTCGTGAGGGTGGGCCAAGAACATCCACGCGAAGAGAGGAACCATGATCAAGCGCAGGACGGTCAGGGCGTTGGGGACGTTGAGCACAGGTACGATTTTCTCGGAATCAGCCATGGTATCTCTTCATTTCGGTCGGCGTCATTGATTCAGGCGTCTTGTCCGCCACTGGAGGAACCTGCTTCATCGAGAATCATGGACCCTCCCAGAATCCCCTTAGAGGCCAATGTACCAGTCGACTCCAACGGTGTCGACCACCGTCCCTTCCACGATCTGACCGACTTTCAGACGCGACGTGGCAGCCGACACTCCCTGGATGTACGAGCGGGCGTCCTCGGGACCTTGCTGCTCGGAACGTCCCACGAACTGGTCCTCCTCGACAGACTCGATGAGGACGGCCACCTCCTCGCCGACGCGCTCCTCGGCCCTCATCGAGGTCACTGTGTCCGCGAAGGAGGCCACATCGGAGGCACGGGCCGAGATCTCCGCCTCGTCGAGGTGCCGGTCGAGGCTCGCGCCTTCGGTGCCTTCCTCGTCGGAGTACGGGAAGACCCCCACCGCGTCCAACCTGGCTTCGCCGAGGAACTGCTTGAGCAGGTCCACGTCCTCCTCGGTCTCGCCGGGGAACCCGACGATCACATTGGTCCGGATCCCGGCGTCGGGCGCCTCCGTGCGGACACGCTCCAGCAAGTCGAGGAAGGATTGGGCGTCGCCGAAACGCCGCATCCGTCGCAGCACCGTCGCGGACGCATGCTGGAAGGGCAGGTCGAAGTACGGCACGACCTTGCGGGTGGACGCGATCGCGTGGATCACCGACGGTTTCAACTCGGCGGGCTGGAGGTAGCTCAACCGGATCCACTCGATGTGGTCAATCCGGGACAGATCCGACAGGACGGTCTCCAGATCTGTGTCGGGGAGGTCCTTGCCATAGGACGTGGTGTTCTCGCTGACGAGGAAGAGTTCCTTGACCGATTGGGACGCCAACCACAACGCCTCCGACCGGATGTCCTGGGGAAGCCGAGATCGGAAAGACCCCCGGAAGGAGGGGATCGCGCAGAACGCGCATCGGCGGTCGCATCCCGACGCGATCTTCAGGGGGGCCGAGGGCGCCGAGGTCAGACGTCGTCGCTGGGTCGTGGCCCAGGGCGGTGTGGCCTGGGCCGTGGGACGATCGACGGGCGTCAAGGGCAGGAGCCGACGCCGGTCACCGGGCTCGTGGGCCGGGACCGACCCGCCAGCCAAGATTCGACGCACCGTGTCGGCGATGGAGTCATAGCCGTCGAAGCCGATCACGGCGTCAGCCTCGGGGAGGCTGGCCGCCAATTCTTGCCCGTACCTCTGGGCCATGCACCCGGCGGCGACGACCACCGGCTTCTTGCCGGAACGGGTCGCGCCGGACGCGGACAGGATCTCATCGATGGACTCGGACTTGGCGGCTTCGATGAATCCGCAGGTGTTCACGACGACGACGTCGGCCTCGGCGGAGGCCGGCAGGAGGTCGAATCCCTCGCTTGCGAAGGTGGCGGCGAGTTCTTCAGAGTCGACCTCGTTGCGGGCGCACCCCAAGGAGACGATGGACACAGTAGGCATGGACTTATCCTCCTAGGCTGTTCAAGACCTCGTCGAGATCCTCGGGCTTGACCAGCACCTCGCGCGGCTTCGAGCCCTCCGACGGTCCGACCACTCCCCTCGTCTCCAGGATGTCCATCAGACGCCCGGCCTTGGCGAAACCGACGCGCAGTTTGCGTTGGAGCATGGACGTGGACCCCAATTGCAGGTTGACGACCAGCCGTGCCGCTTCGAGGACCAGGTCCAGGTCGTCACCGATGTCTTCGGCCACGACGCGCGAGGCGGTGGCCACCTCGGCGATGTCGTCCCTGTACTGCGGCTGCACCTGGTCGCGCACCTCGGCGACGACCGCCCGGATCTCCTGCTCCGTGACCCAGGCCCCCTGGATACGGGCGGGTTTGGACGCGCCCATGGGCAAGAACAGTCCATCGCCTTGGCCGACGAGCTTCTCGGCGCCAGGCTGGTCGAGGATGACGCGTGAGTCGGTCATCGAGCTCGTGGCGAAGGACAGCCGGGAGGGCACGTTGGCCTTGATCAGGCCTGTCACCACGTCCGTGGACGGTCGCTGCGTCGCCAAGACCAGATGGATGCCGGCCGCACGGGCCAGCTGGGTGATCCTCACGATGGAGTCTTCCACGTCTTTGGGAGCGACCATCATCAGGTCGGCGAGTTCGTCGACCACCACCAACAGGTACGGGTACGGCGCGATCTCTCGCTCGCTGCCAGGCGGGGGCTGGACCTCGCCGGCGCGCACCGCCGCGTTGAAGTCATTGACGTGGCGGAAACCGAACTCGGCGAGATCGTCGTACCGGGTCTCCATCTCCTTGACCACCCACTGCAGCGCGTCGGCCGCCTTCTTCGGGCTGGTGATGATGGGGGTCACCAGATGCGGGATGCCCTCGTAATGGTTGAGCTCGACCCTCTTCGGGTCGACGAGCATCATTCTCACCTCATCGGGAGTGGCCCTCATCAGGATGGACGTGATCATCGAGTTGATGAAGCTCGATTTGCCCGACCCTGTGGCGCCAGCCACGAGGAGGTGAGGCATCTTGGTCAGGTTGGCGATGACGAACCCGCCCTCGACGTCCTTGCCCAGGCCGACGGTCAACGGGTTGGCGTCGCCCCTCGCCACCGGGGAGCGCAGGACGTCGCCGAGGGAGACGATCTCCTTGTCGCGGTTGGGGATCTCGATGCCGATGGCCGACTTGCCGGGAATCGGAGACAGGATGCGCACCTCGGAGGAGGCCACGGCGTAGGAGATGTTCCGGGACAGGGCGATGACCTTCTCCACCTTGACCCCCGTGCCCAGTTCGACCTCGTACCGTGTCACGGTGGGACCGCGGGTGTAGCCGGTCACCACCGCGTCGATGTCGAACTCCCGCAGGACGTCCTGGACGGCGGTCACGATGAGGTCGCACGCCTGGCTGCGTGCCTTGGGCACGCTGCCCGCCTGCAAGAGCCCTGGGTCGGGCAGGTGGTAGTCGGTGTGCTGGACCGACTGAGGATCGGCGCGCAGGGGGGCCGTGTTCTCGGGCGGGGGTGGGAGCGCGGCCGTCTTCTTGCGGGCGGCACGCTGGGCCGGCGCCGGGACCTGCTCCGTGGAATCTTCAGGCATGGAGTCGACGCGGGCGTCGACGTCCTCGTCCGCGTCCGTGTCCCGGTCCGATGGATGCTTAGTCGGGTCGTCACCTCGTGCGGGCGTGAATCGGAAGACGAGTCGTTGGACCGCGTCGATGGCGTCCGAGACGAGTTGGGACAGGGGCTTGCCGATGATGATGATCACGCCGAAGACGGTCAGGATGACGAGCAGGGGCACGGCGACCCACACGGACAGAGGATCGGCCAGGATGGAGGAGACGACGTACCCCAGGATCCCACCGGCGCCGCGCACGGCCGCCATGTCGGCGGGACGGGGAAGTCCTCGTACGATGTGGAGCAGGCCCAGCAGTCCCAATCCGATGGCCACCCACCCCAGAAGCAGTCGAGGCCCGGCGGATTTCCGGTGGTTGCGGAGGATGGCCACACAACTCACGAGCGCGATCACAGGGATGGCGTAGGACCCGATCCCGAACAGCGTGGTGATGACGTATCGGATGCCGCGACCCAAGAAGCCCGGGATGGAGAACCAGAAGGCAGCGGCGAGGATGATCGCCACAGCGAGCATGAACAGCCCGACGCCGTCGCGACGGACAGCCGGATCGATGTCACGGGCACTGTGTCCAATGCTGCGAACCACCTTGCCCAGTCCCTTGGCCAACGCGTTCCACACCCGGGCGACCCCTCGACCCAGGGTCGGCAGGACCCCTGTCGGCTGACGGCGCGTGGATGTGGTCGCCGGTTTCTTGCGCGGGTTCTGGGCACGGGACTTCTGCGGTGGTGTTCGGCTCGCCATGAGCGCGAGACTACGCCATCGGTGTGGACGCCGTGGCACTCCCACGCCGAACCAGCGGCCAGTCGCCGATCAGAAATGGCTCCATCCGCGTGGTCCCAGCCATTCCTCTCCGTCGACGAAGACGGCCGGATCGCGTCCCTCCAGAGCCTGCACGCGTCCGATGACCGTCCACAGTTGCGGGACCTCGCCGAAGGGGAACGTTCCCACGAGGGCATGGTCTTCCCCACCGGACAACATGAACTCGCGGGCGTCCTTGCCTGTCGCGTTGGCGACGGCGAGCAGCGGCTCGGGAGGGGCCAGGGTCTCCAGATCGAGATCGATCACCACCGACGAGGCACGGGCGATGTGACCGAGATCGGCGACCAAACCGTCGGAGACGTCGGTCAGCGATGTGGCGCCGAACCGATTCGCCTCGACGCCCGCCCCGTACGGGACCTGTGGACGCTGGTAGGCGCTGACAAGGACTCTCGGCGACCTGAACCCTCGGGAGAGCACAGCGAGCCCGGCGCCCGCCCATCCGATCCGCCCCTTGTAGGCGACCGCATCTCCGGGGCGTGCCCCGTCGCGGCGCACGACAGCCTGTCCCCTGGTCTCCCCGAGGGCTGTCACGGCGATGCTGATGGCAGCAGATGTGGACACGTCGCCTCCCACCAAGCTCACACGGGCGGTCTGGCACTCTTCGAGGACGCCTTCCATGAACTTGTCCAGCCACGCCACCTCGACCGTGGACGGGGCGGACAGCGCGATGAGGATGGCAGTGGGGACGGCGCCCATGGCTTCGATGTCCGCCACGGCGCCGGCCACGCATCGGTGCCCCACGTCGCCGGCGGACGTCCAATCGGTGCGGAAGTGGACCATCTCGTTCATCACGTCGGTGGACGCGACGACCGAGCCGTCGACGCCGATCACGCCAGCGTCATCACCCGGGCCCAGGCTCACCTGAGGGCCGGTCACCACATTCGCGGCGATCCGGTCGATCACCGCGAATTCCCCGAGGTCGGCGAGGGTTGCATTCATGTCAGCCAGCGTAGCGTGAATCCATGGGGCATCCGATGAGGAAACCTCGAGTGTCGGTCCCTTCCTGCGGGCTGTGTCCAGTCGATGCTCTGCGGGAAGGGTGGACGACACTCGACGGCTCGATATGATGGGTGGTCCATGAATCGCAGATACACGATATCGTCTTATTTGTTTCGAGACATATCTGCGCGTCGCCTAGAGGGACGGTCTGCACATTCGTTCAGGCCACCGCTTCTCCGTCTATTTATGTGATGTCTGCATGGTTGCATATTAAGCGGGCTGGTGGCACGATATCTAGTGGCGGTGGTGAACTGCGACCGCCAGTCATGGACCTCCACCCGGGAAGGCGCGTCCACGATCGCATATTTCTTCGGTGATATGTAGGGCACAGGAAATACCATTTTGGGGGTATCATGTTTAATCATAGTTTGATTTCAAATGATGGACAGCGGGGGGAGTCTCAGAGGAAGGGCTGGAAGAAACCGACCGCCCTTCTCACATCAGTCGTTTTGACGATCGGGGGAATCGTCCTAGGTCAATCCATCCTCACGCCGCAGGCTCAAGCCGCCGCGACCGTCGGAACCTTCCCAATGTCGGGGTGGTTCACCGATCTCAGTTCCGGCGCCCTGGCCACATCGCGCCCGATGATTCCCCTGGACGACCAAATCTTGGCCGGCTCGTCCAACTCGGCCAGCACGAGCACTTCCGGGCAGACGACCACAGGCGGATGGATCGGCACGTATTCCACGACCGGCACACCTCCGACCAGTGGTAAAGCCACCATCATCGTCAATGGCAACGGATCGACGAACCTGACCACCGGCGCGGGAATCGGCAACGAGTTCTCCACCCTCGCCCTGGACGCCAACATGAACGGCCACGGGAGTTCTCCCTACATGTACTTCTGGAGCTGGCAGGGCGACATGGAGAACACGCCCGCCACTTTGAGCGCCTTGTCCGCCGTCATGGGACAGACCCGACCGTCCGACTATATTCAGCCCATCTTCCGACTGGCTCCCGGTCAGACTCAGCCCGAGGTCTCGGCAGTTCCGACGGCGCGTTACTTCGCCGACTCCGCCCAGGCGCCACTCTTGGAGACCGTGTGGTCCGGCGGTGAAGTGATCCAGAGGACTGGGCAGGTCTTCTTCTCCGGCGCCGAATGCGACAACTTGGACGGCGCTTACCGGATGATGATCTGGGACCCCACGACCGGCGCCTACAACTACTCCGGTCAGATCGTGGCGGCGTCCACCGATGACGACATCTTCGGCGGCGCGTTGGTGGCCCCCTACGGCTGCGGCGGAGAAGGCACAGTCGCCTCCGACATGGCTCTCGACGCCAACGGCAACGCCTACATCCTGGTCGAGTCCGACCAGGCCGTGCCGTCCATGGGTATCACCACCACGCTGATGCGTATGTGGCTCGTCCGCGTGGTCCCCTCCACCACCGGCAACTGGACCTACAACCTGGTCACCCCTCTGACCGCGGCCCCCAACGAGCCCGTCGGCTCCCAGGCGCAAGCCTTCGCGGGAACCTCCACCCTCCCGGCCTACCAGACTGGCACCTATGGAATGGCCTTCTACCAGGGCACTCTCTACGCGACCAACACCATGGTGAACACTCTGATGGCGATCAACCCGATGTCCGGATATGTCAACTCGATCCCGGCCGGCAACCTCGTCGGCACCTTCGGCGACCCGACTTTCGTCTACGATCTGGCATCCGGCCAGACGGCCTACACCATCGACGGCGGCGTCTTCGACGACGCCAACATGAACGGCGTGCAGGACACCGGTGAGTCCGTCCTCGGTGGCGAGACCGTCGCGCTCTACATGAAGAACCAGACCACAGGCAAGTACGTCCTCGAAGGCACCCGTGTCACCGACCCCATCGGCCAGTACTCCTTCCTGGTGGGTGGCCAAGGCGACTACATCGTGCGTCTCGTGAGGCCGACGATCAACGGCGTCAACGCCGTTCAGACCGCGGCCAGTGGAGGCGGCAGCCTCAACCCGGTGGTCGCGCAGTGCGGTTCCACCACAGTCTCCAGCGCGGCAGGAGGGAAGTGCTCCGGCGCCATCCCGATGCCGACCCCTGACCCGACAGTCCCCACCGATCCCATGGCGATGGGATCGGACACCACCACACAGCCAGACACCATGGCCATCTACACCACGGTGACGATCACCTCCAGCGAAGAAGTGGCGACGGCGAATTTCGGCGTGGCCGCCAGCGCGTCCTTCGGTGATTCCCCGGCAGGTCCGGCGACGGTCGCGGCGGGCGCCCCCATCCACAACAATGGGGAGAACCCTCAGATCTGGCTGGGCTCCACCCTCGGGTCCTATGCCGCTCCTGCGACCAACGACTCGCACACGACCAGCGACGACGGCGTCTTCATCAAGTCCTGGGCGGGACAGTTGCCTTTGGGGACGGCAAGCGTGTTGTCAGGGACGTACTCGTACGACCTGGTGGCCGACGTCTCCGGCCCCCAAGCGAACACCGGGTACGTGAACGCCTGGACCACGGGTGTGAACAACCTGACCTGGGGAAGCACCCCCGTATGGTCGCCTGCCATCGCCAACGGCGTGGCGGAGCGGCCCTTCCAGTTCGCGACCTCGGGCAGTTGGTCCACCGGCCAACCGGTGAAGATGCGTGTGGACGCCTCCACAGTCAATCAGACGTCACCCACCAACCTCGGCGGCACCTATCAAGCCTTGGCTAACAATGGCACCCAGAATTGGGCGACTCCCGGTGAGATCGAGGACTACAGCCTGACTGTGGCCGACGCGGTGTATCGTCCAGCCGTCAAGACCAACGGCGCCACAGGATCCTTCAGTGTGGCCGGTGAGAGCCTGGCTGGCAGTTCGACTCTGAACGTCGGATCCTCCCTGGGCGCGGCGACGGGCGTCGCAGTGCTCATGCAAGCAGTGGCCCCCGACTCCACGTGGGGCGTCTCCGGCATCACCATCACGGACACCACCACCGGAACGATCATCGCGACACCGTCGTTCACAACATCAGGCGCCACGACGAGCTTCTCGTACACGCCCACCGTGGGCTCTGACGTGATCATCGAGGTCGACTATATGCACAACCCCGATGCGGCTGCGTCGACGCTCACCCTGAGCCCGAACCCGACGGGCGCGGGACAGAACATGACGGCGACCGCGACCATCAATGACTCAGCCGGCACGCCTCTGGACGGCGTCCCCGTCGCCTTCGCCGTCACGGACTCAAACCTCTCCCTGTCCGCCCAGACCTGCACGACATCCGGGGCTGCCGGAACCTGCTCGGTGACAGTGACATCCAACACAGCGGGGACCTACACCAATAGTCTGACGGCCAAAGTCGACATCAACGGAACGGCCACCAACATCTCAGGGTCGCCAGCGTCCCCGCAGTTCACGGCCGGAGTGCTGGATCCCAGCAAGTCGTCGTTCACTGTCACGCCGCAGGCCAACACGGCCGACTCGTCGACCTGGGTCGTCGTGTCGACGGGATCCTCGTACTACACCGGGACACTGGTCGCGAAGGACTCCAACGGCAATCTGATCAACAGCCTCACAACCTCGGACATCGTCTTCGCGGCGTCGAGCGCTCATGTGGTGATCACGTCCGTTGTGAACAACCATGACGGCACCTACACCGTCCACTACTCCTCCACCCTCGCTGATTCGACGCCGACGACGACCCTCGTCTACCAGGGGACTCAGATCGGCACCGCTCTGCCGATCCCCTTCCAGGCAGGTCCTCCAGTTCCTGGACCCATCGTGTGCCCAGACCCGTCTCAGCAGGGCTCGACCCTGGAGGTCGCCACAGATCTCACGGTCACCACGAATGAGACGGCTGTCGGCGACCCCGTCTATGCGACGGCTCATGTCACCGACCAGTTCTGCAACCCTGTGGGCAACGCGGTGGTGACGTTCACGATCGATCCAGGCACCCAAGCCATCCTGGCCCCACCGTCGGTCCCCACCGGATCCGACGGGAACTCCACCACCTCCCTGAACGACAACACGGCCGAGTCGGTGACCCTGCGAGCTTTCTTGGGCACCCAGAGCATCGACGGCTCTCCCCAGGTGGTCAAGTTCGACGCCTCGGCATTCTCCTTCACGCTGTCCACCTTCACTGTGACCCCCGTCGCGAACCTCTCGGATCCCTCGACGTGGGTGACCGTCTCGACAGGCAGCCCGGCGTACCTCGGCGTGTTGACAGCCAGGGACAGCAGCGGGAACGTGTTGACGAACCTGGCCCTGGACCAGATCGCATTCACCGCGTCGACCTCGAACGTGTCTGTCACGTCGGTCGTCAACAACGGTGACGGCACCTATAGTGTCCACTTCTCCTCCACAGTGGCTGACCCGGCGACCACCGCCCGTGTGACGTACCAGACCACACCTGTGGGCACAGCCAAGGCGATCCCCTTCGCCGCCGATGTGCCTGACCCGGGTCCCGTGGTGTGCCCGCCGAACTCGAAGTACACCGTGGGCACCAACGTCTCCGCCTCTCCGTCGGAGTTGGCTGTGGGCGACACCTCGACCGTCACCGCTCTGATCACTGACAAGTACTGCAATCCTCTACCGGGCGTCGCCGTCACCTTCACCGAGGGCACGCCCACGTCAGGTGTGTTGACCACCGTCATCAACCCGACCAACAGCGACGGGATCGCCACGGCATCGTTGACCGACCCCACGGCCGAGACTGTCAATGTCACGGCGAAGATCGCGGCCGGCACGGTGTACGGGTCTCCTGTGCCCGTCAAGTTCGACACCGGCCTGATCTCCTTCACCAACTCGACCTTCACCGTCACCCCGGTCGCGAACCCAGCCGACACCTCGACGTGGGTCGTCGTGTCGACCGGATCGACCTACTACACCGGCATCCTGACAGCGAAAGACGGCTCTGGAAACCTGCTGACGAATCTGACCTTGTCTGACATCGCCTTCGCGACGTCGAGCACTCATGTCACGATCACCTCGGTGGTGAACAATGGCGACGGCACGTATTCGGTGAAGTTCTCCTCCACCCTCGCCGACGCCACCCCCACCGCCACCGTGGCCTACCAGGGCACGCAGATCGGGACCGCGTTGCCGATCCCCTTCTTCCCCGGACCCCCGGTTCCCGGCCCCATCGTCTGTCCCGACGTTTCCCAACAGGGCACGACCTTGGAAGTGGCCACCTCCTTGACGGCCACCACCAATGAGACGTCGATCGGAGACCCGGTGTATCTGACCGCTCACATCACAGACCAGTACTGCAATCCTGTCGACAAGGCCCCTGTGACCTTCTCCTTGGATCCTGGGACGTCAGCCATCCTCCAGCCGACATCGATGAACACTGGCCCGGATGGGAACGCTGTCGCGACGCTGACCGACACCACAGCCGAGTCCGTCGTCGCGCATGCCGCCCTGAGCGGCTCGGAGCTCTACGGCTCACCGCAGACGATCCTCTTCGACAACACCGTGTTCTCCTTCACGAATTCCAGCTTCACGGTGACGCCAGTCGCCAACACATCCGACTCCTCGACCTGGGTGGGTGTGTCGACGGGAACTCCGTCCTACGTGGGCACGTTGACGGCGAAGGACGGCGCGGGGACGTTGATGAAGAATCTCCTCCTCAACCAGATCGCGTTCGCCGCGTCGAGTCCGTTTGTGACCGTGTCGGCGGTGACCAACAACGGTGACGGCACCTACACGGTGCAATACTCGTCCACCGTCGCCGACCCCGCGACGACAGCCAGCGTCACCTACCAGACGACGCAGGTGGGAACCGACCTGCCGATCCCCTTCAAGGCCGATTCGCCAGACCCGGGTCCTGTCGTCTGCCCTGCCGGATCGAAGTACACGCAGGGGACGAACGTGTCGGCGAGCCCGAGCGAACTGGCCGTGTCGGACACGTCCACAGTGACGGCCTTGATCACTGACAAGTTCTGCAACCCGTTGCCCGGAGTGACCGTCACCTTCACGGAAGCGACGCCGACCTCCGGCGTGCTGACCACGGTCATCAATCCCACCGGCGCCGACGGCATCGCCACCGCCTCGCTGACCGACGCGACCGCCGAGACGGTGAACGTGACCGCCACCATCCCGGCTGGGACGGTGTACGGCTCCCCTGTCCCTGTCACCTTCACGTCCGGACTGTTCTCCTACACCAACTCGACCTTCACCGTCACCCCGACCGCCAACACGGCCGACTCCTCGACCTGGGTCGCCGCGTCGACCGGCTCCTCGTACTACACCGGGACCCTGACGGCTAAAGACGGCTCGAACAACCTGCTGAAGAGCTTGACCACCTCGGACATCGCCTTCGCCGCGTCGAGCACGAATGTGAAGGTCACCTCGGTGGTGAACAACGGTGACGGCACCTACACGGTGCAGTACTCCTCCACAGCGGCCGACGCGACGCCGACGGCGACCGTGGCGTACAAGGGCACCCAGGTGGGCGCCACCTTGCCGATCCCCTTCAAGGCCGGATCTCCCGTGCCAGGACCCGTCGTGTGCCCTGCCGGGTCGGTGAACCTACAGGGGACGAACCTGTCGGCCGCACCGTCCAGCCTGCCGGTCGGTGACCTGTCCACCGTGACAGCCCACATCACCGACGCGTTCTGCAACCCCGTGGCCAATACCGTCGTGACATTCTCTCTCGGCACGGGAACATCGGCTTTGCTGACACCGACCTCGCAGACGACCGGCGCCGACGGCAACGCGATCGCGACCCTGTCCGACACGGCGCCTGACACCGTCGCGGTGCATGCCGCGCTGGGAACCCAAGAGATCAACGGGTCCCCGGCCTCGGTGACCTTCACGTCGACAGCGCCTCCGGCGCCCGTGATCACATCGCCCGCTCCCAACACCGACACGAACACCGCGACGCCGACCTTCTCGGGCACCGGCACCACTCCTGGTGACACGATCACGGTGAAGGACGAGAACGGCAACACGGTGTGCACCACGCAGGTCACCTCGACCAAGACGTGGACCTGCGCCCCGCTGTCGCCAGGCCTGGCCGATGGCACCCACACGCTGCGGGCGACCGAGACCGACACCGCTGGAGACGTGTCGCAGCCGTCGGCGCCCCTGACCTTGGGAGTCGACACTGTGCCCCCACAGAAGCCGACGATCACCCTGGCGAATGAGACAGCCATCGCTGGCACGGTTCCGGGGCCGAACGATCCTGGCACCGTGGTTACGATCACCTATCCGAAGGCCGATGGGACGACCGGCACGACAACCGCTCCGGTGAACACCACGACCGGCGCGTGGAACGCGCCGACCCCTCCGGACGCCGTCAGCGGTCCCATCACCGCGGTCGCCACCGACCCGGCCGGCAACAACTCGCCGACCGCGACTGGAACTCTGGACACCGTTCCGCCGGACGAGCCGATCGTGCGAGAAGCCAACAAGACCGACATCGCTGGATCGGTCCCGGGTACGAACGATCCCGGCACCGACGTGACGATCACCTACCCGAGGGGCAATGGGACCACTGGCACGGTGACGGCGCCAGTCGACACCACGACAGGCGACTGGACCGCGCCCACGCCGTCCGACGCCGTCAGCGGCCCGATCACCGTGGTCGCCACCGACCCCGCCGGCAATGACTCGCCCCCCGCGAACGGGACCTTGGACACCACGGTGCCGCAGAGCCCGACGGTGACCCAGGCGAACAAGACTGCCGTGAAGGGCACTGTCCCCGGGACGAACGAACCGGGCACGACCGTCACAGTCACGTGGCCTGACGGGTCCACGACCGCGAATGTTCCCCTGAACTCCGATGGAACGTGGTCGGTCCCGACCCCGGCTGGGATGCCTTCCGGTCCGATCACCGCCAAGGCGATCAACCCCGCAGGAAACTCCTCGACCCCCACCACCGCCCAACTGGACACCTCGACGCCGCAGAGCCCGACGGTGACCCAGGCGAACAAGACCGCTGTGAAGGGCACTGTCCCCGGGACGAACGAACCGGGCACGACCGTCACGGTCACCTGGCCGGACGGATCCACGACCGCGAACGTTCCACTGAACTCTGATGGAACCTGGTCGGTCCCGACCCCGGCAGGCATGCCCTCCGGTCCGATCACCGCCCAGGCGATCAACCCCGCCGGCAACCCCTCGACCCCGACCACCGCGCAACTCGACACCTCGGTGCCGCAGAGCCCGACGGTGACCCAGGCGAACAAGACCGCTGTGAAGGGCACTGTCCCCGGGACGAACGAGCCAGGCACGACCGTCACGGTCACCTGGCCGGACGGATCCTCGACGGCTGATGTCCCACTGAACTCCGATGGAACCTGGTCCGTCCCGACCCCGGCTGGGATGCCTTCCGGTCCGATCACCGTCTTGGCGACCAACCCCGCCGGCAACCCCTCGGCCCCGACGACCGCACAACTGGACACCTCGGTCCCCCAGGATCCGACGGTGACCCAAGCGAACAAGGCCGCGGTCAAGGGCACAGTCCCCGGATCCAATGAGCCCGGCACCACGGTGACCATCCAGTGGCCCGACGGGTCCCAGACGACCGGCGTCCCTGTGAACAGCGACGGCACGTGGACCGTCCCGACTCCCGCTGGGATGCCGTCCGGCGACATCAAGGTGACCGCGGTCAACGCCGCCGGCAACGACTCGAACACGATCACGAAGCACCTCGACACGACGACACCGTCCTCCCCCACCGTCAATCCGACCAACGGAACTCAAATCGACGGCACGGGTGACGCGGGAGCGACCGTGACGGTGACGGACGAGAACAACAATCCCATTCCAGGGTGCGAGGACGTCATCATCCAGCCCGACGGTAGTTTCGACTGCAAGCCGACGACGAGTCTCGACCCAGGGACCATCGTGAACGTGACCGAGATCAGCCAGTCGGGCAACCCCTCCGATCCCACCACGCTGACAGTCCAGGCCTTGGCCATCGAGGTCATGTACCCCTCCCGCAATCCGCTCCAAACGCAGATCGTGACAGGGTACAACTTCAACCCACAGGAGCAGGTGTGCCTGACCATGCAGTCCGATTCAATCAATTGCGGTTGCGCACCGGCCGATGACAACGGCACCGTGTCGATCCAATTCACGATCCCGTCTGGCGTGGCGTTGGGAGACCATCAAGTGACCATGACGGGCGCGGTCTCAGGATCGGTCATGACGATGTTCACCGTGACCGCGTCTCCTTCCATCTCCACGGGCGGCGTCGTGGAGTCACATCAGGGCTTCCCCTACGGCTTGCTGTTCGCGGGGTCCATCATGGTGGTGGCCGGACTGTGGATCACAGCCACTGATCGCCGCCATCGTAAGGAGAACGTTTTCTCCACCAGGTGAGTCTGAGCGTCCCTCCACTCATCACTCGCCTAGGACCGCCCCCCCTGACCAGGGGGCGGTCCTCCTGCGTTCGCCACCGCGTCACTGACCATGCTGGCAGTGGCAGATCCCATGTTGGCATCTGTTGACTCTCTTTTCTCTTGAAAATCTCCGATGGCAGTGGGACGATATCACTTAATGGGATCGCGGATCTTCCAAGTCCGGGGTGCTCCTCGGGGGGGTACGGAGAAACGCACCTGTTCGGCGTGTGACATGCATATCAATGCAATACCAATTGGGGGTATCATGACATCTCATCAGTCCTCTTTCCATGGAGATCAGACCGCAGGCTCGCAATCACAACGATGGATCAAGCCGACGGCGCTTGTCTCTTCCATAGTCTTGACGATCGGGGGGCTCGTCATGGGACACTCGATCATCACGCCCCAGGCCCACGCTGCGGCCACAGTGGGCACCTTCCCCATGTCGGGATGGTACACCGACACCACAAGCGGCGCCTTGGAGGTCACGAACCCGATGATCTCGTTGAGCGACCAGGTCTTGGCAGGCTCCTCGAACTCCTCCAGCACGAGCATCTCGGGACAGACGACGACAGGCGGGTGGATCGGCACCTACTCCACCGATGGGACTCCTCCGACGACCCCTGACGCCCATGTGTTCACCAATGGCAACGGATCGACCAATCTGACCACCGGAGACGGCATCGGCAACGAGTTCTCGACATTGGCCCTGGACGCCAATATGAACGGTCATGCCAGTTCCCCCTCGATGTACTTCTGGAGTTGGAACGGCGACACCGAGAACAACGCGACAACCCTGGCCAATCTCGAATCCGTCATGGGGCAGACGCGCCCGTCGGACTACATCCAGCCCATCTTCCGTCTGACCCCAGGCTCGACCATCCCGGAGGTGTCCGTCATTCCCACAGCACGCTACTTCGCGGACGAGGCGGGTTACCCGCTCCTCGACACCGTCTGGTCTGGCGGCGAGGTGATCCAGAAGACCGGCGAAGTGTTCATCTCGGGCGCGGAGTGCGACAACCTGGACGGCGCATACCGGATGATGATCTGGAACCCCACCACAGGCGCCTACAACTACTCTGGCCAGATTCTGCCCCTGTCACCTGACGACGATATCTTCAACGGTCCATTGTCTACGCTGTATGGCTGTGGCGCGGATGGCACAGTAGCCTCCGACATGGCCCTGGACGGCGACGGCAACGCGTACATCCTCGTCGAATCCACTCAGCCTGTTCCATCCATGGGCTTCACGACGACGATGATGCGCATCTGGCTCGTCCGAGTGGTCCCATCATCCACAGGAGACTGGACCTACAACCTGGTCACCCCGTTGACCGCGGCCCCTAGCGAGCCGATCGGTTCTCAGGCGCAAGCTTTCGCAGGCACCAGCACGCTGGCCGCGACCCAGACCGGGACCTATGGCATGGCCTTCTTCCAGGGCACCCTGTACGCGACCAACACCGGCGTGAACAGCCTGTTGGCCATCAACCCCATGTCAGGGTACGTCACCTCGATCCCGCCGGGCACCCTCGATACCCTCTTCAACACCGGTGACCCGACGTACGTGTACGACCTCGCATCTGGTCAGACCGCCTACACCATCGCTGGAACCATTTACAATGACTCCAATCTCAATGGGGTCCAGGACGCCACGGAGATTGGTGTCAGCGGGCAGACTGTCGCTTTGTACATGAAGGATCCCATCTCCGGTGACTACACCTTGGAAGGGATCCGGAAGACAGACGCTGACGGCACGTACTCCTTCCTCGTCGGAGGACAGGGCACGTATATCGTACGCCTCGTCCAACCGATGCTCGACGGTGTCAACGCCGTGCAAACTGGCGCAACAGGCGGAGGGACCCTCAACCCAGTGGTCGCCCAGTGCGGCGCGACGACCGTCACCACCGCAGCAGGCGGACCGTGCGACGGCGCCATTCCCATGCCTACCGCCGCCCCACCTCTTCCCACCGATCCCGCAGCCGTCGGGACGGACACCTCCACCCAGCCGGACACCATGCCGTTCTATTCGACTGTGACGATCACCTCCGACGAAGAAGTGGCCACAGCAGATTTCGGCATCGCCCTCAACACCTCCTACGGAGACTCCCCTATTGGGCCGATAGACGTCGCCAGCGGCGCCCCGGTGCACAACAATGGCGCAGATCCCCAGATCTGGCTGGGCGCCACTCTCGGTTCCTATGACGCCCCGGCCACGAATGATTCCCACACCGCCAGCGACGACGGGGTCTTCATCTCCACCTTCGCAGGACCTCTCCCTCTGGGGTCCAACACCGTGATATCAGCCACATACCCGTACGACATGTACGCGGATGTCTCAGGCCCGCAGGCCGATTCGGGATATGTCAACGCCTGGGTCACCACCCCGATTATCAGTCCCAACACGTGGTCATCGACCCCACAGTGGTCACCGACGGTCTCGAATGGAGTGGCCGCCTCCACCTTCCAATTCGCCACATCAGCGAGCCTTGGCGCGGGGCAGCCAGCATACATGCGAGTGGACGCCTCCACTGTCGATGAGACATCGGCGACGAACTTGGGGTTCGGCTACCAATCGGACGCCACGGGAACGCCGTACTGGGCCACTCCCGGTGAGATCGAGGACTACAGTCTGACCGTCGCCAACTCGGTGTACCGACCGGCAGTCAAGACGTCGGGCCCATCCGCCAGCTTCGTGATCGCGAGCAGCACCGACACGCAAACCCTGGCAGGAAGCAGCACACTGAACGTGGGGAAACCTGACGGAGTGGCCGGGGGCTCAGCCATTCCCATCACAGCCACCGCGCCGGACGACACATGGGCCGTCACTGCGGTCACAGTCAAAGACACGACGTCGGGGACAGTCCTCTCGTCGCCGTCATTCACCACGACCGGGCTCGTGACATCATTCTCGTACACCCCCGCCGCCGGGACGGACGCGGTCGTCGAAGTCGACTACGCCCGTATCCCTGACACGACGAACTCTCAACTGACCCTCGACCCGAACCCGCAGACGGTCGGGCAAGACATGGCCGCCTCGGCACTGATCGAGGACGCCGACGGGACGCCCCTGGCTGGCGTCACAGTCACCTTCGCCGTGAGCGACCCCGATCTGAGTCTGGACGACACGACATGCACGACCGCATCCGACGGGACCTGTGGCGTGAATGTCACATCGACGGTGGCAGGCACGTACACGAATGCGCTGACAGCCCAGGTCTCCATCGATGGGACGTTGACGGACATCACCGGCTCGCCCGCGTCGCCCGAGTTCGATCACGGAACCCTATCCACGACGGCGTCGACGTTCACCGTGACGCCTGTCGCCACCACCTCCGACTCCACCACGTGGGTGCCCGTGTCCGACGGGACGGATTACTACACGGGCGTCCTGACCGCCAAAGACTCAGACGGCAACCTGATCGACGATCTCACGCCGTTGTCTGACATCGTGTTCTCGTCGTCGTCATCCGATGTGACAGTCACGTCGGTGACCAACACCGGGAATGGGACGTACTCCGTCCAGTTCTCGTCGGAGGTCGCGGATGCGACGCCGACGGCGAGTGTGACGTACCAGTCCACGCAGGTGGGCACGGATCTGCCGATCCCGTTCGTGGCGGGGACCCCGGATCCAGGCCCGATCACGTGCACCGACCCGAGCAAGACCGGTACGAACGTGTCGGCGTCTCCCACCGAACTGCCCGTCGACGAGGATTCGACGATCACGGCGTTGATCACTGACGAGTATTGCAACCCGGTCTCAGGCGTGCCTGTGACCTTCACGGCGGTCACTCCGACGAGTGGCGTGGTGACGGTCGTGACCGGCACCACCGGTGATGACGGGATCGCCACCGCCACTGTGACCGACTCGGTCGATGAGAGCGTGGATGTGGATGTCACCATCACACAGGGCACGGTGTACGGATCACCCGTGTCGGTGCTCTTCGACCCGGGCGCCCTCTCGTACACCAGGTCCACCTTCGCCGTCACACCTGTGGCGAACACAGCCGACTCCTCGACGTGGGTGCCCGTGTCCGATGGGACAGGGACCGACTATTACACCGGCGTCTTGACCGCCCTGGACACCGACGGGAATCCGTTGGACTCATTAGCGTTGACCGATATTTCTTTCACGGCGTCCTCTACGGATGTGACCGTCACATCGGTGACGAACACCGGGAATGGGACGTACTCGGTGCAGTTCTCCTCGGAGGTCGCTGATGCGACGCCGACGGCGAGTGTGACGTACAAGAGCACCCAGGTGGGCACGAGTCTGCCCATCCCGTTCGTGGCAGGCGACCCCGTTCCGGGACCAGTCACGTGCACAGACTCCTCCAAGACGGGGTCGAACTTCAGTGTCAGCGACAATGAAGTCACTGCGGGCGACCCGGTCACTGTCACGGCCTACATCACGGACGAGTACTGCAACCCGGTCGACAATGCGACGGTCGATTTCTCTCTGGACACCGGATCAGACGCCCTGTTGAGCGACTCGTCAGTGAGCACGGGGCCGGACGGCGTCGCGAGCACGACGCTGAACGATGCCACAGCGGAAACTGTCACGGTCAATGCGACACTGGGAACGGACGCGGTCTACGGTTCACCCCAGGATGTGACGTTCGATGCGGGATCGTTCTCGTATACCGAGTCGACGTTCACCGTGACGCCGGTGGCTGACACGTCGGATTCCACGACGTGGGTGGCCGCATCCGATGGGACCGGAACCGACTATTACACCGGTGTGTTGACCGCGAAAGACGGCGAGGGGAACCTCCTCGACTCGCTGACCCTGTCGGATATCGCGTTCGCCGCGTCCTCGTCTGATGTGACCGTGACCTCGGTGACCAACACTGGGAATGGGACGTATTCTGTCCGGTTCTCGTCGGAGGTGGCTGATGCGACTCCGACGGCGAGTGTGACGTATCAGACGACGCAGGTGGGCACGGATCTGCCGATCCCGTTCGTCGCGGGCACTCCGGATCCAGGTCCGGTCACGTGCAGTGACCCGACCAAGACCGGCACCAACGTAGCCGCATCTCCCACCGAGCTGGCCGTGGACGACGACTCCACCATCACGGCGCTGATCACGGATGAGTATTGCAACCCGGTCTCCGGTGTTCCCGTCACGTTCGATGTGGTGACCCCGACCAGTGGTGTGATCACCACTGTGACCGGCACCACCGGTGATGACGGGATCGCGACGGCCACCTTGACGGACGCGGTCGCTGAGACCGTGCAGGCCACCGCGACCATCACACAGGGCACTGTGTATGGGTCCCCGGTCTCTGTGACCTTCGACGCAGGACTGTTCTCCTATTCGAAGTCGACGTTCACCGTGACCCCGGTGGCTGACACCTCGGATACCACCACCTGGGTGCCCGTCTCCGACGGGACCGGCACCGATTACTACACCGGTGTGTTGACCGCGAAAGACAGCGACGGGAACCTCCTCGACTCGCTGACCCTCTCGGACATCGCCTTCGCGGCATCGTCGTCGGATGTGACCGTGACCTCGGTGACCAACACCGGCAACGGGACGTATTCCGTCCAGTTCTCTTCGGAGGTCGCCGATGCCACGCCGACGGCGAGCGTGACGTATCAGACCACCCAAGTGGGCACGGATCTGCCCATCCCGTTCGTCGCAGGCACCCCAGATCCCGGTCCGGTCACGTGCAGTGACCCGACCAAGACGGGCACGAACGTGACCGCGTCCCCGACAGAACTGGCCGTGGATGATGACTCCACCATCACCGCCCTGATCACCGATGAGTACTGCAACCCAGTCTCAGGGGCAACGGTCACCTTCGGCGTCGTGGTCCCGACCAGTGGTGTGATCACCACGGTCATCGGGACCACCGGTGATGACGGGATCGCGACGGCCACTTTGACCGATGCGGTCGCTGAGACCGTGCAGGCAACAGCCACCATCACCCAAGGAACCGTCAACGGATCCCCCGTCTCCGTGACGTTCGACGCCGGACTGTTCTCCTATACCAAGTCCACCTTCACCGTCACTCCGGTGGCTGACACCTCGGACTCCACCACCTGGGTGCCCGTCTCTGACGGGACCGGCACGGACTATTACACCGGTGTGTTGACCGCGAAAGACAGTGACGGGAACCTGCTGGACTCGTTGACCCTCTCGGATATCGCCTTCGCGGCATCGTCCTCCGATGTGACCGTGACCTCGGTGACCAACACCGGCAACGGGACGTACTCCGTCCAGTTCTCCTCGGAGGTCGCCGATGCCACACCGACGGCGAGCGTGACGTATCAGACCACCCAAGTGGGCACGGATCTGCCGATTCCGTTCGTCGCAGGCACCCCGGATCCCGGTCCAGTCACCTGTAGTGACCCGACCAAGACCGGCACCAACGTGACCGCGTCCCCCACCGAGCTGGCTGTGGATGATGACTCCACCATCACGGCGTTGATCACCGATGAGTACTGCAACCCGGTCTCAGGGGCGACGGTCACCTTCGGCGTCGTGGTCCCGACCAGTGGTGTGATCACCACGGTCATCGGCACCACCGGTGACGACGGCATCGCGACGGCCACTTTGACCGATGCGGTCGCTGAGACCGTGCAGGCAACAGCCACCATCACCCAAGGAACCGTCAACGGATCACCCGTCTCCGTGACCTTCGACAGCGGACTGTTCTCCTATTCGAAGTCGACGTTCACCGTCACCCCGGTGGCTGACACCTCGGATAACACCACCTGGGTGCCCGTCTCCGACGGGACCGGCACCGATTACTACACCGGTGTGTTGACCGCGAAAGACAGCGACGGGAACCTGCTGGACTCCCTGACCCTCTCGGACATCGCCTTCGCCGCGTCCTCGTCGGATGTGACCGTGACCTCGGTGACCAACACCGGCAACGGGACGTACTCGGTGCAGTTCTCTTCGGAGGTCGCCGATGCCACACCGACGGCGAGCGTGACGTATCAGACGACGCAGGTGGGCACGGATCTGCCGATCCCGTTCGTCGCAGGCACCCCAGATCCTGGCCCGGTCACCTGCAGTGACCCGACCAAGACCGGCACCAACGTGGCCGCGTCACCGACGGAACTGGCCGTGGACGACGACTCTACCATCACCGCCCTGATCACCGATGAGTACTGCAACCCGGTCTCCGGTGTTCCTGTCACGTTCGATGTGGTGACCCCGACCAGTGGTGTGATCACCACCGTCATCGGCACCACTGGTGACGACGGCATCGCCACCGCCACCCTCACCGACGCGGTCGCTGAGACCGTGCAGGCCACAGCCACCATCACCCAAGGAACCGTCAACGGATCACCCGTCTCCGTGACCTTCGACAGCGGACTGTTCTCCTATTCGAAGTCGACGTTCACCGTGACCCCGGTGGCTGACACCTCGGACTCCACCACCTGGGTGCCCGTCTCTGACGGGACCGGCACGGATTACTACACCGGTGTGTTGACCGCGAAAGACAGTGACGGGAACCTGCTGGACTCGTTGACCCTGTCCGACATCGCCTTCGCATCCTCGTCCTCTGATGTGACCGTGACCTCGGTGACCAACACGGGCAATGGGACGTATTCCGTCCAGTTCTCCTCGGAGGTCGCCGATGCCACACCGACGGCGAGCGTGACGTATCAGACCACCCAGGTGGGCACGGATCTGCCCATCCCGTTCGTCGCGGGCACCCCGGATCCCGGTCCGGTCACGTGCAGTGACCCGACCAAGACCGGCACCAATGTGGCCGCGTCCCCGACCGAGCTGGCTGTGGATGATGACTCCACCATCACAGCGTTGATCACCGATGAGTACTGCAACCCCGTCTCCGGCGCGACGGTCACCTTCGGCGTCGTGGTCCCGACCAGTGGTGTCATCACCACAGTCATCGGCACCACCGGAGACGACGGCATCGCCACCGCCACCCTCACCGACGCGGTCGCCGAGACGGTGCAGGCCACAGCCACCATCACCCAAGGAACCGTCAACGGATCACCCGTCTCCGTGACCTTCGACACCGGTCTGTTCTCCTATTCGAAGTCGACGTTCACCGTGACCCCGGTGGCTGACATCTCGGATACCACCACCTGGGTGCCCGCCTCCGACGGGACCGGCACCGACTACTACACCGGCGTCCTCACCGCGAAAGACAGCGACGGGAACCTCCTCGACTCACTGACCCTCTCGGACATCGCCTTCGCATCCTCGTCCTCCGATGTGACCGTCACCTCGGTGACCAACACCGGCAACGGGACGTATTCCGTCCAGTTCTCCTCGGAGGTCGCCGATGCCACACCGACAGCCAGCGTGACGTACCAGACCACCCAAGTGGGCACAGATCTGCCCATCCCCTTCGTCGCAGGCACCCCGGATCCCGGTCCGGTCACGTGCAGCGACCCGACCAAGACCGGCACGAACGTGACCGCGTCCCCGACCGAACTGGCTGTGGATGATGACTCCACGATCACGGCGTTGATCACGGATGAGTATTGCAACCCGGTCTCCGGTGTTCCTGTCACGTTCGACGTGGTGACCCCGACCAGTGGTGTGATCACCACGGTCATCGGCACCACCGGTGACGACGGCATCGCCACCGCCACCTTGACCGACGCGGTCGCTGAGACCGTGCAGGCAACAGCCACCATCACCCAAGGAACCGTCAACGGGTCCCCGGTCTCCGTGGTCTTCGACACGGGACTGTTCTCCTACACCAAGTCGACGTTCACCGTGACCCCCGTGGCTGACACCTCGGATACCACCACCTGGGTGCCCGTCTCCGACGGGACCGGCACCGACTATTACACCGGTGTCCTCACCGCGAAAGACAGCGACGGGAACCTCCTCGACTCGCTGACTCTCTCGGACATCGCCTTCGCCGCGTCGTCCACGGATGTCACAGTCACAGCGGTGACGAACACCGGCAACGGGACGTACTCGGTGCAGTTCTCCTCGGAGGTCGCCGATGCGACCCCGACGGCCAGTGTGACGTATCAAACCACGCAAGTGGGCACAGATCTGCCCATCCCGTTCGTGGCGGGCACCCCCGACCCGGGTCCCGTCACGTGCAGCGACCCGACCAAGACCGGCACCAACGTGTCCGCATCCCCGACCGAGGTGGCCGTGGACGACAACTCCACCATCACCGCCCTGATCACCGACCAATACTGCAACCCGGTCTCGGGTGCGGTGGTCTCGTTCGCTGTCGTGTCCAACAACAGCGGTGTGGTCACCACTGTCATCGGAACCACCGGCGCCGACGGCATCGCCACCGCAACGTTGACTGACGCCGTCGCCGAGACCGTGATAGCCAGCGCGAGTATCAGCCAGGGACCCGTGTATGGCTCCCCCGTTTCCGTGGTCTTCGACGCAGGGTTGTTCTCCTACAGCAAGTCCACGTTCACGGTGACCCCGGTGGCTGACACCTCGGATACCACCACCTGGGTTCCGGTGTCTGATGGGACCGGCACGGACTATTACACCGGTGTGCTGACCGCGAAGGACAGCGACGGGAACCTGTTGGACTCGTTGACCCTTTCGGACATCGCCTTCGGATCCTCGTCCTCCGATGTGACCGTCACCTCGGTGACCAACACCGGCAACGGGACGTACTCAGTGCAGTACTCGTCGCAGGTCGCCGATGCCACACCGACAGCCAATGTGACATACAAGACCACCCAAGTGGGCACAGATCTGCCGATCCCGTTCGTCGCAGGGACACCGGATCCTGGTCCGGTCACCTGCAGCGACCCGACCAAGACCGGCACGAACGTGACCGCGTCACCGACCGAGGTGGCCGTGGACGACGACTCCACCATCACAGCGTTGATCACCGACCAATACTGCAACCCGGTCTCCGGCGTCCCTGTCACGTTCGACGTGGTGACCCCGACCAGTGGTGTGATCACCACGGTCATCGGCACCACCGGTGACGACGGCATCGCCACCGCCACCCTGACCGAC
>Ga0123357_10000015_pt1 | contig 148375 bp, 125 predicted proteins | sample TergutEmb28metaG_FD_89873 | JGI IMG/M metagenome (GOLD analysis project Ga0123357, IMG submission 89873) | Embiratermes neotenicus P4 segment gut microbial communities from Petit-Saut dam, French Guiana - Emb289 P4 | ecosystem: Host-associated > Arthropoda: Insects > Digestive system > Gut ...
CGTTGACATCGTGTCCCGCTCCAATGGTTACCGTATCGCCGCTGAAGGTCGTGGCTTCGGCTTGGGTTTGTTCAAGGCTATTGCGCGTGGTGGTTTGCTTCGAACCGAGCAGCCCGCCGCTCTGGCGCTGATGCGCTTCGCTCCAGTTGCTCGTGGCTTCGCCCGCTGTCAGATTCACATCCCGCTGCGCGATGGCCGTGAGCGCGCCTTGTGCGCTACTGACTTCCGCCGCACGGGCATTGATGTCCTGTCCAGCCGAAAGCGTGATGTCGCCTACGGTTTGGATCGAGGTTCCGACTTCTTGAGTTCCGCCTTGTTTGAGGGTGTTGTTGGCGTCGCGCACGAGGTTTTCCTGCACGCCCACGCCTACGGTGTTCAGATTCAGATCGCGTCCGGCGGAAATTACGGTTTGACTGTTTTCTCCGGCGTTGATGACTTGCGCGGCAGTCAGGTTCACATCGCGCCCAGCCGAGGCGATCAGCGCGCCGCCGGGATTCGTCACGTACAGGCCGGCGATGCGGTCCAGATTCGTGCGTGAAAAATCGCTCGCGCCGGCTTGATTCGCGCCGCTGTGGGTGGTGCTGACTACGTTGATGTCGCGCCCGGCGGAGAGCGCCAGATACGTATCCGCTGAAATCGTCCCGCCGAGGTTGTCGATGTCGTTGCGCGCGGCGAGCGCCACTGCGCCGCCCTGGATGTGGCCAAGGTTTTCGATGTTTTCAGTGCTCAGCAGCACCGCGGTGCGTCCGGCCAAGGTGCCGCTGTTGATGAAGTCGCCCTTGAGGTTGAGGTCCACGGCGTTGGCGGAGATCAGTGTGCCCGTGCCGTCGAGGTCACCCGGTTGGACGCGCACGTACAGTTGCGGCACCAGGGCGCGGGTGGTGCTGCCGTCGGGTAGCGTCACATCCTGTTCCACGAGCCATACGATGTCGCTGGTGAGCTGCGCCATCTGCGCGGCGCTCAGCGCGACGCCGGGGATCAGGTTGTATGCCTGGGCGAAGGTGACGCCGGCGTTCATGAGCGCGGCGTATTCTTCCTCATCGTTGGCATAGCCGTCGAGAAAGCGCCGGCCCGTCAGTTGCGCGACCTGATCGCGCACTAGCTTCTGTTCATAGAACCCGTCGCCGAGGCGCTTTTGCGTCAGCGCCGGGTCGTAGCCGAGCGCGGTGAGCATGTAGTCCGAGCCGAGCCATTCGCGGTAGCCGGCGAAGCGCGGGTCGGTCTCGATCAGGTAATCGCCCGCGCCGGGCGCGAGGTGGAACAGGCTGGCGCTGGGGATACTCGTATCCACGCCAGCGGTGCGTATTGCGAGTGGGGCTGCGCCGTCGGCGGGCGCGGCAAGCGTTACTTCGGTGAGGCCAAGTGTTGGGCCGCTCACTGCGCTGATGCCGCGCACGCCGGGCGCGTCACCGCTGACTGCGCCGGTGCTGCGCGCATCGGGTGCGTAGCCGCTCGCGCCTTGCTGGGTGTGTTCTTGCGTGACGGCCACGCCAAGGCTGATCGTGGTGATGACGTCAGCGGGGTTGTAGGGGAGGTTCGGGGTCCAGTCGCGCGTGTAGTAGTTCTTCCATCCACCGTGCCAGGAAGAGTTGGTGTAGACGTAAGTCCCTTCTTCGTGCACGACGTGCTGGCCTTGGGCGTCGAGGTTGGTGAGATGGTCGATGTCGCCTTGCAGGACGCCGCCGATAAGGATCTGGCTTTTGTCGTTGATGAATTCGCCGCCCAGCAGCGTCATGGAGCCGCCGGAGCGGATGAGGCCCGGGTCGCTGGTGGCGACCTGATCTTCGTATTCGGTGTGCGTGACGGAGAACTGGGTCCAGTTGCGGATGTCGCGCGCGGTGAAGGGCGCGTTGTAGGTCACGATCGCGGCGTCGAGCGCGGCGTAGCGCGCATCGGTCTCGGCGGACCAGGCGTCGTGCTCGGTTTGCCAGGCATCCAGCGCGACTTGATAGTCGGCGGGGAGTGTGAAGTCGGCTTGGTTGGGCGCGGCGGGCTCGGGGGCCGGCGCGGGCAGGCCGAAGTAGGCCCAGGCGGGGTTGTCGGGCAGGTAGTCCGCGCCGGGCAGGCGCGTGCAGACTTCATCGGGGGCGCCTTCTTCGCCGGTGCAAGTCTGTTCGCCCACGCGCGGAATCGTTGAAGCGCCGAGCACGCCGCTGTCGTTCGGCGGCGGGTCGTTTTTCCAGCGCAGCAGGAAGGTGTGGCTCCAGCTATCTTGTCTGAAACTCGATGCGTCGTACTTGTTCGGGTCGCCTTCGGGCTGGACGTAGGAACGCTGCTCGGGTCCGACAACCAGCACGCGTTCGGTGCTGAAGTGTTCGTTGCTGTTGAGCAGACGCTCGGTTGAGAAGGTGAGCCCGCCGAGTGACTCGATTGTGGCGCTGGCGTTGTGGATATAGCCGGCGCTGCCGATGGCATGGCCGTCGGCGTCGAGCGCGCCGCCGAAGTTCATTGCGTCCTCCCCACCGCCGGCGCTGAAGATCAGCGCGCCTTCCTGGTTGATGACGGTCTGCGCGCCGATGTCGAGCCGTTCGCGCGCGGCGATCGTGCCGGCCTGGGTGACGCCGCCCACGGTTTCTTCGCGGTTAATCAGCGTGACCGCGCCGAGCGAGAGCTGGTCGCCGTAGAGGCGTCCGGTTCCGATGTTTTCGATGGTTTCGGCGTCGATGCGTGTGAGGCTGCCGTCGATGAGGCCGCGGTTGGTGAGCGCGCCATCTGCAACGACATGGGTGCGGATGCCGCTGATTTCGCCATCAAGGGTGTTGTCGATGGATGCGGCGTGCACAGAAAGGTCGCCGGCCTGGAGCGTGGCGCGGTTGGTGAGCGCACCGGCGACCGTGACTTCGGCGCGGCCATTGGCGGTGATCTCGCCGGTGTTCTCGAAATCCTGCTGCAGCGTGAGCGTGAGATTGCCTTGCGCGAGCACCTGGCCCGCGCCGGTCAGCGTCTGCGCGGCAAGCGTCTGGTCCGCGCCCGAGCGCAGCACGCCGCCGGCGTTGTCGAGCGCGCCGACGTTCGCTGTGATAGCGCCGCCCGAGGACAAGAGGCCGGCGCTGTTGTCGAGCGTGGCGCTGGCGGCTTCGATGCGGCTGCCGGCGGCGATCAGGCCGGCGTGGTTGTCGATGCCGTTGGCGTTGAGCGTAACGGTTTCGCCCTGTAGGCCCAGCGCTGAGCCGGTGGCGGCGGTGAGCGTGTCGCGGTTGAGCAGCGTTTGCGCGGTAATGTTCAGCGCGCCGTTGGCGGCAATCAGGCCCGCTGTGTTGTCGAGCAGGCCGGCGCTGTTGAGCGTCAGATCCTGCCCGGCCTGCACGGCTCCGCCGTTGTTGGTGAGCGTTGCGCTGTCGATGCGCAGGTTCGCGGCGCTGGCGATGACGCCCGCGTTGTTGGAGAGTGCGCCGGTTTGCAGTTGCACCGCGCCTTGGGCGATGAGCGCGCCGGCGTTGTTGGACAGCGCGCCGGAGGTGAGCGCGAGCGCGCCGTTGGCGGTGATGAGGCCGGCGTCGTTGTCGAGCAGACCGCTCGTGTTGAGCGTCAAGTCCTGCCCGGCTTGCACGGCTCCGCCGTTATTGTTATGCAGCGTCGCGCTATCGATGCGCAGCTTGGCGGCGGCGATGACGCCTGCATTATTGGAGAGTTCGCCGGTTTGCAGTTGCGCCGCGCCCTGGGTAACGAGCGCGCCGGCGTTGTTGGACAGCGCGCCGGAGGTGAGCGCGAGCGCGCCGTTGGCGGCGATCAGGCCGGCGTCGTTATCGAGCAGGCCGGCTATGTTGAGCGTCAGGTCCTGTCCGGCCTGCACGCTGCCGCCGCCCGTGTTGTAGAGCGTCGCACTGTCGATGCGCAGCTTGGCGGCGCTGGCGATTGAGCCAGCGTTGTTGGAGAGTTCGCCGGTTTGCAATTGCGCCGCGCCTTGAATGAGGAGCGTACCGGCGTTGTTGGACAGCGCGCCGGAGGTGAGCGTGAGTGCACCGTTGGCGGCGATCAGGCCGCCGTCGCCGTTGTCGAGCGTGTTACGGATGCGGATCGCGCTGGCGTCGCCGCCAAGAGCGACGATCTCGCCGCCACGGTTGTCGAGTGATTCGGCGGTCAGCGTGATTTGCGCGGCGTTGAGCGTGGCGTCGCGATGGTCGATGTCGGTAGCCGTGAGCGTGAGCGCGCCGGCGCTGGCGATCTCGCCGCCGCGCCCGGCGAGCGCGCCGGTGTGCAGCGTCAGCCCATCCGCGCCGGCGTGCTCGATTTGGCCGCCTTCGTTGATGAGGCTGCCGCTCTGAATCGTAAGCTGCGCGGCGTTGCTGGCGATCAGGCCGCCGCTGTTGTCGAGTGCGCCGGCGACTTGCAGCGCCACAGCGCCGCCGCCCGCGTGCTGCAGCTCGCCGTCACGGTTGGAGAAGCGCTGCGTTTCGAAAATCAGCGTGTCGGCGAGTTCGAGCTTGCCGGCGTCGTTGACGACTTCAGCCGTGCGGATCTGCGCCGCGCCTATGACGCTGATCTGGCCGCCGCTGTTGTCGAGCGCGGCTCCCGTCACGCTAAGGCTGCTCAGGTTCAGTTGCCCGCCCGCGTTGTCGAGGCCGTTGCGCGTGTCGAGCGCGAGTGCGCCGCCACTGGTGATGCGTCCGCCGTCGTTGTTAAGCAGCTTGGCGATTGCAAGCATGCCGTCGGCGAGCGGGGTGAATGCGGGCGGCGTTGGGGTGTCGCCGCTGTTGTCCGTGCTTTGTTGCGCGCCGCCTGTGTCCGCCGTGTCGCTGCCGCCTTCGCTGCCCGCCGCACCGCCGCTCGAAGGATTGCCGGAATTCGTGCCCGGCTCCGGCAGGCCGATACGGCCGCCGTCGCGGTTGGAGAGCGCGCCGGCCTGCAGGGCGAGCGCCTGCGCGCCGGTCTGCTCGATCACGCCGCCGCGATTGGCGAGCGCGTCGGCCGCGATGTCCAGGCGCAGCGCGTTGAGCGTGCCGCTGCTGTTGTCGATGTCCGCCGGGGTGTGCAGCGCGAGTTCGCGCGCGGCGCTGAGTGTGCCGGAGTTGGTCACGCCTGCTGCGGCATCGATGCGCAGATCGGTCTGGGTCTGCATGAGCCCGCTGTTTTCCAGGCGTCCATCAACGGTGACGATGACTTCGCCCGCGCTTGCGCCGATCTGCCCGGCGTTGCGCACGCCAACGCCGGGCTCGGTGGCGACGAGGTAAATCTTGCCCGCATACATGCCGCCGAGATGGGCGACGTCGATGCCAAAGGCGGGCGCTGCGCCGCTGCCGGCGATCGGCGTGATGCTGGTATGTTCGGCGTCAACTTGGTTTGCGCCGGCGGTGACTTTGAGTTCCTTGGCCCAGATGCCGGCGTTGATCTGGACGGCTCGCGCGATGAGGTCGGTGTAGTCGGTCCGGCTGGCATCGAGCCCCGCGCCCGAGATGTCGATGACGCCGCCGCTGACGCGGTAGCCTTCGAGATTGCCGCCGTTGATGATAGCCACGCCCGTGGTGAGCGTGGCGCGGTTGGCGTTGATGAAGCCGCAACCGTCGCAACTGATGCCGGCGGGGTTGGCGATCACGATCTGGGCGCGCTCGCCGGCGACTTCGATATAGCCGCGCAGCAGGCTCGGGTTGCTCGAATTGACTTCGTTGAGGATCACGCGCGCCGAGCCGGTCGCGAGCCACGGGTTGGCCTGCACCCAGCCCCCGAGTTCGGTCTGCACATTGGTGCGCGAGTTGTTGAGGATCGCGCCCTGGCTGTTGACGTCGAATTGCTTGTAGGTGTTGCGCGAGACGCCGGCGGCGCTGGGCGTCTGGATGTTGACGAGCGGCACACCGTTGGCGCTGTTGAGTACCGTGGGCTGCTGGGTGCGCGGCGCGCCGGGGTCGGCCACGATCTGCGCCTGCGCTGTTGTTGCGACCCCGCCGAAGGCGAGCGCCAGCGCGAAGCCCAGCGCGCGCAGCGTGGCTACGACGTAGGAGCCGGCGCTGGGGGCGGACGAGTCGCCGGCGTGTTTGCCACGGCTGGCGACGACTTCGGCCACGGCCATGAGTTGGCCGCGCGAGCGGTTGAAGACGAGGCGGTATTGGTGTTTGTTCATGGTCGGATCTCGGTCAATGCGAATTCGGAAAGGCGGGGCGTCGTGGTGGGCTTAGAGCCCCTCTCCCCCAGCCGGCTCCGCCCCCCTCGCTGCGCTCTCCCCGCAAGCGGGCGAGGGGAGCGTCTTCCCCTCTCCCACTTGTGGGAGAGGGAGCCCCGAAGGGGCGGGAGAGGGAAAGTGGAGGCTGGCGGGCTCACAACGTCCAGCTCAGGTTGAAGCCGCCCGTGGTGGAGGCGGCGCGGAAGTGTTCAGGCTTGGCGATCGGGCGACCGAGGAATACGTCCCAGGAGAGGCCTCGGTAGCCGCCGCGCAGGCCGATGACCGCGCCGGCCAGCTCGCGCCCGAGCAGGTAGTCGGTCGAGGGGCCGTCGACGCGGCCGTAGTCGAGGCCGAGGTAAATCTCCTGGCCGCTCTGGCCGAGCGCGAGCCCAAGGTCGTTGCGGATCAGCCAGCCGCGTTCGCCGATGAGCGTGGTTTCGCCGTCGAAGCCGCGCACGGTGTAGCGGTTGCCGATCGAGAAGCGGTCCTGCGGCACGAGCGGGGTTTCGTTCCATTGCGCGCGCCAGTTGGCCGTGTAGCGCAGGCGCTGCCCGGCGAGCGCGAAGGGCAGCGTGAGCTGCGCGTCGGCCGTGCCGAGCTTGGGTTGCGAAGAGCCTTCGCCGAAGGCTTCTTCGGGGGCGGTCAGCGCGCTCATCGCGCCGGTGCCGTGGCGGTAACCGAGCGCGAGGTCGAGCGTGGCCGGGCCGATGAATTCGCGCTGCGTAAGCCCGATTTCCCAGCCGGCCATGCGCCGGCGCTGGACTTCGATTTCGGTGTCGTCGATGTAGTTTTTCGATTCGCGCATCCAGCCGCGCAGCCAGGCGCCGATGCGGCGCGCGGCGTCGCGGTAGAGCACATGCGAGAGTTTGACTTCGCTGTTCTGGCTCGTGCCGCGGTAGATGTAGGTCTGGTTGGCGCCCGCGACGGCCTGGTGGTAGGTGTTGTTGCTGGTGGTGAAGCCGAGCAGCGAGTAGCCGAACGGGATGCTGTAGTGCGCGGTGAAGCCTTCGCTGCCCCGGCTACCCGGATCGCCGCCGCCGAGGTCGTGGTTGTAGCTGAAGTAGAAGAGGTCGTTGAGCGTGAAGGGGTTGTCGAAGGAGAACGTGGCGCTGCCCTGGTATTTGCCGGTGGCTTTGGAGCCGGCGTCATCGGCGGCGAGCGTGAGGCGCAGCGGGAATGCCTGTCGCCAGCGCACGATGAGGTCGCTTTCGCCGGGCTGCGCGCCCTTGCCTTCGGCCGGCGCGATCTGGATGTCGGCCTCGGCGCTTGGCAGGCGTTTGTAGTTTTCGAGCGCTTGTTCGATGTCGCGCAGGTTGAGAATCCGGCCCGGCGCGGTCGGGATGGTGTTGGCTTGGGTGGCGAGCGGGCTGCTGTCGTCGCTGAAGCGGATCGCGCGCAGGCGGCCGGGGATCAGGCTCAGCGTGAGCGTGCCGCTTTTCAGATCCTGTGGCGCGGCGAGCACGCGCGTAGTGACGTAGCCGCGCGCGACAATGGCGTTTTGCACGCGCGCCATGACGATGTTGATGCCGGCAGCGCCGAGGCAGCGTCCGATAGCGGGGTCGTGCGCGGGGTCGGCGGCGGCGAGCGCCCATTGGAAACGTTCGGCCATGTCGCCGGCGAGCGCGATGCGCTCGATGTGGAAACACGGTGTTTCATTCGCCGGCAGCGCGCCCGGCGCGGTGGCCCTCGGGCGTTCGAGGCGCACGTCCGGCGTCTGTTCCATCTGCTCGCGCAAGGCCCGCTCGCGTTCCTGCTGGCGCAGCAGTTCCTGGATGGCGTTGTCCGCGCCGGAGGGCGGGGCCGATTGTGCGAAGAGCACGGGCGAGGCGGCAAGCACGCCAAGCGCGAACGCCAGACGCCGCAGCCAGCGCAGTGATATGTGTCGTTGTTGCATGAGGGCCTTTGGGCTCCCCCACGGCCGGATGCGCCGGCGCAGGGGGCGAAAACTGTAAAGGCCCGAACAATTACTTACATGGTGATTTTCTCGAATAGCACAATTCCGCTCTCCGCGCGGAATTTACAGTTGTTTTGGATTGGAGGTTTTTTGCGTTGAAAAATGCACAGATGGCAAGTGACGCCACGCATCGGAAGCGCTTCCAGCCCCAGTAACGCTTGTCTTGCTGACCCCGCCATGACTGACGGGGCTTGCGCTCAACCCGTGGTCATTCTGCGCGGAGCGAAGCGCAGTCGCAGAATCCACTATCGGAGGGCAAATGGATTCTGCGACTTCGCGCGGAATGACAGCGCGGTCGTCCTAATTACCGCACTCAGTCAGCCGCACTCTCAGCAAGATCATGCGAACAGGTTCCGAGCACTTCCGGGTAGTAACACATGTACCCGGTTTTGCAGTGCTCGACGGACGGCCTCAATTCTTGCGCGAAGCGCATCACTTGTTCGCGGGATTCGCCGGCTTCGGCGCGGTCCAGGACGGACCGGACCATGCGCACGCTGGCCAGCTTTCTAGCCGTCGGCGCTTCTCTTCCGGCGATTTTCACGGCGGCGATCCCGCCGTTCAGCAAAGCCGGGAGCGCGCATAGCCCGCATGGGCCAAACGGCATTCCCGCTTCGGTTGTCGTGAATCCGCAGGAGAAGCGATACCAGAGCCATTTTTTGTATTCCTGGTCGTTCTCGCGCAGCTTGTCGAGGAAAGTCTCATTCGGATGCCCACCGCCGCGCCGCTTGTAATGGTTGGCATAGTTTTCCATGCAGATCGGCCCGCCCAGGCGCTGCGGCAGGTGGAGCGTCGCGCAGGCGCCCTCCTCGAATATGCATCCGTCATTAAGAATGAATGCTTCGACTTCCAGGCCCGGCGCCTCACCCGCGATTTCGCACGCCTCGCTTAGCGTCACATCGCGCGGCAAAATCAGCCTGGCCGCGCCGAGTTCTTTGCAAAACGCCGCCGCGCTGGGGTTGCGGCATGTGGCGACGGAACTGACATGAATTCGGGCGCTGGGCGCACGCACATGCAGTTCGGCGAGCAGTTCCAGATCGGAGACGATGAGGGCGTCGCCTCCCATATCCAGAAACGTGTCGACAACCGACAGCAGCGCATCGCCTTGTTCGCCCGTGTAGCTTTGCGCATTGAGCGCCAAAGTTATCGAACATCCATGCCGATGCGCCGCGCGTACCGCTTGTTCGAGTTCCGCATGGCTGCGGAAATTGCCGGATGGGCGTCTGTTGAGGTTCGGCGCGCGGAAGCGGGCGACCCAATCGTCGGGGACGAATCCGCAATAGAACTCATTGGCGCCGGCTTCCGCCAGAACCTCGACTTCCTCGACCTTCACAACCGGCGCGACGATTCTCATAGAACCTGTTTGTAATCTTGCTGCGAGGCTGTGATCGGGGCTCATGCGCTGCTCGGAATCCTCATTTATCACTCATAAACTCCGGTTCCTGCGCTGCTCTTCGCCCCGCTGACCACAAGTCGAGCGTAAGCGAGACAAAGCTTTATGAGCGCCATAGGCGCTCCAAACTCGTGGCGTAACAGCCTCTCGCTACAGATTCTAAACAGGTTCATAGCGCTTCTCCCGGCACGATGATCCGGCTGATGAAACCTTGCGCGACGGCCGCCTTCACAATCTCGAACATCTCTTTGGAATGCCGGCTGAGCATCGTATTGCCCAACTGATACGTCTGCTGTCCGACGCCCGCTGGGCGTTGCAGTTCCGCGCTGACCTTGAGGCATTCTTTTTTGCATGCGCGGCCGACGGCAAAGCGCTCCGGCCCGTGAATCCCCGTCGATCCGACCTTGCACATCCGGCCTTTCGCCACGCAGGAAAAGGGCACATGCACGCTCGTGGGCATGGGCAGGGAAGCAAAGGTGCCCTCGTCGGCAAAGATCGGAACATCCATTTCCATCCGCCCCATGCCCAGCCGCTTGAACATTGCGGCCGATCGCCGTGGATCGAAGCTGAAGGCGGTGGACGCGCCGGCCGGGAGCCGCGGGTCTTTCATCATGCGGCATAGAAGCCGCCCGCCAACCGGGCCCAGCTTAGCGAAATGCTGCTTGACGAAGTAGCCGACGCCCCAGTCATTCACGATCACTTCGCTACCGTCGGGCAGGCATGGCAAGAGTTTGGCGAGGTTGCGGATGACCTGCGGAGATGCGATCGGCGTCAGCAGTGCAACGCGGCAATCCATTTCCCGCGCCTGCTCAATCGCCTTCTTCAGCTTCGGCGCCGTCAGCAGGAGGTGTTCGCAAAACTCGCTGCCGAGATACAAATGCGTGGGAGTGAACTCCGACAGCCACGCGGCGAGATCGGGATCGCCGAGTGTGGCGAGCCAGTCCGCCCTGCTCGTGCCAAAGGAACCCGGACTGACCAGGGCGACGGCGAGTTCCGGGCGACAACGGCCATGCTCTGTCCGCGCGGTTTGTTCGACGGCGAATGCTGCTTCAGCCATGAATTCAGCATTCCATCAGCGGATAAAAGCCTGCGCCGTATTCAAAGCCATATCGCCCCCAGGCAACTTGAGCCCGCCGATCCGCTCCATGCTGTCGGCATCGTAAATCGCCACATCGTTGAAGGTGCCCGTCAGGTAAACCTTGCTGCCGGCCTTGTTCAGCGTGACACAGTAGTAGGAATGATCGAGGGCCGCCGACTTGATCAGCTTCTGCTGTTTGATGTCGAACTTGCTCAGATGATTGAGCACGGTGAACATCAAATTCGGGTCTTTCGGCGAACGCATGCCGCTGAAATAGACTTCGGTGACCGGGCTCAAGAAATCGGCGGTTTCCGTTTTGCCGTTTGTCAGATCGACACTCGAATAGCCATAGACAATCTCGCCCGCGGCCGGGTCCTGGTTGCCGTCCTTGAATTTCATCGCGGTTTGAAGGAACGAAAAATCGCGGCGATAGGTCTGATGGCCCCAGGCATAAAGAACATCGGGCGGCGAATAGTTCGGACGCTTGGAATTGCGCAGCGGAAGAATCACGTTGAACTTGCCGGTTTTGGTGTCGACCTTATAGAGATCCGGGCCAAGCACATACAGGCTGCCATCGACGCCGCCCTGCATCAGCGTCATTTGCCGCGGCGCGGGGAAAGTGCGGATCGGCTTGGCATTCATACCGCCGCTCGCGGCATAAACCTGTAGACGCGGTTGCTGGACTTCGTAGTGGTCGGTGAAGACCTTGGTCGGATTCGCGACGGTGTAGATTTCCCGGCCGTCGTGGCTGACCGTCATCGAAAGAAACGAACGCGCGTTCTCGCCGAACTTCTGCGCGAGCCGCGCGTGAAACACGGGCTTGCAGGTATCCAGCTCGATGCCATAGACATCCGCGAAATGGTTGTTGAGCACATAGGCGATCTTGCGATCCGGGGACATCTGAACAAGCCCGGGACCGAATTCCCCCGGCATCTCACAGCTCTTGTAGAGCGTGTCGTTTTGCATGTCGATGACATGCAGGTTGTTCGGATAATTCGCCACGATCAAGTATTCGTTTCCGGCCTTGAGCGTTTTACCGGCATCGGCCATGACGTTGTGCGAAGCAACGGCTAGCAGCGCCACGACATAGGCTAGTGTTTTTCTGGACATGTCTCCTCCTGCGTTGTCGTCCGGTCGCTTGTTATTTGTCATCCGGGAACACGGTTCCCAGTTCCCGCCAGTCGTCCCTGGCGCTGGCGGCCTTTTTGTTCCAGTCCGGGTAGGTCGTCATCATGTCGGGCACCTGCGCGGGCCACCAGCACGGGTCGGAACAGCCATACAGATCGGCCTCCATCGGCTGGCACAGCGAGGAAATACCGCCGAAGACATCGACCTCCCAGCCTGGATCGGTGGTTGCGGTGCAGCCGGCGATCGCGCTCATCGCCACCACGTCTTCAACGCGGTCTTCCGCCACGGCCTGTTCGAGTATTTGCGCTTTGTCGTTGATCGGTTTCAGATGTTTCATGTCAGTGCGCCTTCCGCGGCTTGATGTGACGTTCGATGAATCCTGGGTTCGCCGCCATGATCCGGCTATAGACTTCGATGCCGAAATCGATCCAGTCTCTCATCAGCTCACAGTAGTGATAGGTCGGATGAGCCGGATCGCCATAGCGCGCATAGCTTTCGTGGTAGCAGCCGCCGGAGCAGAGATTGCGAATTCGGCAAGTCGCGCAGCCGGTATCGGCGCGATCCAGGCGTTGCGAGAGAAAATCCTTGAGTTCGGTCTGCTTCAGGCCGGTTTGCACATTGCCGAAAGTCGGCAGCGCGGAGCCGGTAAAACGATGGCATAAATTCAATTCGCCGGCATGGTCGACCGCCAGCATCTTCAAGCCCGCCCCGCAGGGCAAGGCTTTCTTGTGTCCGGCGTGAATATCGGTGATGAGTTGATGCAGGTTGGAAAAACCGATGTTGCGGTCTTCAAGCGCCGCCGCGAGATAACGCCGGCCAAGCGCCTTCAGCTTGGCGAATACTTCCGCCAGCTCTTCAGCGTTCAGGTTGAACGCCGCCAGATCGCCCGACGTCACCGGCGCGAAACCGACTTCCGCGAAGCCCAGCTCGTTGAACAGGTGGTTCCAGATCGTCTCGATGTCGGTCGTGCCATGCGTCAACGTGACTCGCGCGCCGACCGGCCGGCTGCGATAGCGTGACAACAGCATATCGACCTTGCGCCGCACTGTCGCATAAGTGCCCAGCCCGCCAATCGTGCGGCGGTTGCGGTCGTGGATCGCCTGCGGCCCGTCGATGCTGATCGAAAGACCGAAACGATGCGCATCGAGATAATCGATGATTTCCCCGGTCAGCAAGGTTGCATTGGTGGTCATGATGAATTCGACCTGCTTGCCCAACTCGCCGCAACGTCGCTCGCAATAGGCGACCATGTGCTTGATAAGAGGCAGGTTCGAAAGCGGTTCGCCGCCGAAGAATACGATGCTGTAGCGCGTTTCATCCGGCGATTGCGCGAGCAGCATATCCACCGCCGCCTCGGCCGTCTCCGCGTTCATTTTCCTGCCGGCGGACGGTTTATCGAGGTCTTCCTTGTAGCAATACGTGCAGCTCAGATTGCAGCCGGTATTGACGTTGAGCACCACGGTGTTCAGCGCCACGCGCTCGACGCGCTGAACATCGGCGCGCAGCTTTGCCGGCGAACCGTCGCTGATGAGGTCAAGCGTCATCAGCTCGCGCAGCGTCTCATCGATTTCGTCCGCGGGGAAACGCCCATCCAGCTTCCGCGCCAGATCCTGCGCATTGCACGCCCCATGCCGCAAAGTCTCGATGATTTGGCGAGTCAAACCATCGCTCGCGAACAGCGCACTGCTCGGAACATGGAACAACAGATGATCGGCGTCGACCCGCAGCTCGTGCAGGTTGCTTTCGACCAGATTCAACACCGCCTCCTCCATCTCAAGCTCCCAAAGGTTTCGAAGGGCTCCGCGCCATGGCGGAGCCTCGATTCAGGAATTCCGCTGCTTACGGAATCGGAGGATTGTTCCAGCGCTGCGCGGCGACGATCATGTGGCCTTCGCCTTTATGCGCCCGCCCGGCCTCGTTGACCGTCGCGACCACCTTGAGATTGCCGACGTTATTCGCGGACATTCTGCGTTGCGGATTCGGTCCCGCATCGCCGGGCATGAACTGGCCGCTCGCCTCGTCCATCAGGCCGGCGAATTTCACGTCCTGATCTTCCTTGGCGCGCTCGTCGAAGGGTTCGACCGACCATTTGGCGGGGAACACGCCGATGCGATAGGGCTTCCCGTCCGCGCCGCGTCCCCAGGCTTCGGCGTCGAAACGTCCCTGCATCTTGGACGCCGCCCCGCCATTGCCGCCGATCCGCGCCACCGCGAACGCCGGCACGACCTTGACTTCGGCGATCTCGCGATAAACCGCGAGGTTTCCGCCTTTGCTCGCGCCGACGCCAACCTCGCGTGGGCCGAGTTTCGCACCCGCCTCGGCTTTGATTTTGACCGTCACGCGCTCCGGCGTCTGCGCGGTCACGGCGAGCACCTTGACGCCCTCGCCAAACGAAGGCGCACCCTGGAGAGAACTGCCGATGATGCTGACTTCCGCCTCCTCTCCGGCCTTCACGTAACCCGGCTGCACAGAGAGTATCCGGGCCACATTCTTGGGCGCGGCAACGAAGTCGAGGCCGCGTTCATCGTAGGCTTTCTCAAACATCCGGCCGCGCATCTCGCCATTGAGCGCGGCGAACACCTGCCGCATCGCGACGCCATTGATCTTGACGCTACCGCGCCATTCATAGCCGTTGTAAAGCACCGCGCTGCCTTCTCCAACGAACGGGCTGCCATCGGCATACCGGCCTTTTACGCTGAGTTTGAACCGATCGTTGCCGCTGCTGGCCACGCTCATCGTCCCCGCCAGATCACCCTTGGTCGGCATATGGCCGCTGAAGCTCCAGTCGCCTGCCAGCGAGGCCGCTTGCGGACGCTGCTTCTGCCAATCGCTCCACGCGCGATTGTCGAGCGGGTAGTTCTTCGCCAACTGAGGCACGACTTCCTTCAAGGCCAGGTCGAACCAGTCGCGATCGCGCGCGAGCGCCTGGTATTCGAGCGACGGCCACCTGCCGAGATGGAAATGCACCAGCCGGGCCCATTCGCCCTCCGGCCGGCGCTGCAACGCAAAGCGCGCACCCGAGTGACAGCGCGCGCACATTTCAGTCAGCTTGGGATCGAACTGCTCGACGGTATTCAAACGGCGTTCGAGCGCGTAGCGCACGCCCTCGGTTTCGCTCGGAGCCAGTCCTTGCAGGTCGGCAAGATATTTGACGAGATCGCGCCGGTCCTCATCACTGATCTTCACGCCGTACATGACCTGCATGCGCCCGATACTCGCCAGCCAGCCCTCCGGCGTCTTGCGCTGATAGCTGATACGGAACAGAGGTTTGTTCGCGGTCAGCGGCGCTTTCTCGTCCGGCAAATGACAGACCTTGCAGGTGGCATTGAGAATCGTCAGGCCGTCCTTCGCCAGCGCGGATGACGCCGCCGCGCCAGCCGCCAGGGTCAAGGCGCAGGCGCTCAAAAAACGCCGCAGTCGCATAATTCTGTCTCCTCACTTTTATATCTGTTGTTGTCCGATCCGCTTATGCCACGGCCGGGCGGATTTCACGTATGCATGTTGCGTGCCAATCCGCTTCCGGGCCGTGTGAACCCGCTTGTTTCAGCATTCCGGGCGGCTCGTAAGCGATCGGGCAAAGCCCGGCAGCGCTGGAACTGTTCAACTTTGAGACGAAGCGTCTCACGCGCTTTATCTGGAGGGCCGCAGATAACGGCGGGCCGCGGCGCGCGCTCTGCCTATAAGCAAAGCCATTCCGGCAACCATCGCGGCAAGCCCGATCCAGACAAGGGAAACCAGCGGATAGCGGCGCACGACAATCACGCTTTCCGTTTCGTCGTAGGCTCCGTCTTGCGCATTACCGCCATGCATCAAACGCGACGATGCCGGCACCCAGATCTGTAGATCCTGAAACCAGCCGCGGACGATGAACGGATGCAGAACATAGCCGCGATCTCCCGCATGGCGCGCATAGCGGTAATCCATGACTTCGCAAAGCTGGCGCACGGCCCCTTGATAGCCGGGAGGCAGATCGCGGTCATCGCGAAACAGCGCATGCCCGCGCAAAACCTTATCTCCCATTTCCAATTCGACATTCGCGATCGCCCGATAACCCTGCCCATCCTGCTTACTCAGATAAGGATGCACGCGCACCTGCAAGTCCGCACTCAGGCGCTGCCACTCATCGAGCGTTACGGATGGCGGCAGCGTGATCGAGGAATAAGAATTCATGACCGTGGCGGACAATCCGCCCGTAAGCCCGATCACCGCGCCGCAATGAACAAGCACTATTCCAAGCGCATAGCCGAAGTTGCCGGATTTGCGGCTGCGCCAAAGACTCATCGCGCCCCATATCAGACAGGCTCCAAGCAGGAAAATACCGCTAATCAGCGCCGCATCGAGCCAGGGCAGCACTGCAACGATCCGCTGCGACAGCACGCCTTCTCCGGCATAGCCTCCGCTCAGCCAGCCTCCATGCCAAAGCACGAAACCGATAGCCAGGCTCGCCAAAAACGTCGCAAGCGCCGCCGCCCGCGTCGTGAGACATTTCTGCAGAAACGCAAAACCGCCAACCAGGCCGAGCAGACCGAGAACCGGCAGCAGAGCCTTGCCAATCGCATAACCGTCGATATCCCAGCGTTCGAAAGCTTGACGCAATTCGGTCAACTCCTCGGGGCTTGTCCATGTCGTCAGCGTTTCAAAGAAAGGCATCAGATCGGTGGGTTTTTCGACCTTCAGCCACGCATAGGCGTAAGCCTTGAGCAAGGCGCCGCACGCCAGCAGCGCCACGCATGCGAACAAACCCACGGCCAGATCGAGCGTGCGGCGGGACGCCGGCGGCTTCTCGCGCTCGACTGCGGGCAACGACCCGCTCTGCCAGAGTCGCCAGAGCAGCGCGGCGATGAACACGCCCGCCAATCCGAGATGGCTCGCCCAGGACAGCGCGCCGGCATAACGGTGGGAACTCGCGAGCATCTGGCTACGTGTGATCGCCATCGCAAGACAGGCCAACGCGGCCAGCAGCAGGCTCAGCGCCGGCAAGAGCCGGCGGTTCGGCCCCTCGGGGCTCCAGCGCCGCGCGCCGTGCAAAACCGCGCCGAGCAGCGCCCAAACCGCAAACACCGAAGTCTGCACCGGGTCCCAATGCCAAAGCTGGCCGAAGGTGAAATCTTCGAGCGCCCAGGCCATACCGAAGCCGATTCCAGCAGTCAAAACCAGCCATGCATAGCGGCCATAGTGGAACGCAACATACCTATAGGCAGAAGCCTTGCCGGCCAGGGCATCGAGTGCGGCCCCTGCGGGAGCCATCGCCCAGGCATAGGCAGCCAGAACCAGAGGCGCATGAAACGCCATCCAGACCGTCTGTAAATGCGCATTCATGCCCTGGCTGACCCGGGCCGCCAACAAATCGGCTGGTGTGCTTGAAAATGGCCCGAGCCAGGCGGCGGTGATCACATACCACGCGGCAACGAGGCCGTTCGCGCGCCCGGTCCACGCCGGAAACGACGCATTGCGGAGCGCAATCGTCATACACACGGAGGCCAAAAGCAGCGTCGTCCCCTCGTCACCGCCCCACAGATTCGACACTTTGAGATAGGGCGGCAGATCCGGACCGCTATACAGCCAGACGTAGCGCAGCTCGAAGTGATCGGCCAGCAGGTGAAAAACCAACGCCATGCAAACCGCATATAGCATCGCCAGCGCGCAGCGCCACAGCATCAAACGCGCTTGCGGCCAGATGGCGCCCGCCACGATCGTTCCGCCGATCACGTAAAGTAAAGCATTGCCCGCCTGGGGGAAGAACCACAGCAGGCCGCATGACCACAACCCGCACAAGAGCGCTGGCTTTAAATACTTCTCCAATCGGAATTCTCCCAAAGTCCGCTTCCCGAGCGTGAATCGATCGGCACCTGCCCGACTAGCATGTGGTGTGCCAGAGGGTTCAAAAGATCCATACCAACGGCATAACGCCTGATTGAACGTTGAATTTCAAACGGCGGAAGCGCAGCAAAACGGATTGCCCGGAACAATGAAATTCACTCCCGTCTCATGCGCTGTCGCAAATTGCGACAAAACCCCCTTCGCAATCTTTCGCCAAACACCGCGCTTTGAAACCGCTTTTCTTGTGATTTCAAGACCTTAAACGTGACTGGCACAAAATTTGTTTGGGCTGTTGCGAAAGCCCGTTCCCGGATCGATCGAGACGATTCATCTGCCATGAACGGGCGATGCCGAAATTCATCCGGGGCTCACAACGATTTGATCCCGGTTACAAAAACAAACGGTCCAAATATTTGAGACCTTGATTCTGGAGGGGGAGACATGGACAAAAAATTCAAAGTTCTGGCGGCTGCGGTATTGGCGGCGGTTCAGTTTGGTGTTTGCAGCGCGGCCGATGACGCGGGGCGGCTCGGCAAAGAGCTGACTCCGCTCGGCGGAGAAAAGGCCGGCAACAAGGACGGCAGCATTCCGGCCTGGACAGGCACGGAAGCCCCGCTCGCGGGTTGGGCATACGGCAAACGCCGCGTCGACTTCTGGAAACACAAGGACGAAAAACCTTTGTTCTCGATCGACGCATCGAACGCCGACAAATACGCCGAGAAGCTCACGCCGGGGCAAGTCCAGCTGCTGAAGACGGTCAAAGGTTATCGGATGGATGTCTATCCCTCGCATAGAACCTGCGATGCGCCGGCCTTCGTGGCCGAAAACACCAAGAAGAACGTCACGACCGCAGCCGTGGCGCCGGAGGGATGGTTCCTCAAAGAAGCGGTGATGCCGGGCATTCCATTCCCCGTGCCGAAGAGCGGCGTCGAGGCGATGCTCAATTCGAAGTTTCATTATCGCGGCGTCGCGTTTGAAGTAACGGCCATGAACACCGCCGTTTCACCACGCAAGGGAAGCTCGGAATGGATCAGGGCGCGCGACGATCTGACCTGGTACATGCCGTGGGCGAAGAAGGGCTCCACGCAGCTAAGCAGCTTGCCGCAGGTCGAGTATTACGTGCACTTTCTCTATTCGGCCCCGCCCGCACTGGCCGGCCAGGCCCTCAATATCACGATGCGCCTGAACGAACCCGGCAGCGAAACCTTCTATTACTTCCCGGGGCAACGACGCGTCAGACGCATGCCGAGCTACTCCTACGATTCGCCGCAAATCGGCTTCGAAAACCAGTACACGATGGACGAGCCTTTGGTTTTCATGGGAACGCTCGACCGCTTCGACTGGAAGCTCGTTGGGAAGAAGGAAGTCTATATTCCTTACAACTCGTTCGGCGCCTACAACTTCAGCGGGAAGTTTGAAGACTTCGCGCAGGAAAACTCGGTCAATCCCGCCGCACGCAGATATGAGGCTCACCGCGTCTGGGTCGTCGAAGCGAACGTTAAACCGGGCATGCGCCATTCAGCGCCGAAGCGCACCTTCTATATCGACGAGGACTCCTGGAATCTTGTCGCCGCCGAAGACTACGACGGCCAGGGGAAAATCTGGAAGATCAGAGAGTCGTACACGATCCCGGTTTATGAAATCGGCAGTTGCGACGCCACCGCTTTCACGCAATACAACGTAATCGATGGACGTTACGTGGTCGACATGAATGCCGTGGACACCCGCGCGGACATCCGTTGGATGGTTGAAGGAAACGGCCCGCAGTTCAATTCGAGCTACTACACCGCCGAAAACCTGCGCGCCATTAGCGACCGCTGAGCGCCTTTTCCTTCCGACAGGAGCATTCAATGAACAAACAGTTCGGACTTAAGGCGCTCGCGTCCGCGATTATGCTGATGTCATACGAATCAGTATTCGCGTTTACCTTTGAAACGGAAAGCGTGCATGGAAATTTCGATTCCACCATTACATTCGGAGTTGGAATTCGCGCAAAGAATCCGGCATGCGATCTGATTTTGAAGGACACCAGCGGCACCGCGCCCTCCGGAAATTCACAGCCGGCGGGCGCCGGGGCCCCGCTCGGTTGCACCGAATACAACTCGTCGCTGGGCGATCAGGGCAACCTCAATTATGCGAAAGGTGATTTCTTCACAACCTATCTGAAAGGAACTCATGAATTATTTTTGCAGTTGCCGGAAAACTTCAAATTCATGGCCGCCGTCAGTTGGTTGAAAGACTTCACCGCGACCAGAACGACCGGGTACACGAGCGTCGGAAATCCACCGGACGTCGGGCCGCTGACCGATCCGGCAAGGAAAGACCTGAATTTCAAAGCCCGCCTGATGGATTTCTGGGTCAGCAAGGAATGGAGCATCGGCGACCAACAGGCCCGGCTGCGCGTCGGCAATCAGGTCATCAGCTGGGGGGAAAGTCTTTTCATTCCGGGCGGCATCAATCAGACCAACTCGATGGACTACATGCGTCTGTCGCAGCCCGGAACCCAGCTCAAGGAAGTTTTCCTGCCGGCGCCGATCGTCAGTTTCGCGAGCGGCCTCGGACATGGATTCAACTTTGAAGCCTATGTCCAGGCGCGTTGGGACGATAACTACTTCCCACCGACCGGCAGCTACTGGTCGGTCGTCAACGGAGTCGGGAAAGGCAGTGACGCCTATGGTCTGCCGATGTACAGGGCAAAAAACACCGGCCAATATGGCGCGGCGCTGCGCTACCAGCCCGAAGGCACGGAACTCAACCTCGGCTTTTACGCGATGGGGTACAACGACAAGTCGCCGCAGTTCAGCTACAACGCCAACGGCACAGGCGCCCCTGGCTGGATTTTCATGGAAAACCGCCAGATGTACGGGATCAGCGCCAACTTCCCGATCGGTGACTGGGCAGTCGGGACCGAGCTTTCCTACCGGCCGAAAGAGGCGGTTTCCCTCAATCCGGCTTCAGGCTGCACGGGTAACGATGGAAACTGTTTTGCCGACACGCAAAAATTCCAGTGGCACTTGACCGGCCTCTTGAGCATGACGCCAAGCGACTACGGCTGGGCGCTGAACGCGCTCGGCGGCGCGCAAACCGCGACCGTGATGGCCGAGGCGGTCGTCGTTTCCTTCCCGGGTCTGAAGAAAACCTATAACGGCGACCCGATCGCGTCCGGAGCCTGGAACTGGGGTTTGGAAACGGACCCGAATGGAACGCCGCAAGCGGTCGGCAGCAAGACTTCGTGGGGCTACAACCTGGATTTCAGCTGGGTCTATGACGGCTCGCTGATCAGCGGCTGGCAGGTCACGCCGGAGATCTACTACTTCCAGGCCGTGAAAGGCAGGATGCCAACCCTGATGAATATGTTCATGGAAGGGGCGAAGTCCGCCAACTTCGCCATCACCTTTGCCCAGAATCCCACGACCTGGCAGTTCGGCGTGAATTACGCGACGTTCTGGGGCGGCAAAACCGTGTACGACCAGCCCTACAAAGACCGGGATTACTTCGGCGCCTACGTATCGCGCAATTTCTGATCCTTCACGCGGAGGCTTCGCGAGAAGCCTCCGCGCGGAAGCCGCCATCCTCTCACTTCACCTTGCTGCGAATACGCCATGCTTAATCTATTCAGAGTCGCCGATGTCGACTCGTTTCTGACTCGAATACTGAAGGGGCTGGAGAACTTCTGTTTCAAGTTCAGAACGCCGTTTCTGATCTGGCTGGCGTTTTTCACGGCCGTGATGGGTTATTTCGCCCTCCAGTTGCACATGGAGGCCGGATTCGAAAAGCAGATGCCGGCCGGCCACGAATACATCGAAACCTACCAAAAGTATCGCGACGACGTTCTGAGCCCCAACCGTCTGAACATCGTCGTCAAGGCCAAACACGGCACGATCTGGTCCAAGGAAGGACTGGAGCGCCTGTATAACGTCACGCAGGCCGTCATCTACCTGCCCGGCGTCGACCGGCTCGGCGTTCAATCGTTGTGGACACCGAACTCTTTCGTCAACGAAATCACCGAAGAAGGATTCCGCGCCGATCCGATCATCCCGGGAACCGTTACCCCGGAAGGGCTCACCCCGGAACTGATCGCCTCGATTCAACGCTCGGCCAACCAGGGCGGTTTCGTCGGAACCCTGGTTTCGCGCGACCAAAGCAGCGCGATGATCATCGCCGAACTGGCGGAGCGCGACAAAGACGGCAACAAGATCGATTACATCGCCTACAACCGCGATCTTGAAGAAAAAATCCGCAAAAAATTCGAAGACAAAGACTTCGAAATCCAAATCATCGGCTTCGCGAAACAGATCGGCGACATCGCCGACGGCGCATCCTCGGTACTCGAATTCTGCGCCGTGGCGCTCCTGCTGACCGCCCTCGCCGTCTATTGGTACAGCCGCTCGCTGCGTTTCACGATCCTGCCGATCGTGTGTTCGTTTACTTCGCTGGTGTGGCAATTCGGCGCGCTGCGGCTGCTCGGCTTCGGCCTCGACCCGCTCGCCGTTCTCGTGCCTTTCCTGGTGTTCGCGATCGGCGTTTCGCACGGCGTGCAGCAGATCAATTTCATCGTGCGCGAGCTGTCGCACGGCAAAACCACCGAGGAGGCCGCCCGCGCCAGTTTTTCCGGTTTGCTGATCCCCGGCGTTCTGTCTCTCGTCACCGCCTTCGTCTCGTTCATCACGCTGATCCTGATTCCGATTCCGATGGTGCGGGAACTGGCGATCACCGCCTCGCTCGGGGTGTTCTTCAAGATCACGACCAACCTCGCGATGCTCCCGATCGCCGCCTCGTACTTCCATTTCAGCAAGGAATATGCGACCAAGATCATGCTCCAGCGGGAAAAGCGCGCGCACTGGCTGCGCGCACTGGCGCGGCTCGCGGAACCGAGAAACGCCCTGATCGTTATCGCCGTCACGGCGCTGGTCTTCGCGGTTGCGGTGTTCCAAAGCCGCGATCGGGTCGTCGGCACGCTGCAACCCGGCTCCCCCGAATTACGCCCCGAAGCCCGCTTCAACCGGGATGCCGTGGCAATCGCCAAGGATTACAACACCGGCCTCGATTGGCTAACGGTGATTTTCGAAGCGCCGCCCGAATCCTGCGACAACGTTGCAATCGGGATCTATCAAGACAAATTCGTGGCGGAACTTCAGAACACGCCGGGCGTGCTTTCGGCGACTTCGTATTCCGCCCTGCTCAAGACTTACAACGAAGGCTACAACGAAGGCATTCCCAAAATGGCCGCGATTCCGATCGATCCGGGCAACTATGCGTCCCTGAGCGCCGAAACCGGCCGTCTACGCGGTTTCATGCGCAAGGATTGCAGCATGACCGCAGTCCATCTGTACCTGACCGACCACAAGGCGACCACGATCAATGGCGTGCTCGACAAGGTAAAACAGTTCCGCAAGGAACAAGTCATGGAGGGCGTCAAGATCCGCCTTGCCGCCGGAAATGCCGGCATCCTGGCGGCGGTCAACGACGAAGTCGAGCGCAGCGAACTGCCGATGCTGTTGTACGTGTATGCCGCGATCATCGCCCTCGTGGCCCTGGTGTATCGGGATTTCCGCGCGGTTCTGTCGTGCTGTCTCCCGCTCACCGTTGGAACCTTCATCGGCTACTGGTTCATGAAGGAACTCCAGATCGGCCTGACCGTCGCCACGCTTCCGGTCATGGTGCTCGCCGTCGGCATCGGCGTCGACTACGCCTTCTATATCTACAACCGCCTGCAACTGCACATGGCCCACGGGCAGAACATCGTCAAGGCGATCGAGCATTCGATGCTTGAGGTCGGCACAGCGACGATCTTTACCGCGATCACGCTTTCGATCGGGGTCGCCACCTGGGCGTTTTCGGATCTCAAATTCCAGGCCGACATGGGCAAGCTGCTGGCCTCCATGTTCATCGTCAACATGGTTATGTCGATGACCGCGTTGCCGGCATTCGCCGTGTGGCTCGAAAAACTCTTCCCCCGGCGCGGCCCGGTCCGCGCCCCCGGGATTCTCAACCACTGATGGAAATGTCATGAAGCAAGCTCATAAACGTCATTTCCGGCTTGCCGTCGGGGCCGCATGCGGAGTTTTCCTGCTCTGCGCCGCGCATGCGCAATCGAATGGCGAGCCCGCCAACCCAGGCGCGCTCAAAATCGAACCAGCCCTGAAGTCGGAAGCGTCCGCCCACGCCGCGATCCTTGCCGTGACGATGGCCGGCAAGCGCGTCGTGGCGGTCGGGGACTACGGCGTCGTTCTGCTCTCCGACGACGGCGGCAAGTCCTTCCGCCAGGCAAACTCGGTTCCCGTCTCTTCCTTGCTGACAGGCGTTTCGTTCGCCGATCAAAAGAACGGCTGGGCCGTCGGCCAGTGGGGCGCAATTCTCCACACCACGGACGGCGGCGAGAATTGGACGCTGCAAAGAACGGATACGAGCCAGGATCGTCCGCTGTTTTCGGTGCATTTCTTCAACGAGCGCGAAGGCGTCGCGGTCGGGCTGTGGTCCTTGATTCTGGTCACCGCCGACGGTGGAAAAACCTGGGACAGCGTCGACCCCGGAACCCCTCCCGACGGCGGAAGGGCCGACCGGAATCTGTTCAAAGCCTTCGCGGGGCCGAACGGTTCGCTGTTCGTCGCAGCGGAACGCGGCGCGATCCTGCATAGCGAGGACCGCGGCAGAACCTGGCATTACATCCTGACCGATTACAAAGGTTCTTTCTGGACCGGCATCGAACTGAAAAGCGGCGTTCTGCTCGTCGGCGGACTCAGAGGAACCGTGTATCGCAGCGCCGACGGCGGGCAAAGCTGGTCGGCGGTTGCGAGCGGAGTCAAAAGCTCGATCACCGATTTCGTGGAAACACAAGACAAAGCGATCGGCGTCGGTTTGGACGGCGTTCAAATCGAAAGCACGAATCAAGGCGAAAGTTTCGTCGCATCGCAAAGAGAAGACCGGCTTTCGTTGACGGCGGCCGTATTCACAGGAAGCTCTCCGGCTCCGATTCGTTTTTCCAAGCAGGGCGTCGTCTTGGATAAATAGAAAAGGCAGGAGACCCGAAGCGGGGAGGATTGAAATAGCGCCAGGAAATCGGGGCCTATAAGGCCGCTTTAAAAACAAGGGCAGAGCAAGCGCCATCAACAAAGCCCAACGCGGCATGCGAGGTTTTGTCGGCGGCTGAAAAACGCAATTCATAAGGAGCTTAGGAATGGGGAATTTTGAATTTGGTCAGGCAATCAGTTCCCGCGCCCAGGAATTTCTGGCGCGTAAAAATCACTCGATGTTCATCAACGGCGCATGGGTGAATTCGCAATCGGGAAAATCGTTCGAGGTTCTCGACCCTGCCACCGAGAAAGTGATTGCCCATGTTCCGGCGGCCAACGCCGCGGATGTGGATCTGGCGGTGCGCGCGGCGGCGGAGGCTTTCGAGCGCGGCCCGTGGTCGAAGATGCGGCCGAACGATCGCGAGCGCCTAATGCTGAAGCTCGCCGATCTGATGGAGCAGAATATCGACACGCTGTCTGAAATCGAGTCGATCGACAACGGCAAGTCGGCCGTCGTCGCAAAATTCGTGGACATCACCCTGAGCATTGCTTTCCTGCGCTATATGGCGGGCTGGGCGACGAAGATCGAGGGCTCGACGCTCGAAGTCTCGGCCTTGTTCAATCCGGACGGAAAATTCCACGCCTATACGCGCCGCGAGCCGGTCGGCGTCGTCGCCGCGATCGTCGCGTGGAACTTCCCCATGCTGCTGGCCTGCTGGAAGCTCGGACCGGCCCTGGCGACCGGCTGCACGGTCGTGCTCAAGCCCGCCGAGCAAACGCCTTTGTCGGCGCTGTTCCTTGGGCAATTGATCGAGGAAGCCGGATTCCCCGCCGGGGTCATAAACATCGTGACGGGCGACGGCGAATCCACCGGCGCGCCGCTGACCAGCCATCCGCTCGTCAACAAGATCAGCTTTACCGGCTCGACCGAAGTCGGCAAGCTGATCGGCCGCGTCGCGATGGATAACATGACGCGGGTGACACTCGAACTCGGCGGCAAGTCCCCGGTCATCGTGCTCGACGATTGCGATCCGGCTGTCGCGGCGGCGGGCGCGGCGCAGGCGATCTTCTTCAACCAGGGCCAGGTCTGCTCGGCCGGGTCGCGGCTGTATGTGCAGAAGAAGCAGTTCGACAGGGTCGTCGCCGAAGTGGCGGATGTGGCCAAATCGATGAAGATCGGCGCGGGCCTCGACCCCAACACGCAAATCGGCCCGCTGGTCTCGCAGGAACAGATGGACCGTGTTTGCGGCTACCTCGACATCGGACGCCAGCAAGGCGCTGAAGTCGTCACTGGCGGACAGCGCGCGGGCGACATCGGTTACTTCGTGCAGCCCACCGTTCTGGCCGGCGTGCAGCAGAAAATGCGCGTCGTCCAGGAAGAAATCTTCGGCCCGGTTCTCGTCGCTCTGCCTTACGATGATCTCGACGAAGTGGCCGCCTGGGCGAACGATACGCCCTATGGCCTGGGGGCAAGCATCTGGTCGAATGATCTGTCCAGGGTCAACCGGCTGATTCCGAAGATCAAGGCGGGCTCGGTCTGGGTGAACTGCCACAACATGCTCGACCCGGCGGTTCCGTTCGGCGGATTCAAGCTCTCCGGATACGGGCGCGAAATGGGCAAATACGCGCTCGACGGCTTCCTCGAAACCAAAGCGGTCGTCATAGCAATCTGAAGTCGCCTCAATTGGTCGCCGATGCCCGCATTGCAGGCATCGGCGATTTTTTTATATCGCCTTGCGCTCTATGCCGCGGTAGCGCGCGTTGTCGCACATCCAGCGCAGCAAGCCGTCATTCGAAAGATCCGGACGCTCGGCGAGCAAGGCCGCGAGATGCCCGCTGAACGCGGCGCAACCGAGACTCGCGCCAGCCACGCCGGGGCTTCCCGCATCCACCGCCGCGCCGAAATCGGCCTGGGAACTGTCCAGCCAGGACCACTCCCGCGCGCCGCAACGCGCATCGCCGGTTACACGCACAACGCCGGGAAGGCTGGCGGGGAAAACCGGAGCGCCGCGCGCGGGGCTGGAGGCGCAGATCAGCGCACCGTCGTCGAGCAATTCCGCGCAGGCGGCGCGCACCAGACGGCTGTCCCGATGCAGGCCGAGGCTCAGATTTATCAGGCGCACGCCGCGGCCGCGCAGCCACTCCAGCGCTGCGGCGATCTGCAGCGGGCTGGTCACGCCGCGACCGTCGAATACCTGCGCCAAGCTGATATGCACATCGGGCGCGCGCGAAACGATCGCTTGCAGCACAGCGCCGCCGTGGCCGAGCGCATCTTCGCTCAGCCTTCCCTCGCTCACGCCCGTCTCGCTCAAGCTGAAACGCCGCCCGGCGACGATCCAGCGCGCCTGTTCGGGCGCATGGCCGCTATCAACAACGCCGATATGCAGAGTCATGTTGGGGCCTGTTCCAGCAGGCGTCCTTCGCGCAGTTCAAAATGCAGGTCGACATCGGCCAGCGTCGCGGGCCGGTGGCTGACCAGGATGCGTGTTCGCTGCGCAAACAGATGGTCGATCGCGGCGATCACTTCGCGCTCGGTGGTTTCGTCGACTTGCGACGTGGCTTCGTCGAGCACCAGGATCAGCGGGTTCTGCAGCAAGGCGCGCGCGATGGCGATGCGTTGCCGCTGTCCGCCGGAAAGCTGCTGGCCGCGCTCGCCGAGCAGGCTGTCGAGCCCCTGCGGAAGCGTGGCGATCAAGTCGTCGAGCCGCGTCAGCGTGGCGACCCGTTCGATTTCCGTGCGGCTCGCGTCCGGCGCGCTGTAAGCCAGATTATCCGCAAGGCTGCCGCGGAACAGTACGATATCCTGACTGACGATCGCGATGCGGCGGCGCAGTTCGAACAGATCCAGCTCGCGCAGATCGACGCCATCGAGCAGAATGCGCCCCTCGTCGGGGTCGTAAAAACGTTGCAGCAAATCGATCAAGCTCGACTTGCCGCTGCCCGAAGGTCCGCTCAGGCCCAGTTTCGCGCCGGCCGGCAGCGTCGCATTCACGCGCTTGAGCAGCGGCTGGATGCGCCCGGGATGGCTGAAGCTGAGATTTTCCAGGCGCAACTCGCCAAGCGCGGGCGTCGGCTTCGGCCGGGGCGGCGATTCCACGCTCGGCGGCTCGCTGCGCAAATCCATAACCCGGCCCATGCTCACGCTCATGCGCTGGAGCGCGACATACAAACCAAGCAGGCTCTGCGCCGGGCCGACGGCCATGCCGAGATAGGTCGAAAACGCAATCAGGGAGCCTAGTTGCCACTGGCCTTGCACGACCCAATAACCGCCGACGAGGAAAGCGGCTGCGCGCGATAAGGAGGTCAAGGTTCCGGGAATCGCCTGCGTCAAGTATTCGATCCATTGCAGGCGCAGCAATTGGCTCAGGTAGCGCTGCCCGAATCCTTCGAGGCGCTGCGCTTCGCGCGCTTGTTGTCCCGCCGATTGTATGAACTTCATCGCCGCGAGGGTTTCGACGAAGAATGAGGAGATCTCCGCCGAACGCTCGCGCAGACCGCGTGTTTCGCGTTCGACCTTGCGCCGCATCCAGCGCAGCCAGAGGATATCCAACGGGATCAGCACCGCAGCCAGGAGCGAGAGTTGCCACGAGAGTTTGAGCAGCAGAATCAGCGCGCCGATCAGGCCGATCAGATTGGATAAGGCGGAGAACAGCGAATCCACGGCGAAGCGCTGAATCTCCGCGACATCGCCGTCGAGCCGCGACATCAGATCGCCAATCGGCCGGCGGCCGAAAAAGGCCGGCGAGAGCGTCTGGATATGCCGGTACAAGGAATCGCGCAAGGCGAACAAAATCCGCCCCGACAGCCGCGTGTGCAGCAAACGATTGACCCCGGCCAGCGCCGTGCTGAGCAAGCCGGTGGCGATCATCGCCGCCGCGATCGTCGTCAGCGTGGAGAAATTGCGCGCGAGCAGCCCATCGTCGATCAGCCGTTTGGTCAGCCAAGGCTGAAGCAAGGCCAGCACGGAGGCGCAGAGCGATAAACCGAGCAGGCCGAGGATCGCCAGCCGATGCGGACGCACAAAACCATACAGCCAGCGGAACGCGGCCCGCAGCCGCTCGGGTTCCTGACCGTCAACCAATCTTGCAATCAGCATCAAGCAGCGCGCAATTGCTTGAGCTTGCGGTACAGCGTGGCGCGGCTGATGCCGAGATCCTCGGCGGCGGCGGAAATATTGCCCTGATGGCGATCGACCGACTGGCGGATCAGCTCCAGTTCGTTGTCCCGGATACGGCTGTTCTGCGCACAGCCCGTTGCATTCAGCTCTTCGAGCATGCTGTCCGGCAGATGCATCAGGCCCAGACGCTGCTCGCCTTCTTCGCGCATCGCAAGCGCCGTGCGCAGAACCATTTCCAATTGACGCAGATTTCCAGGCCAATGATAGTTCGCCAGCAGCGCGCTCAAGGCGGAATCCAGAGCGATTCCTGCGCCGCCGAGCTTGAGTAGCAGGCTCGCGATCAGTTCGGCGATATCCTCGCGTTCACGCAAGGCCGGCAGACAAACGCTGATACCGTTGATGCGGTAGTAAAGATCCTCGCGGAACAGCCGCTCTTCGACCTGGCGCTTGAGATTCTGGTGCGTCGCGCAAATCAAGGCGATATCGATGTCCTGTTCTTCGCTGGCTCCCAGCGGCGCGACCTTGCGCTCCTGCAACACCCGCAGCAGGCGCGCTTGCAAGGCCAAGGGCATATCGCCGATTTCGTCGAGGAACAAAGTGCCCCCATGCGCCTGTTGCAAGCGGCCGGCCATGCCGCCGCGCCGCGATCCGGTGAAAGCGCCTTCGCGGTAGCCGAACAATTCCGACTCGATCAAGCCCTCCGGAATCGCCGCGCAGTTGACCGCGACGAACGGCTTCCCGCTGCGTGCGCTCGACTGGTGCAAGGAGCGCGCCAAGACCTCCTTGCCGCTGCCGGTTTCTCCGAGCAGCAGCACCGGCAGTCCGTTCTGCAAGCCTTGGCGCGCCATGCGCACGGCGCGCGCGTAACGCTGATTGCTGCCCGCCAAGGTTTCCGGCCCTTGTTGGCTCAAGGCTGGTTTCGCCGGGACTCGGGCCGTGATCGCCACGCCCCGGTTAAGCAATGGCGCGCCCAGAACCTTGTAGAAGAATTCGCCCCTGGCGGTACGCGCGCGGCCGATCTGGCCCTGCTCCATGCGGGCGATCTGCTCGCGGCGCACCCCCATGTCCTCTTCGCAAGGATGCCCAAGTAATATCTCGCGCGATTCGCCGAGCAACTGGCAGGCCGGGGAACTCGCCGCGAGAATTCGGCCTTCGGGGCTTATCGCCAAAAGCCCCTGCCAAGGCGAATCGAGATATTCCTTGCGCGAATGGAAGGCCAGCACGTAGTGGTTCGGATAGCTGGCGGCGAACAAACGGCTCTCGACCTGGCAGGCGAGCATCTTGAGCAGCGAGAGGCTTTCCTGTGGACTAACCAGCGGCCCCTTGCGCGCCAGGTTGAGCGCGCCCAACAGATGCCCATGCGGGCTGGAAATCGGCACGGCAAGGCAACAAACGTCGGTTAGAGAATCGAAAAAGTGTTCGCCCCGATCGATCTGGATCGCCTGCCCTTCGACCAACGCCATACCGATTGCGTTGGTACCGCTTGAATCCTCGCCGCAGCACGCGCCGGGGGAAAGATCTTCCAGGCAGTCGAAATACTTACGCGCGCCCCCCACCGAAAGGATCGTTGCCCTGGCGTCCGCAAGCGCAATCACCCCGTTATGCCCCTGATGCTGTCCCAGATAATCAAAGGCCGGAGCGGCCGCATCCAATAAAAGCCGATTGCTGGCCAACAGGACTTCCAGTTCGGATTTGCTCTCTATGCTTGGAATGTCGGCACGCCTGCAATCGAGGCCGTATTTGATGCTGCGCCGCCATGATGCCTCGATCGTTTTGGGCACCATCCCCGGAGGAATACTGCCTTCCTGCAACAAGAACTCCCGCGCCATCAGGTTTTTACGCAGGAATTCATCGCTTACTGCTCTCGTAATCGGCCCCATGTCCTACCTTGATTCGTCCGTTACTTTCCTTCAAGGGCACGATACGAAATTTAACCGGCATAAAATGTATTTTTAACGACAAATTCACCCGATCGGCGAATTCCCCCTCGGTCTTTTGGATTAGTCTTTTACCCTCACAGGCCGGCCTTTCGGCAACGGCGTCGTGCGCCGCGTCGCCGCATCGGCAAGCATTCCAGGCAGGTTGCCGAGCGCCCATCCGCGATGGGCGGCGTAACGAATCGCCTCAAGCTCTTGCGCCGAAGCTCCCGTTTCGAGCAGCCGCCGGTAGGCGGCCTGGCGTTCGAACGGCGTGTTGCCGAGCGCCCAATAAGCAGCGTGGTCGGTCAAGAACGGATCGGATTCGATCCCGAGATGCGCGCGGCAGCTCGACCACAGCCAAAAAGCCGGATCGCTGACCAGCCCGGCGCGGACGGGGTTCGTTTCCACATAGCGGCAGCACGGCAGCAGATACTGCCCCGGTTCGATAACCGTCGAGCGATAACGCCCTTCCCAAAGCGTGCCTGTGCGCCCGTGGCGATCGTTGAACCACCGCACATAACGCCGGCCGAGCCGCTGCATCAAAGCGCCGCCGCCCGTTTCGGTGGGTGACGACAACAATAAATGCAGATGATCGGGCATCAAAACCCAGGCATGAAGCTGGATCTCGCATTCGCGCACCGCGTCGCGCAAGTACGCGAGAAAGCGCTCACGGTCGGTGTCATCGGTGAACAACGCAAGGCGATTATTGCCGCGCTGGGTGATCAGTTGCGGCAAACCGGGAACATAGAGCCGGGGCAGGCGCGCCATGCTTGTTCAGACTGAGTTTTCGCCGATCGCGAACAGGCGGCGATGTTCCTTCATCGCGTAACGGTCGGTCATCCCCGCGATGTAGTCGGCGATTGCGCGCGGCTTATCCTCGGCGCAGCGCGCGAGGTATTGCGGCGGCAACAGGCGCGGATCGCTCATGAAGGCGCTGAACAAATCTTCGATCGTGCGGCGCGCTTTGGACATTTCGCGCAGCACACGGAAATGCCAGTAGAGCTGTTCGCGCAGAAAGGTTCGCAAAGGCTGCAAGGCGGCGTGCATTTCGGCGGAGAAGCCGATCAAACGCGGCGCGGCGCGCACTTCCTCCAGGGTTGCGACCCCTGCGGTGCGAATCGCGGCCTCGCTCGTGCGGATCAGGTCGAGCGCCTGGGCATTGATGAGGCGGCGCACCGTTTCATGGATCAAGCGGCGACCCGTCAGCGCCGGATACTTTTCGCGCACGGCGCGCAAGTGCATGGCGACAAGCTCGACCGATTCGATCTGCTCAAGCGTAATCAAGCCGGCGCGCAGCCCATCGTCGATATCGTGATTGTTGTAGGCGATTTCATCGGCATGGTTATTGAGCTGCGCTTCGAGCGAGGGCTGACGATGTTCGAGGAAGCGGCGGCCCAACTCGCCAAGCAGCTTGGCACTGCGCGGCGAGCAATGCTTGAGAATCCCTTCGCGTGTTTCGTACATCAGATTCAAACCGTCGAACTCGGCGTAGTGCTCCTCCAGATGTTCGACGATGTGCAACGACTGCAAGTTGTGCTCGAAGCCGCCGTAGTCTTTCATGCAGGTGTTCAGCGCATCCTGCCCCGCATGCCCGAACGGGGTATGGCCCAGATCGTGGGCGTAGGCAATCGCCTCGGCAAGATCTTCATTGACGCGCAAGGCGCGCGCGATCGAACGCGCGATCTGTGCGACCTCAATGCTGTGAGTGAGCCGCGTGCGGAATAGATCGCCTTCGTGGTTCACAAAGACCTGGGTTTTGTATTCGAGCCGGCGAAAAGCCGTGGAGTGCACGATCCGGTCCCGGTCGCGCTGGAATTCGCCGCGCCCCGGCGGCGCCTCTTCCTTATAGCGGCGGCCGACGCTGTTCGATTCGCTGACGGCGTAACCCGCGAGTGCGTCGCTCATTCGGAACAGACCTCGATCGCGGCGGCGATCTCTTCTTCGCCCGCTTCAGCATGGATGCACGCCTGGCCTATCTTCTTCAGCAAAATCAGGCGCAGCCGGCCATCGGCGACCTTCTTGTCGTGCGCCATCAGTTCAAGATAACGCGCCGCGCCCATTCCCGGGCCTTTCACGGGCAGGCCAGCGCGTTCGAACACACGGCCAATCCGCGCAAAATCTTCGCGCGTCAGCCAACCCAAACGGCGCGAAAGCTCGGCCGCCATCAGCGTGCCGGCAGCCACCGCTTCGCCATGCAGCCAGACGCCGTAGCCGAGACCCGTCTCGATTGCATGGCCAAAGGTGTGGCCAAGGTTCAGCGTCGCGCGCTCGCCCTGCTCGGTTTCATCGGCGGCGACGATTTCCGCTTTGTTGCGGCAGGAACGCTCCACGGCAAAGGCAAGCGCCTCGGCGTCGCGCATCAACAGGCGCTCGATATTCGCTTCGAGCCATTCGAAGAAAGACAAATCGCGGATCAGCCCGTATTTGATGACTTCCGCCAGCCCGGCTTTCAGCTCTCTGTCCGCCAGCGTATCCAGGGTTCCGATATCGGCCAGCACCAGGCGCGGCTGGTAAAACGCGCCGATCATATTTTTGCCGAGCGGATGATTGATCGCCGTTTTGCCGCCGACCGACGAATCGACCTGCGCGAGCAGCGTCGTCGGAATCTGGATGAAAGGCACGCCGCGCAGGTAGGTCGCCGCGGCGAAGCCGGTCATATCGCCGATCACGCCACCGCCGAGCGCAATCAGCGTCGTCGAGCGTTCGGCATGCGCGGAAAGCAGCGCATCGAAAATCTGGTTCAGCGTCGTCCAATTTTTATACGCTTCGCCATCGGGCAGCACGACCGATGACGCGGAAATGCCGGCAGCCTTCAAGGCGGCCAGCAATTGTTCGAGGTACAGCGGCGCCACACGATCGTTCGTCACCACGACCGCGCGCGGCCGTTTCAAAAAAGGCTGGACGCCTTCCAGGTTGTTCAGCAGATCGCGCCCGATCCAGATCGGATAGCTGCGCTCGCCAAGGCTTACATCGAGGGTGTGCATCGCGCTTCCCACTCCTTGAGAATTCTTTGAACCGCATGGTTGGAATGATAGTGCGCGCCATCCAGCACGAAATCCGCCACTTCGCGGTAAAGCGGATCGCGCTGCTCGCGCAGGTTTTCGAGTTTGGCGATCGGATCTTCGACTTGGAGCAGCGGCCGGTTCGTGTCGTGACGGGTGCGTTCGTGCAATATCCTGACCGGCACATCGAGATAGACCACCCAGCCGCCGCGCCGCATCGCCGCGCGATTGTCCGGGTCCAGCACCGCGCCGCCGCCGGTCCCCAGCACGATATCCGGCGTCGCGCATAACTCCGCGATGGTCGCCGCCTCCCGCCGCCGGAAACCCGCCTCGCCTTCGAGATCGAAGATCGTCGGAATCCGCACGCCGGTGCGGCGCTCGATTTCGTGGTCCGAATCGAAGAACTCGCGCCCAAGCCGCTTCGCCACTATCCGGCCGATAGTCGTCTTGCCGGAGCCCATGAGGCCGACGAGGATGATGTTAGTCACCTGAGCCTACAAAACAAAACAGGAGGACCGCATGATAACGGCTCCTCCTGCTTAAAGTCATACTTCAGCGTGGATGTTTTATTTCATGGCATACGACATTTGTTTTGAGGACTGGGAATAAGGTTGCCGTCAGCGTCAACAAAGTTTCCGACATCCGGCAAGCAATTACGAATGTAATTATTCGAATCAGGTACATTGACAATTACATTCCAATATATACCAGTCAAGAGGTTGTCAATCCATGATCCATCTTTTGTAACCGGCTTTCCGGGTGGCGCATTAACACCCACCGCATAGGCAATCAGGCGGTGCTCACCAAGCGGAAAAGCACTATTTCCAAAATAGTGGCCGGTGCATTGAGCATTCACCGTGAGACATGAGCCCGCCGGCTGGCCGGCAAGTATATCGGCCACAATAACACCTGTATCGCTAACGAGGTTCACAACAGTTCCATCCGCAACAGGCTGCCCGTTCTCGTCACCTACCGTTATTACAAAATCGCAAGGCCAAGTTCGATCTACTTTAAGACAAGAGGACCCACTCGCCCAATTCATCAAGAGTTTCCTTTGATCAGGTCTTGAACTCGAAATAACGATTTGATCGTTCGACCAAAACTGAACGGTAGGATTTGCTGGCAGCCAGGCAATGACGTTAATCGACAGCGGTCGATCCCCCGATTTAACCGTCACGCTTGCAACGCCGTTCGAATCGGCAGCAACGAGGACCGCGCTGGACGAGCCATTCGTCAGGATGGGCAGGAGGCCGCCCCCGTCATTTCGTTTAGTCACGTCAAACCATACCTGAGCACCCGGCACGGCATTACTATCTTTATCCAACACCTTGAAGGTGGTAATAGCTTGCTCCGCCGCATTATTGTTCCCCTGTGCCCCTCCCGCCACAAACAAGCGTGTCGGTGTCGTGCTGACATACTGCAGAAATGCGGGCGTGCCCGCGGGACTCGTAATAGCCGTGGCGTTAATCCTGAAAGACATCGCCGCCGTGGCGGTGCCCGGATTTGCACCATTGACAGTCGCAGTGGCCGTGAGCGTCAAAGCGCCTTGCGAAGAAGGAGCATTTGCGGAGATCGTCAAATTCCCCGTGCCGTTGGAGTCCGTCAGAACCGCACCGGAATTGGTCAGGTCCGCAAGACTGGTATTGTCGAGCGCAAAATTGACGACTTGCCCCGGAACCGGCTTGCCCGACGCATCCGTCAGCAAAACATTCACACGCACGGGCTTACCGTAGATCAAGGCGCCATTGATATTGTCGAAAGGGGTTTCATCCGCAACATTGACGGCAGATAATGTTAACTTGTAAGTAGGTGCAGTACCACCGTCACTGCCACCTCCACCGCTACCTCCTCCGCCCCCAGGGGATAGCATACTTCCCCCGCTACCGCCCCCGCCGCAAGCGAGCATAAGCGCAGCCGTCGCCGCAACACTCAGCCATCCAACGATTCTTTTATACACTTCGCACTCTCCCCTGATACTCAAAATTAGTGGCCTGCCTGCTGCGAATCCGAAACGATCTTCGGCGTAATGAACACCAACAGCTCAGTCTTATTGTCTGAGCGGTAGTCGTCTTTAAACAGATATCCAAGCACCGGAATATCGCCGAGGAACGGAATCTTGTTCGTCGCCTTCGTGATTTCCTGCGTATAGATGCCGCCGATCACGACGGTGCCGCCATTTTCAACCAGCACTTCGGTTTGGACATGCTTCGTATCGATCGGAGGCTGTCCATTCACCGCACGGCTGAAGTCGGCCTGGTCCTTGGTGACATCGAGCACCATGAGGACTTTGCCGTCCGGCGTAATTTGCGGCTTAACTTTCAGCGCAAGGTTGGCCTTTTTAAAAGTCACGCTCGTGGCGCCGGAACTTGTCGCTTCCTGATAGGGAATCTCCGTGCCTTGCTCGATGACGGCTTCCACTTGGTCAGCCGTCATCACGCGCGGACGCGAAATCACCTTACCGCGGCCATCCGCTTCGAGCGCTGAGATTTCGAGCGCCAGATAGCGTGTGGCGTTGCTATTCCAGAGCACGAAAGATAATGCGCCAGCGGCCGTTCCCGTAGTCGTGGCCGGGAAGTTGACGCCCAAGAGATTGCTCAAGGTCGGCACTGTGCTCAACAGGCCCGCGTTGTAGCCTGTCGACTCCATGGCATTGCCGAATGTGTAGCGGCCGACATTATTTCCTGCGGAGCTCACGCCGACAACGCCGCCGCCGTTTCCACCAAAGCCAAGCCGCACGCCCAGGCTGCGTGAGAAGGAATCGTTGGCTTCGACGATCTGCGCTTCGATCAGGACCTGGCGCACGGGGATGTCGATTTCACTGATGACGCGGCGCAGCGCTTCAAGACGTGAATCGATATCGGAAACGAAAAGTTTGTTCGTCCGGTCATCGACCACCACGCTGCCGCGTTTGGATAACAGTGTCTGACCGGATGACTGCGCCTGATTTGTTCCAGTGCCGCGCATGAAGGCCGCGATCGCGGTTGCTTTGTGATAATTGATCTGGAAACTTTCGGTGTGTACCGGCTCAAGATCGGAAATCTGCTGGCGCGCTTCGAACTGGAGTTTTTCGCGCGTTGCCAATTCATCGCGCGGCGCGATCCAGATAACGTTTCCATTCTTGCGCATGTCGAGGCCCTTGGCCTGGAGAATGATGTCGAGCGCTTGATCCCACGGCACATCCTTGAGGCGCAAAGTCAGATTGCCCGACACCGAGTCGCTTGTGATGATGTTGAAGTTGGTGAAGTCGGCAATCACCTGGAGCACGGAACGCACATCAATGTTCTGGAAATTCAGCGAGAGTTTTTCGCCGCCGAATTTCTCTTTGGTGCCCTGTACAAGTTTGTTCGGATCTTCAACAACAGCTCTGATTTCGATGACAAGCTGATTTTCAGTCTGGTATGCGTTGTGCTCCCATTGGCCGCGCGGCGTAATTGTCATCCGCACATTTTGCCCGGCGGGCGTTGTGGTGATCGAAGTGACGGGCGTCGCAAAGTCGGTCACATCGAGTCGTTTGCGCAGCGATTCGGGCAACGAGGTTTTCAGGAAGTCGACGGTGATGCCCGTTCCCTGCCGCTTGATGTCGATGCCCGTTCCGGCATCGGAAAGGTCGACGATGATGCGCCCTTCACCATCGCGGCCGCGGCGAAAACCGATATCGCGAATCGCGTGTTCGCTCGCCGCCTGAGCCGGTTCGGCAAAGATTGGGGTTTGCGGGGTGTTGGCGCTCGCAGAGGCAATCGCGCCGGCAAGGGTAATGAAAACGTTACGATCTTCGATGCGTGTATTGAAGGTGAGCGGACGCACCAGGTTCAAGACCAGACGAGTTCGATCCCCGGCCTGGACGATGTTGGCGCTGCGTAAATCACCTTCGTTGAATACGATGGAATTACGCCCCAGCGAGTTATCCGTTGCAGGGAAGTCGATCGCAATACGCGCCGGGTTGGCCACACTGAAACTACCCAGGCTCCCCGACAAGGCTTTTTTCAACACCACCTTGACCAGGAGACTATCGCCTTGCCGCGCGACATCGAGCGATTCAATCGCATTCGCATTGGAGCGCTCCTGTTCTCCAGCACCGCTAACGCTTGGAGAAGCATCCTGAGCAAAACCCACTCCGCCAAACCCGATTGAACATACCGTCGCGATGGCCGCAATCAGCCGAATCGTTGTTCTCATTTCTTGGCCTCCTGCTCTTGCAGTTGCAGCGTGCTCATGCGTTCCACCCAATCACCATTGGTGTCTTCGATCAATTCTTTCAACGTAATGTCGTTTTCGGTCACTTTGGTCACCACGCCGAAGTTTTGCCCCATGTAGTTGCCCACCATCACTTGGTAGAGCGTTTTATCCGCCGCAACGATCGCGACGGGCTTGCCTTTCATCTGCAAGGCTCCAACCATGCGGAGACTCTCGAGCGGATAAGCTTCGAGCGGCTCGCGGCGGCGGTTCATGTCCGGCCTGAGCCCGCCACCGCCGGCTTTTGCAGTCGTGATCTTGTCAGGGCTGAACGGATCGATCAGCGAGCCCGCATCGTAGGCCACGACAGGGAAGGTTTTTATTTGCGGCAAGGGTGCAACCCGCCCCTTTAAACCTTGCGAGGTTTCAGCCATCCACTGTTTGAGGTCGTTATGCTCATCCCCGCCGCAGCCGGCAAGCAAACCCGCGACAACAAACAGTGACAACAGGTTTCGTTTCACGTCAGGGCTCACTTTCCGCCTTTGGCTTGAGTGCGCTGTTTGGCCAGCTCTTCGTCATCCAGATAACGATAGGTCACTGCCGTTGCATCGAGCAGGAGGACTCCACCGCCTTTGTCTTCGAGCTTGATATCGTTGAGGGTCACGATACGCGGCAGCTTGGCGATGTCGCCGACGAAGCTGCCAAGGTCATGAAATCGCCCGACGATATTTACCCGGACCGGGACTTCGGCATAAAAATCTTTGATCTGCTCCGCCCCGGGCGCCCATAGGTTGAATTGCAGCCCTCGCCCCAAGCCCGCCTGGTTGACATCGACGAGCAGATTTTCCATCTCTGTTCTGTTTGGCAGCTGCTTGAGCAAAGCGCCAAATTGATGGTCGATCTCGGTGAGTTGCTTACGGTACTCATCCAGATTGACGGCTTGACTTTTTTTACTGCGCCATTCCTCTTTCAGCTGCGCCTCTTCGGATTGCTTTTGCTCAAGCGCCTCGGCCTGATCACGCCAGTCGAACCACCACGCCGCGATTAATACCACCAATAAAACAGCGAGGAGCACGACAATTCTCGGGGCAAGCGGCCACATCCCCGGGTCATTGGGATCGAGTTGGCGGAAATCCTGCGCCAACCTGTCAAAGCGAATTCCGCGCAATTTTTGAAGCTTGGATGCGGCGCTCACGATTTTTTCCCCTTGGCGCCAGCGGCGGGCGCTGACTGCCCCGCGGCCGGCGTGTCAGCATTCTCGGAGGTTGCCCGGTTGATTGAAACATTCAGCTCGAAATCCGAGAGCCTGCGTTTATTCACATCCTTCGCCTCGATCTTGACCAATTGCGGATTGGTAAACACGAACGAGCTATCGAGGTTGCGCATCAAGGTCGAGACGCGCGCATTCGATTGCGCGTACCCGGTCAAATGAATCTGCAATCCCGTTTGTTTCAACTGTCTTAAATACACACCTTCGGGAACTTGACGCGCAAGCTCATTGAAAACATGCACGGTCTCGGCGCGATGGCTTTGGAGTAGTTCAATGACTTGTTTGCGGGATAGGAGCGCTTGCGTTTGTTCTCGCAAGCGTTTGATCTCGGCAATATCCTTGTCGAGTTTCGCAATCTCACCCTTCAAAAACTCATTACTGGAGTTCTGGCTGTCGATGCGCGTCGCATTGACCGTATGCACGCCCAATGCAATGACACCGCCCAGCACCAACATCAAGCCGCCTAGAACATAAAACTGTTGGCGCCTTGTGCGACGCGCTTCCTCGCGATGGGGAAGCAGATTGATTCGGATCATTCGTCGAATCTCCGCAAAGCCAAGCCTGTAGCGACCATCAAGGCTGGCGCATCGGCTGACAGATTTTTCGGTCTAATCCGTTGCGACAAGGTCATGCTTGAGAATGGATTTGCCGTTAGCGCCGCCACCTGAGTCCGCGCCGCGACAACCTGATCCATTCCGGGAATGACCGCACAACCGCCCGCCAAAATGACATGGTCCACCTGGTTGTACGTCGTTGAGGTAAAGAAGAACTGCAAAGAGCGCGAAACTTCGAGCGCCAAACTATCCATAAAAGGCCGCAGCAATTCGGTTTCGTAGTTTTCCGGCAGACTTGCCGTGCGCTTGGCGGCTTCGGCTTCATCGGTATTCATGCCGTAGTGCCTTGCGATATCTTGAGTCAGCTGATTACCGCCGAAGGGTTGCTCGCGCGAATAGAGTTGTTGCTCGTTACGGAAAATCGTTGTTTTGAGCAAATTGGCGCCCGCATCGACCAAGGCAACGATGCGATTGCGCCCGCCTTCCGGCAATTGCGCGCGCACTAGATCAAGCGCCGCCTGGGCCGCCAGGGATTCGACATCCATCACGGTGGGCTTGAGCCCCGCCGCTTCGGCCACCGCAACACGATCTTCGACCTTTTCCTTACGCGAGGCGGCGATCAGGACTTCAACCTCTTCGTCGCCTCCGGGCGCCGGGCCGATCACCTGGAAATCCAGATTAACTTCATCGATCGCAAAAGGAATGTATTGATTCGCTTCCGACTCGACCTGGGCTTCCATTTCCATTTCACGCAGCCCGGCAGGCAAGATGATTTTTTTGGTAATCACCGCACCCGCTGGCAAAGCCAAGGCCGCCTGGCGGGTTGTCGTTTGCATGCGCTTCCAGGCCCGGCGAACGGCGTCCGCCACAACTTCGAGCTGTGCGATGTTGCCGTCGCTGACAGCGTCACGTGGCAAAGGCTCGATCGCATAACGCTCCAAGCACCTCTGCCGACCATTAACGTCGGACAATTCGACCAGTTTGACGGCTGACGACGAGATGTCCAGCCCAATCAATGGCCGTGTCTTGCCGGCGAACAGCGAAGAGAGATCGACCACAGGACCATCCCCTTAAAAATCAACAAAATAGGCACAACTGCCATAAACTACATTAAATCCTATCAGCATCTTCGAATTGGAGTAAACAAAAAAGCGGCGTAGTGCAAGATCAAAATCAAGTTAATTGGTATGACTGGCCTATAATCGTCGATCCGCTTTTCTACCCGCCCTCATGCGTGTATTTGTTTACTGCCTTGCAACCATCATTGGCCTCGCCCTTTTGATTGCAGCCTCCCTCGGACTTGCCATCGCCTTTGCCTGGCCTAAGTTGCCCTCTCTCGATACGCTGACAGACTATCGTCCCCGAATTCCGTTGCGCGTGTTTACAGCTGACGGTCAACTTATTGGCGAATATGGAGAAGAGCGTCGCACTTTTACCAAAATCCAGGAAGTATCCGAGACGGTGAAACATGCCATCCTGGCCGCCGAGGACGATCGCTTCTATGAACACGGAGGTGTCGATATCGGCGGTTTCATCCGCGCCGCGGCCGCCAACCTTGTGAGCGGCGGGAAACGGCAAGGCGCAAGTACGATCACGATGCAAGTCGCGCGTAATTTCTTCCTGAGTCGGGAGAAAACTTTCAGCCGTAAACTCTATGAGGTCCTTCTGGCACTCAAAATCGAAAAAAATCTTTCGAAGGATCAAATCCTAGAAATCTACTTCAACCAAATTTATCTAGGCCAACGCGCCTACGGCTTCGCAGCTGCCTCCCAGACCTATTACGGCAAGCCGTTAAAAGAATTGAGCGTTGCCGAGGCGGCAATGCTTGCGGGCCTGCCAAAAGCCCCTTCCGCCTACAACCCTATCAGCAACCCGGAACGTGCAAACCTGCGCCAGCATTATGTTTTGCGTCGAATGCGTGAGCTGCGCATGATTACAGACGCAGAATATTCCGCCGCGCTCGAAGAAAAGCTTCCGCTCGTCAGAGGTGGCGCGGAAAATTATCGAATCCATGCCGAATATGTTGCGGAAATGGCACGCCAAATGGCGCTGGAAGAGTTTAAAGACGCCGCTTACACAATTGGTATCCGCGTCATCACCACGATCCATTCCACCGATCAGGAAGTCGCATACCAGGCTTTGCGACGCGGACTGCTCGATTACGAGCGGCGCCACGCCTTCCGCGGCGCGGAATCTTATTTGGATCTGAGCGGAATCAAATCCGATACGGACGAAGCGCTCGACGTTTTACTTGAAGACATCCCCGACAATGGCGACATGCTGCCTGCGATCGTACTTGAAGCTTCACCGAAACAGATGAAGCTCTACAAACGCGGTGGAGAAGTCATTAATTTCAGCAAGGAACAACTCCGTTTCGTGCTGCCGATGCTGACCGCCAATGCGCCGCCTAGTAAACAACTGCGGCGCGGCGCGGTCGTGCGGATCGCCAAAGGCAGCAAAGGTTGGGATATCGTCCAGGTTCCGGAAGTCGAAGGCGCGTTCGTCTCGCTCGACCCCCAGACCGGCGCGATTCGTGCGCTGGTCGGCGGCTTTGATTTCAACCGCAACAAATACAACCACGTCACACAAGCATGGCGCCAGCCGGGCTCCAGCTTCAAACCCTTCATCTATTCAGCCGCGCTCGAAAAAGGCTATACGCCAAGCAGTATCGTTGATGACTCACCGATCTCGTTTTCATCCGGCCAAACCGGCAGCCAACCCTGGACGCCGAAAAACTACGATGGGAAATACGACGGACCGATGTCGCTGCGTACCGCATTGGCGAGATCCAAAAATATGGTGTCGATCAGGCTGCTCAACTCGATTGGCGCTCAGTACGCGCAGGACTATATCGGACGTTTCGGTTTCGACCCAGAACGCCACCCCGCTTATTTGACAATGGCGCTGGGCGCGGGCTCGGTGACCCCCTGGCAAATGGCCCAGGCCTATTCCGTCTTCGCCAACGGCGGTTTCCGCATCCAGCCCTATGTGGTGCAGGAAATGCAGGACGAGAACGGCAACATCCTTGCGCGCACCCCAAACCAGACCGCCGGCGGGGAAGCGCCGCGCGTGCTCGACCCGCGCAATGCCTACTTGATGGACAGCATGCTCAAGGACGTTGTGCGGCGCGGCACGGGCGCCAAGGCGATGGCATTAAAGCGCAACGACCTTGCAGGCAAGACCGGCACGACCAACGAATATGTCGACGCCTGGTTCTGCGGTTATCAAGCGAGCCTTGTCGGGATTGTCTGGGTTGGCTACGACCAGCCGCGCAAACTCGGTTCGGGCGAAACGGGCGGTGCGGCGGCGCTGCCGATCTGGATTTCCTATATGGACAAGGCGCTGCGCGGAGTGCCGGAACAGCTCATGGAGCCACCGCCCGGACTGGCCCGAATCACGACCAGCGATGGTCGCAACGATTACATCTATGAAGAAAAACTCGGCACGCCACCACCGCTGAGCCAACAGCCGAGCGACGCGAAGGTGGACGAAAACACAGCTCCTGCGCCCACCGCGACTCCTACGCCAGAACATGCAACAGGCGCGAACGAGGACTCCCGTGTCGACTACAAAAACTGAAATAACTGCATAAACGGCGGGGCCTCCGCATTAATCCCGCCGCAAATCCAGCTCACGGCCTGCCTGGGCACTCGCAAGGCGAGCCAATGCGGACCACAACTCCTCACCGTCTCGCGTGCCCACCCAGCGCCCAGCGACAGGACGATAGTGGAATCCGCCCGATTTGGACGCCACCCAAATTTCCCTCGCCGCGGCGTGCCGATTGATGACCATCTGGCTGCCGTCGTTGAATTCGATCTGCAAAACACCGCCCGGCTGCACCTCGACATCGAGCCCGGCGGCCTCCAAAGCCTGCTCAATTCGCTCAAGCTCCGTTTCTGCCAAAGCATTGAAGCTGGCCTCGTCCATTATTCAATCCTTTTGTTCTGTTAACATCCAAGCGCCAACCCAACCCAACGAATTTTCTATGCGCGCTTCGTTTTTACTCCGCTTGACCTGCCTGCTCGCTTGTCTCATGCAATTGACTGCCTGCGGCCTCAAAGGCCCGCTCTATCTGCCCAAACCTGTTTCCGCCCCGAGCAGTCCTCCTTCAGCACAATCGGCGCCCTCTTCCGATCTTAGCAAACCATTCCCAAACAACTCACCTAAACAGTCCGAACCCTAATTTATTGGCGTTTTACCGCGACATGCCTCTCAATAAACGCAAAAACCGGCGCCTTTGCAGGCAAAGGTCAATATACGTCGAAAAATTGATTTGATCTAAGTCAAAATACTATTTATATTTGAGCGCGATACTGAATAGTTACCCAGAAAATGTGGCCAAAGGCGTTCCTCCAAGCCCATTCCAACGGCGTATCAGCCAACTCCCCCCGAGAGAGCAAGGACATCATGATCGAACACCCCTTTGCAGCGCTGCGTTTGTGCGGCAAGAATCTTTTGCCGATCGTTCAAGGCGGCATGGGAGTTGGCGTATCCGCGCACCGCTTGGCGGGCGCGGTCGCGGCGCTCGGCGGGGTTGGCACGATTGCCAGCGTCGATTTGCGGCGTCTTCATCCAGATCTGGAAGAATCCACGGCCAAAACTCGCGATCGTGATGCCATCGAGCGCGCCAACTTGATTGCGCTCGACCGCGAGGTCACCGCGGCACGCGAACTTGCCAAAGGTCTCGGTGTTATTGCGGTCAATGTGATGCGTGCCGTCACACAGTACGCCGACTATGTAAGGCAAGCATGTAGAAGCGGCGCGGAAGCGATCGTGATGGGCGCGGGCCTGCCGCTCGATTTGCCTGATTTGACCTCCGAGCATCCGAACGTCGCCCTGATCCCGATCCTTTCCGATGCGCGCGGCGTAACGGTTGTCCTTAAGCGCTGGATGAAAAAACAGCGCTTACCCGACGCGATCGTACTTGAACACCCGGGCTGGGCGGGCGGCCATCTCGGCGCCGCCAACGTGGAGGAAACAGCGAGTCATCGCTTCGATTTCCGCAAAGTCATTCCCGAATGCTTGGAAGTATTCAAAAAACTCGGCATCGAGCGCGAAAAAATCCCGCTGATCCCGGCGGGTGGAATCAACAGCCATGCCCAAGTACGTGAAGTCATGGAACTGGGCGGCTCCGCGGTACAGGTCGGAACAGCCTTTGCCGTCACCCGCGAGGGCGATGCCTCGCCTGAATTCAAACGTGTGCTGATGGAAGCCGGCGAAGCCGATGTCGCGGAATTCACCAGCGTGGCAGGCTTGCCCGCCCGTGCCGTGCGCACGCCCTGGCTGGTGAACTACCTCAAGCGGGAAGATAAGCTCCAGGCTGCGGCCGAGCGCGAAGGCGGCTGTCGACGTTGCACGCTCGCCTGGGATTGTCTGATTCAGTGCGGCCTGCGTGACAAGATTTCCAAATTCGGCCAATTCTGTATCGACAACCAACTCGCCTATGCACTCAAAGGCGACGTTTCGAAGGGGCTGTTCTTCCGCGGCAAAGCCCGTCTGCCCTTTGGCACGCAACAACTTTCGGTGCGTGAACTGATCGAATACCTTCTCGCGGATCGCGCGCCTTCATCCGCTTAAGTGTATCCATTACGCACCAGGTGATAGAAAATCGGCGCCGCGAAGGCCACCGGCGCCACGCGATCCAACATTCCACCGTGACCGATGATGGCGTGCCCCCAATAACGCACGCCACGGTCGCGCTTGATTGCCGTCATCACCAGGCTACCCAGGAAGCCCATCCAGGTCGCGACAAGCGCCAGGAATCCCGCGGCCCAAATATTGCACGGCGTGGTCCATGCCAACAAGGCCCCCAGTATGGCCGCCCCGAAGCCGCCCAGTACCAAGCCTTCCCAGGTCCGCGAGCGCGACACGCCTTCGGCGACGAGATGACGCCCAAAGCGTACCGAAAAAAACTTTTGCATCACGTCTCCGCTTTGCACAACGAGGACGAGAAACGCGATCAATAGCACATTGCGCCCTTCGTAGCCCGGAATCTGGAGCCAAAGCAAAGCGGGCACATGCGAAAAGCAATACACGCAGATCATCAGTCCCCATTGGATATTGGCCGCGCGATCCATGAAGCGTTTTACATCACGCCGCAGGGCGGTGATGATCGGCAGGAAAAGGAACGCATATACGGGAATCACGACTTCCGTATAGCTGGCCCAGCCATTCCATACGCCAACGTAATGAAGCGGCAGAACAATGAAAAAACTCGCAATCAGCGTCCAGTGATCGCCCAGGCGTGTCGGTGAAAGCGTGATGAACTCACGCAGCGCGCCAAAAGACAAAAAGGCGAACAGGGCGACGACGCCCTTACGGCCCGCGATAAAAGCGATCCCGAGCACCAAAACCATGACCCACCAGCCTCGCACGCGAGCGATATAGCTTTCGATCACCGGCACCCGCCGTCCATGCACACGCTGACGCAGATAACGGCCGAACCAGGTCGCGGCGACAAGCACCGCAAGCACGCCGACCAATAACAGCCAGGTCGTGGTCTTGGGGCCGATGTCCGGCCCCGTCCAGGGCGCCGCGGGTAAATGCAAAGAATCCAGAGAGATCATTCGAGCGGTTCCTCGCCACGCGGCGCCCAGGATTGCAATACACTGCGCGCACGGCGCAGGAATTCGTCGCGGTCTTCATCGGGCGCCAATCCCACCGGCTCGCCAAAGCTCACGGTACACACCAACGGGACCGGCACGACCTGGCCTTTCGGCAGCACGCGATTCAAATTCGCCAGCCAAACCGGCACCAGTTGCACCTGGGGATGGCTTTCCGCCAAGTGATACAGCCCGCCCTTGAATGGCAAAAGCTCCTCATCGCTATTGCGCGTGCCTTCCGGGAAAATAATCAGGGAATCTCCCGCGTCGAGCGCGGCACGCATCGTTTCGATCGGATCGCCGCCGCCGCGATTACGATCGATCAATACGCCACGAAATACCTGATGAATCAGGAACCGACGCAGCGGTGATGAGTCCCAATAGTCAGCGCCCGCAACCGGCCGCGTTTGGCGGCGCAGCCATTTCGGCAGGCTCGCCCAGATCAGCACGAAATCGACATGACTGGAATGATTAGCGAAATAAACGCGCTGCGCCTGCTCTGGCCTGCAACCCAACCAACGCGCCTGAACCCCCGTCAAAACGCGGGCAAAACTGCAAATCGCGGTGGCAACGAAAGAAGCAAGATTCATTGAAAAATCAATCCACACTCAGTCGGCTTTATACAGGAGGCGGGATGGTGACGGGAAGCGCCGTGACAGACAAGCTCCACGCTCAAAACTTCAGTCAGCGGCAAACACCCCCGACTCGGTCACGATCCAATCCATGGGACGATCATGAGGCTCGGGCAAAATACTTTGCACGCGACCCAGTTCGAACCCGACTCCTATCGTCTGCGGAGGCGGTTCGAGCGCGGCCAGCGTGCGATCGAAATAGCCGCCGCCATACCCGAGCCGATAGCCCCGCGCATCAAATGCATTCAAGGGCACCAACACCAGTTCCGGCGCGATCACATCGGCCACTGCCGGCACAGGAATGCCATAGGCATCCTCGCGCAGCGGCGTATCAGGCGTCCAACGGTAAAAAACGAGCGGCCGATCGGGCGCCACGACCACCGGCAATCCTGCGCGACGCTCCGCATCGCCGGCAAGCCAATCGGCAATCAAGCCACGCAAATCCGGTTCGGCGCGATAGGGCCAACAAAAAGCGAGCCTGCATGGCGCAAGACGTGTTATCAAGAGAGACAAGTGTCCGCACAGCGCGGCGCTCAACTGCGCATGACGCTGCGGATCGAGCGCTTCGCGCGCGGCCACTGCGCGACTACGCAGCATGCGGCGCAAATCGTTGGTGGAAGCGCCAGGATGGGAATTTGCGGCTTTCATCAAATGCTATGTTTGTGAGAACCTGTTCAGAATCTGTCGCGAGAGGCTGTCAGCGGGGCGAAGAGCAGCACAGGAACCGGAGTTTATGAGTGATAAATGAGGATTCCGAGCAGCGCATGAGCCCCGATCACAGCCTCGCAGCAAGATTATGAACAGGTTCAGGGAGTTCGAGGAGTGTATTGAATGAAGCAGTTTGTTTGCATGACCCTGACGGTAAGCGCCTTGATCATGGCAAACGCCACGCAAGCGGCAAGCTCTGCCGACGAACGTTTTTTAGCCGCGCGCGACGCCGCGCGGGCGGGGGATTCGGTCAAACTCGCTCGCCTGAGCGCTGACAACGACGGCAGCCCGCTCGATGCGTATTTGGACTATTGGGCGCTCTCGATCCGGCTGGCGCGCAAAGAGAATGCCGACGCCGATCTTTCTGCTTTCACGCAGCGCGAGGAAGGCACCCTGATAGCCGAACGCGCGCGTGGCGAATGGATTCGCGCCGCAGCGCGCGACGAGCGCTGGAGTGTCGTGCTCGATCAGGCGCCACGGCTACGTTCGCCGGATCAGGAAATGAAATGCTGGTTGTGGCAAGCGCGCTTGCAGCGCGGCGAAACGGAAGCGCTCAACGAAGCCGAAAGCCTGTGGGGCAGCACCTCCGATCCGGGCGAGGCTTGCACACCCGTCATCGCCGCGCTATCGCCGCGCAAAACCGTAGCCGAGCATTGGCAGCGGGCGCGCCGCCTGGCCGAAGTACGCCGTTATGGCGCTGCTCGGGCAACGCTGATGAATCTGCCCGTGGCAGAGATGCCAAACCCGCAGCAACTCAGCGAAGTGCTCGACAAGCCCATCCGTTACCTCACGCGCAATCCGTCCCCGGTCGGGCGGCGCAATCAGGAACTCACGGTGCTCGCACTCCTGCGGCTGGCACAAAACGATTATCGCTATGCGGTAACACGCATTGAAGCGCTCGGCAATGCCCTGTCGGCGGAGGACCGCGCCTATCTCTCCGGCATCCTCGGCTGGCAGGCCGCGCGCGGCAATCAATCCGATGCGCTGGCCTGGTATCGCGCCGCGGGTTCCGCACCACTCTCTGAAGAACAGCGCGCCTGGCATGTGCGCACCGCCCTGCGCGCTCAGGACTGGGGCGAAGTGCGCCGCGCGATAGAAACCATGAACACCAGTCAACGCGCCCAGCCCGAATGGGTTTACTGGTACGGTCGCGCCCTGATTGCTTCGGGTAAAACCACGGAAGGCCGCGCGCTACTTGAACCCTTGGCGGGCCAGGCGCATTTCTACGGCATGCTGGCGGGCGAAGAGCTTGGGCGCGGCTTCGTTGTCCCGCCCGGCGCGCAGCCGGCTACGCGCGAAGAAATCGCACGCGTCTCGAACGACCTCTCTGTGCGCCGCGCGCTCGCGCTGTTCCGGCTCGACAGCCGGATCGACGGCGTGCGCGAATGGAACTGGGCCATGCGCGGCGCCGACGACCGCACCCTGCTCGCCGCGGCCGAAATCGCGCGTCGCGAACAGGTCTATGACCGCGCAATCTATAGCGCCGAGCGCACGCAAACCCAGCACGACTACACACTGCGCTATCTCACGCCGTACTACGACAAAATCGAACCCGCCACGCGCCGCTGGGGGCTCGATCTGTATTGGGTTTACGGACTCATGCGGCAGGAAAGCCGCTTTGTCGTCATAGCGCGCTCTTCGGCCGGCGCGCAGGGGCTAATGCAGGTGATGCCGGGCACGGCCAAATACATCGCCAAGCGCATCGGCATGCCCTACTCCGCGCATCAGGCCACCGACATGGATACCAATCTGCAACTGGGCACTGCCTACCTGAGGATGATGCTCGACCGGCTCGACAACCAACCGGCGCTGGCCTCCGCGGCCTACAACGCGGGGCCGGGCCGGATTCCGCGCTGGAAAGGCGCCGTGCCGATGGAGGGCGCGATCTTTGCCGAGACGATCCCGCTCAACGAAACGCGTGACTATGTGAAGAAAGTGCTCGCCAACAGCGTCGCCTACGCCGCGCTATTGAGCGGCAAACCTCAATCGCTCAAAAACCGCCTGGGCACGATCATGCCGGATGGCCTCACCGCGTCGGCCGAAGCAGCGCTTTCTGCAATGCCCTCGGGAGACGGAGGAGAATAAGAACGGCCATACTCAAACAGCCGTCGGAATCCAGCGAGGCTTCGGTATGAAACTGATCATCGGCAACAAAAACTACTCATCCTGGTCGCTACGCGCCTGGCTCGCGCTGCGTGCGCTCAATCAGCCATTCGAGGAGGAGCGCATCCTGCTCGATCAACCCGGCACACGCGAACAGATTCTGCGTTTTTCGCCGTCCGGCCGCGTACCCTGCTTGATTGACCACGAGTCGGGCGCAAGCCCCGCCCTTCATGGCGGGGTCAGCGAGACAAACGTTACTGGCGCCGAAGGCGCCCCCGATTCGTGGCGAAGAAGCCCTAAGCTTCAGCTTGGGGCGATTCACGGCCCGCTCACGGTGTGGGACTCGCTCGCGATCATCGAATACATCGCCGAACGTTTTCCGCAACTCTGGCCCGCCGCGGCGGCGGAGCGCGCCGTCGCGCGCGCAATCTGTGCCGAGATGCACTCGGGCTTTCAGGCATTGCGGAGCCAAATGCCGATGAACATCCGGCGCGATCTGGCCGGCCGCGGCCGCAGCCCCGAATCCGAAGCGGACATCGCGCGCATCGTGCAAATCTGGTCCGATTGCCGCCGCCGTTTTGGGCACGGAGGCCCTTACCTTTTCGGGAACTTCAGCGCCGCTGATGCGATGTATGCGCCGGTTTGTTTCCGTTTTCAAACCTATGCCGTAGAACCGCAGGCCGAAGCGGGCGCCTATCTTGCAACGATGCTTGCCCATCCGGCCATGCAGGAATGGGCCGCCGCCGCGCGCGCGGAAACTGAGATCGTCATGCCCGATGAACTGCCCTAAGCTGATTTTATGAAGGCTTATATCGTCGGCGGCGCAGTACGCGATGCCTTGCTCGGCCTGCCGGTTTCGGACCGCGACTGGGTCGTCGTCGGCGCCACGCCGGAGCAAATGCTCGCGGCCGGGTTCCGGCCGGTAGGCAAAGACTTCCCGGTTTTCCTGCATCCCAAGACGCACGAGGAATACGCGCTCGCGCGCACCGAACGCAAAACCGCGCCGGGCTATCGCGGCTTTACCGTCCATGCGGCGCCGGATGTCACGCTCGAAGAAGATTTGCGCCGGCGCGATCTAACGATCAACGCCATCGCACAGGATGAAGCCGGACAGCTTGTCGACCCCTGGGGTGGGCAGCGCGATCTTGCGCAGCACTGCCTGCGCCACGTCAGCCCCGCCTTCGCGGAAGACCCGGTGCGTATCCTGCGCGTCGCGCGTTTCGCGGCCCGGTTCACGGACTTTTCCCTGGCCCCCGAAACGCTCGCGCTGATGAGAACGATGGTCGATGCAGGCGAAGTCGACCATCTCGTGCCTGAACGCGTGTGGCAGGAAGTTTCGCGCGGATTGAGCGCCACCCAGCCTTCGCGCATGCTCGCCGCACTCGACCAATGCGGCGCGCTCGCGCGCTTGATGCCAGAACTTTTCAAACAGAATCTCGCGCTGTGCGGCGCACGGCTTGACACCGCCGCACTCCTCCAGGTACCGCTGCCTATCCGCTATGCATTGATGCTCGCGCAGCTCGATACCGCGGCGGCCCAATCGCTCAGCGCACGCCTCAGGGCGCCGACGGACTGCAAGGAGCTTGCCACTATGCTGGCGCGCGAACAAACGCTTGTGATACGCGCCCGCGACGCCGGGACGCTACTCGCGTTTTTCAACCGCTGCGATGCTTGGCGCCGCCCGGAACGTTTTGCAAACTTGCTCGATGCCTTACAGATCGTGAATCCAGGCTTACCGGTCAGCACATTTGCACGCACACTCGCGCATGCCCGTGCAATCGACACCGGCGAGATCGCACGTGGCTGCCCCGACAAATCCGCAATCCCTCGGGCGATTCACGCAGCGCGCCTCGCGGCAATTGCAGGGGGTCTTTGATTCGCCATGCCGCAGTATTTCCGCTTCGGACTCGGAAGCATCGCGCTTTGCCTTGCAATGGCCGCCAACGCGCAACTACCGAGCTTCGCGCAAGTCCGCGCGGCCTATCGCCCCTCGGATGCAGTACTGCTCGACCGCAATGGAATTCCCTTGTCCGATGTGCGGATCGACCCGCACACACGGCGCCTCGACTGGACGCCGCTCGACAAATTCTCACCCGCCCTGCGCGCAGCACTTATCGCATCCGAAGACAAACGCTTCTTCGAACATGAAGGCGTCGACTGGAAAGCGGTCGCCGGCTCGGTGTGGCACAACCTCTTTCACCATACCCACCGTGGCGGTTCGACCCTAACGATGCAGCTCGCCGGCCTGCTCGACCCGAACCTGGCGCTGCCTCATACACCCGGAGGGCGCCGCAATCTGGGCCAAAAATGGGATCAGGGGCTCGCCGCCCGCGAACTTGAAACGCATTGGACGAAGCCGCAGATCCTCGAAGCCTATCTCAACCTCGCGCCGTTTCGTGGTGATTTGCAGGGCGTGAATGCCGCATCTAGCGTTCTATTCGGCAAAACGCCCGCGGAAATCGGACAGGCCGAGGCGCTTCTGATTACGGCCATTCTGCCGAGCCCCAATGCAAAAGCCGAACGCATCGCACTACGCGCCTGTGCGCGCGCCAAAGTCATGAACGACGGCCCCTCCACATGCAAAAAGATCCAACAGCTCGCTAGCAAACTCGACACCCCACGCAATCGGCCTCGCTACATGCTTGCACCACAGCTTGCGCGGCGCATGCTGCACCAGGGCGGAGAACAGGTCACAACAACACTCGACGCCCCCACCCAGCGAAACATGCTGGAAAGCCTGCGCGGCACGCTGGCCACCCAAGCATCGTCACTAGGCACATCCGGGCTGCTGCTGGTGGACAACACGGACGGAAGCGTCCGCGCCTGGGTCGGCAACGCCGGCTCTGGCGACAGCGATGCCCTGCTGTTGCGTACCAGTTGGCGCGATGCCGCGTTACCCTTTGCGGCAACCCTGGCGATCGAAAAACGCCTTGCCAATGCCGCAACCCTATTACCAATCAGTGCGAACGAACCGAACGCCTGGCGCAGCCTGCGCACCAGCGTGCAAAACACGGATGCCGCCAGCAGCGCCGCATTGCTGGCTCTGACGGGCGACGGCCTAAGCGAAAAGCTGCAAAGTTTAGGGCTCGATGCGCACGCCGAAGCGCTGCCGGCGGTCGAGGCCAGCCTGCCGCAGCTTGCACAGGCAATCCGCAGCCTCGCTACGGGCGATTTCTGCACAACTCGCCTGCAAGCGGAGCCTGGCGTCCTCTTGCGGCGCAGTTGGCATGCCGACGCCGCCTTCATCGGTGCCGACATCCTGTCCGACGCCCGCGCGCGCAGCGCCTTGTTTGCCGAAGCGCTCCCCGCCGACGCGGGCTGGCATATGCTCTGGACCCTCAACGCGCAAGACGATGCGGGCGCGGCGCTGATCGCGGTGGGAGAACGCCAAACCATAGCCGTCATCGTCGCTGCGGACAAAACCCGCACATCAGACGACACACGCCATCTCGCCGCACGCATTCTGCGCGATGCGCTCAGCCGGCTCGACGCCTCCTCTTCGCGCACGCCGCGCGCGCCAAGCAATTTAACGCGCACACTCGTCAGCTTCGAACCGCCCGTGGAGCCGCCGCGGCGCGAATGGTTTCTGCGCGGCACGGAACTCGTTCTGTCGCGCGCCACGCCGATCGATTACGGCGCGACGCCCGCCATCCTGCATCCGCTCGCCAACACAGGCGTGATCGAACTGCGCGCGGGCGAATCGCTGATACTCGAAGCCAACCCGCTCGCGCGCGGCGCGCACTGGCGCATCAACGATCAAGACCTCGGCGAGGGGCTTCGCCTCAGTTGGCGGCCCGATCCCGGCCACTACAAAATCGAATTGCGCGGACCGGCCGGCGAATTATGGGACAGCCGCGAATTCACGCTCAGGCAAAAACAAGGTGGAAATTCGTGATACGGATCGAGCGCTTCGCAGCTCGGAGCCGCGGACTACTGGCACTCACAGCGCCACGGACCAACATAGCCACCCGATTTGGCGGGAGTTCCTTTGAAAGAAGGAACAAGGCGCCCCGTCTTATTCTGTAGAGCACACTGCTCCAGGCATTTGCCTGTCTCCGACGAACCAGGATTGCTCAGGCCGTAGACCACCAGAAATACGACAAGCACCAATGCAATTAACGTCCCGAGCACAATCCAATGCCGCCTTAACGGTTTTCTGCTCATCATCATTTTCTGAAGCCTTCGGACACCTAAACACAGATCCCCGCCTCAATAAAAAGGGTGGCGAACCTCGCCACCCTTTTTATTTTCCCAAAGAGCATCCCGCTCAGCTTTTCACGAATTCCTCAATCAAGCTCAGCAGCTTCTCTTCGTCATACGGTTTACCCAGATAGTGATTGACGCCGATTTCAAGTGCATAGTTACGGTGCTTGTCGGCCATGCGCGAGGTAATCATGATGATCGGCAATTTTTTGAGCCGTTCATCCGCACGGATATTGCGCGCGAGATCGAAACCATTCATACGCGGCATTTCGATATCCAGCAGCATCACATCGGGAACGACATCGACAAGCTGTTCAAGCGCATCGACCCCGTCTTTCGCCGTCACAACCCGATAACCTTCGCGTTCAAGCAAACGGCCCGTGATCTTGCGCACGGTCATCGAATCGTCGACGACCATCACCGTCGGCACGTATGCGCTCGCAGCCGGCGCGGCCGCTTCGGTAATTTCCTCAGGCGCTACCGCAGGCACAATGCCCGCGAGCACGACGGGATTCAGAATCAGCGAGATTTCGCCATCGGGCAGCACGGTCGCGCCAGAGAAGCCTTGCAAGCGCGTAAATTGCGGCCCCGCATTCTTGACCACGATTTCCTGGTTGCCACGCATTTCATCGACATGCAACGCCAGCACTTCATGCCCCGAACGCAGTAGCAGAACCCAGTGCATCCGTGCGGCAACGGGCTGCGCTTCGTTATCACCCAGCACCTGCGGCAGATAACGGAACGCGTAATGCCGGCCGTTCCTTTCCGTGCCACCGGCGGCGCGCATAACATCGAGCGATTCCTGTCTGAGTTCGAGCGCCTGTTCGACCATATTGGAGGGGATCGCGAATGTGCGTTCGCCCGCCCGCACCAACAAGGCATTCGTCACCGCAAGCGTGAGCGGCAGATGAACGATGAAGCGGGCGCCCTTGCCGGTCGTGGATTCGACATCAATGCGGCCGCCAACGCTGATCGTTTCGTTCTTGACCACGTCCATGCCGACGCCGCGGCCCGCGACACCGGAAACCTTGTCGACCGTGGTGAATCCTGGTTCGAAAATAAGCTGCTTGAGCCGGCTCTGCGGCAGTTGCTCACCCGCTTGAACCAGCCCGCGCTCTTCGGCGCGACTCTGGATTTTCGCGTAGTCAAGACCACGGCCGTCATCGGCAAGCTCAATCGACACTTCATTCGCACGTTGCACGATGCTGAGCGTGATCTGCCCGATCTCATCCTTGCCTGCTTTGCGGCGCTCCTCGGGCGATTCCAGGCCGTGCGCTACCGCGTTACGCAACAAGTGTTCGACCGGCGCTGTCATCTTGTCCAGCACCGAGCGGTCGATTTCGATTTCGCCGCCGCGGATGTCGAGGTTCGCCCGCTTGCCCAACTCTTTCGCGGTTTGGCGCACGATGCGATACATGCGGTCCGACAGCTCATCGAACGGCACCATCCGCACGCCCATCAAAGCCTGCTGCAAATCGCGCGAGAGCCGGCCCTGCGCATGCAAAGCAGTGTCCGCGGCATCCAGATTCTTGAGCAGGTTCTGCTGAATCGTCGTCACGTCGCCGACGGATTCGGCCATCATCCGCGTGACTTCCTGGAAACGCGTGAAGCGATCGAATTCGAGCGGATCGAATTCTGCATGTTGAATTTCGGCCTGCGCGACACGCGCCTGCATCTGCGTTTCCGCTGCGATTTCGACTTCGCGCAATTGATTGCGCAAGCGGATCACGTTTTCCGTCAGATCTAGCATCGAACGGCGCAGCGTGCGCAGCTCGCCTTCGATCCGGGTTCGCGCAATCGAAATTTCACCCGCCTCGTTGACGAAGCGGTCTACTAGATCCGCACGCACACGCAATAGCGTGCGCTGGCCGGACTGCGCCTCAAGCTCATCGAGCTTCGCAGCGCGCCTTTCCAACTCTGCCGCGCCTGTGCCGCCGATTTGCGCAGCGGCGGATTGATCTCCTGCGCTAGGCGCCTCCTCCGCGACGGGCGACAAACTCGCCTGCATCCGCTCGACCATCTGACCAACCGAATCGAGATAAGCTTCCAACTCGTCCGCCAAATGGCTGTTGAGCTGGTTCTTATCACGCGCCTGGAGCAGCCGGTTTTCAATGCCGTGGACATACTCGCCCACAGTCATCGCACCCGCCATGCGGGCACTGCCCTTAAGCGTGTGGAGTAAGCGCGCAACCGCATTGGCGGGCTCCACGGGATCGTCGGCCTCGCGCATATCGCGCAATGCAAGCGAAAGATCGCGGCTCAACTCGTCGACTTCCTCAAAGAAAATCGGTAGAAGCTGCTCATCGAGGTCATCTTTAACCGCAACGGCGCGTACAGGCTCTTCCTGTTCACGCGACGGCTGTTGCTGCTGGGGCTTCGGCGCAGCCAACGGCTCGGCAGGCGACGCAGCGGATAGGCTCTCGATCTGGCTTTGCGGTGGCGGCGAGGATGTCTGCGCCGTTTCGGCATCCGGCGTTTGCGCCATCGCGCCATACGCCGCCAGGAGCCTCTCGGAGGTATCCACTTCCGGGTTTATCAGCTCAAGCGCCGCCACAAGTTCCGGTGTTTCGAGCGGCATTTTGCGCTCACCGATTTCGCTCACCATCGCCTGCAAACGTTCGCCACACGCGCAAATCAGCTCTGCCTGGGTGGTGCTTGGCGGCACATTCGCATGCTGCAAACGCAGCAAGGCGTGCTCAAGCCCCTTGGCTAAAGCCCGCACCGCTTCGATGCGCGCCGTCCCGGAAATGCCTCCCAGGGTATGCGCGGCACGCACGATGGGGTCTTGCGGCACAAGAAGCGGGTTGGAGACGAATTGCGGCAGCCCTTCTTTGAGCTTTCCGATGTGCTGGCACGCTTCGGTGATATACATCTCATACAGCGGACGCGAAATCGCCGTGTCGCCCAGCCGAACCTGATCGATCTCGGGTTCGGGCGGGGTGTTATCCAGCGCGATCGAACCGCTTTCGGGCGGCTCTATGCCGTCAAGTTCAGAGAGCTCATCGGCCCAGGAACTCGGCAACTCAAGCGCAACATCGTGTGTCGGCACGCCGAACTCCGCCAGACGCGCAGCAGGACCATCAAGGTCGGTTGTCGTCAGATCGAAAACGGTAGGCTCTTCTTCTGCATCGGCCGCGGCATCGAGCACATCTTCAGTTTGCTCAAGCGCTAATCCACCTCCGGCACTAACATCCTCTTCAGCAGCCGCTGCGGCATGTTCAGACCCCGATGTCTCGTCGACGAACTCATGTACTGCCAATTCGGGCAGTACCTCGTCGGGCTCTGGCGCGCCCTCGTCCGCAGGCGCACCATAAATTGCATCATGAACTCCCTGCGGTGCGAGCAAAGTCGCCGTCAAATCGAACTCTTGTTCTGCTAATGGCTCGCCAAAAAAGTCCTGCTCGTTCTCAAGAAGCTGTGCAACTGCGGTATCCGGTGCCTCATCCAACACGGGCGACTCGCTCGGCGCACTCGCTAGAGCGGGAAGTTCGGCTGGCGCCTGCGTTGCGGGCTCAGGTTCGGCCGTGCCATAAATCGCATCACGCATTGCAAGCGGCGCGAGCAAGGTGGCGGTGAGGTCAACTTCCTCTTCCGCTTTCGGAGCGCCAAGAGAGTTCTCGTCGCTCAGCGACAATTCGTCGATCGTGATATTGAGCGTCTCTTCGGGTGCCTCGACAGCAGTCTCGCCCGTCTCGAGTGCCGCGATAAGACTGGAGGTCAAATCCATGAACTGGTGGTCGGACGCTTCGGGTCCGAAATCCAGTTCTTGAATCGGCGCCATCAAATTGGTCGCCGGTACGGCAGGCCCAGCAGGAGATGTCTCTTCGGCCGGCTCGTTTACATCGAAACCCAAGGGCGCAAGCAGGGTCGTTTCGAAATTGACGGGCGCTTCATCCGCAACCGAATCACCCCCGTCGAGCCCCAACGTGTTCAAAAAAGTCGAGGTCAAATCGAGTTCGGTATCGCCGACGTGCGGCTCAAAACTCAGATCTGCAATTTCTTCGGCGATCTCGTCACGTACCGGCGCGACGACCTCTTCCACGCGCGGCGTCACAGGCTGTGGCGCAGCAAGCACAGGCTCCGCCTCGATTTGCTCGCCGTCGAGCGAGGCTTGGAAAGCTTCCGCCTCGGCGATCAGCGCGCTCGCATCTTTCCAAGGGCTACCGCCTGAATCCAACTGCTGAACCCAACTGTCCAGCACGCGGGTCGCATGATCGACCAAAGCAAGCAACTGCGGCTCGGCATTGAGTTCAAGCTGGAGCCAACGGTTCATGGCGAATTCGACCGCTTTGGCGGCATCCGCAAAATCGTTGAGCCCCACCATGCGCGAACTGCCCTTCAGCGTGTGGAAGCCGCGGCGGATGGTGACGATGTTCTCCTGGTCATGCGGTTCGCGCCCGGCAGCTTCGCGATGCGCGTGTATCGTGGAGAGAACCTCGTGCGCCTCTTCAAGGAAAATTTCGAGCAATTCGGCGTCGACTTGCTCGGTGCTCGCATCCAGCAGACGCATTGTTTCTTGCGAGACTTGCGGCGCCGCCGGAGCAGGCGCGCTCGCAATACCGGCAACAGCTTCTTTGACTTTTTCCGAATCGCCGCCCGTCTTCAAAACGTCGAGCGCTTCACGCGCTTGTTGCTCAAGCCGTTTATCGTTGAGCAGCGCCGCATCTTCACGCAACGTTTCCAAATTTTGCTTTAGTTCGGCACGCAATTCCGCATCCGCCGGCGCGTTGCTCAGTGCTTGAACGAGCTGCTGCGCTTCGCGGCTTTGTTGCAGCACTGCCGTTTCAACGCTAGGCGCGGCCTGTGCTTCGCTCGCCACGGCACCGCCATGCGGCGCCAAGAAGCGCTCAAGCGTCGCCGGGCCGTGGTGTAAGGCTTCAACGAAGAAGCCCAAGGCGGACAATTCATGCGCGATCGGCTCGAAATGCGCGAGGTCGGGTTCCGGCGTTGTCGCCAGTTCGGCAATCCGCTCGCCATTCGTGCGCACAAGCGCGGCGGCCGCCGGCTCACCCAGCATGGTGAAGGCGCCTTCGACTTGCTTGAGCGGCGCGGCCAATGCACTCAACGGCTCAGAGTTGGCCGGATTGCGGAAATAGGTGTCGAGCGTTTGCTCTACCTGCCCGAGCGTAAGCAGAATTTCACGCGCGAGCTGATTGAAGAAGAGCCGCTCCTGGGCATGGCGTGACGCTTCGCCAAACAAAGCATCGTCGAGCGCGCCCGGATCGCGGCCTGCCGCGCGATCCGCCAGGCGTTTAATCAGCGTATCAATTTGCTTGGGCAGCTTCGGGTCCGGCTTACCACCTGCGACGGCCTGCTCGGCGACCAGGAGCGCGGTCGCGACATCCATCGCCAAATCGTCATTCGACTTCAGCGGGTCCTTGCGCAGCCAACTCACCGAGTTATGCAGCGCATCGACAAGCCGCAGAACGTCGGGATAGTTGAGCGTTTCAAGCGGCTTGCGCGCGGCGGTCAGATGCTCCTGCATCTGCGGCAGACCGATGGCCGCACCGGCGGCAAAGCGGTTCCAAGCCTCTTTGGCGTTTTCGAGCGCGTCATGCAATGCGCGTTGCAACGGCGCAAGCGGCGTTTCGACGACTTGCGCGCCGCCCGCGGATGGAATCAGCTTATCGAGCTGAAAAGCCTGGCGCACAGCACGGGCATGTTTAGAATCGAATTGCGCGTTAGCGACCTGGAACAATACATCGCGTACAAGACGCTCAGCCACCACTTGCGCACCTTCGAGCAAGCGCCGCATTTGCGTATCAATGCGCCGGCATAGGCGCTGCGCTTCGCGATCCGATTTGATCGCGCCCTGGACCAGACCGTCGAAGAAAGCTATCGACGCCCACCAGAACGTGCGCGCACTCGGCGCGGCATTGAGCTGGGAGATCCCACGCACCGCCAGCAACATCGCTTTTGGCCCGACATCGCTCGCGGGCGCGCGCAGCCAGTTCAACAAACCTTTTTCAAAGCGGCTACGTTGCAGGCGCACTTCTTTTGCCGCACGGGTCGCATCGACCGTAATCGGCTTGCTCAGCGGCAAAGTACGCGCGGATAAATCGGGGAAGAAAAGTTCACCGCGCGCGGGGGCGTCGACACCGCGCGCCTGCGCCAATTCGGCATACAGCGGGTAGAGCCGCAGCGGTTGATGCCGGGCGCCGTCCGCAACTTCGGAAAGGTAGTTGCTCAACGCGACCGTGGCCCGGCGCAGAAGTTGTAGATGCGTGGCGGCAAGCGGAATCTGTCCGGCCGCCAATTCGCCCAGCAAGGCGTCGAGCGATTCGGCAAATTGCGTAACACCGTCGAGCCCAACGATGGAAAGCGCGCCCTGCACTTGATGCACATGGTTTTGCGCGATGCGCAAAGCATCGGCGCCGGCTTCGCCGGATTCCGCGCGATCGAGAGCCTCCAGCGCATGCGCCAAGGCAACATCAATCTCGCTCCGAACCCAGGTCAGCGGAGCAATATCGAGTTCGGTTACGGGATTCATCATATGCATCCCGTGATTTAGACCTTGAAGCCGGAAACCGAGCCTTTAAGCTCGACCGCAAGATCGGCCAGCTGACCAATCGAGCCCGCCGTTTGCTGCGTGCCGCGAGTCGTCTGCTCGTTCAGTTTCAAAATGTCTTGCATCGAGTTAGCCACTTTGGTCGCAATTGACGCTTGTTTCTGTGTGTCAGAGGAAATCTTTTCGATCAAATGCGCCACCTCGACCGACACATCGCCAATTTCGGAAAGCGCCTGGCCGGCGGCGTCGGTTGCGCGAGCGCCATCGACCACGCCGCGGGTTGAGCTTTCCATCGCCGCCACCGCGTCCTGCGTATCGGTTTGAATCGTTTTCACGATCGCCGCGATCTGCTTGGTCGCTTCGGCCGAGCGTTCGGCCAGCCGCTGCACTTCTTCCGCAACCACCGTGAAACCGCGCCCCGCTTCACCTGCCGACGCGGCTTGAATGGCCGCATTCAGAGCCAGCACGTTGGTTTGTTCAGTAATGTCGGAAATCAGTTCGACGATTTCACCGATCTCCTGCGAGGATTCACCCAGGCGCTTGATCCGCTTCGATGTTTCCTGAATTTGTTCGCGGATGTCGTTCATGCCACGAATCGTGTTCTGCACCGCATCCTGACCCTTGCGCGTGGAATCCAGCGAGCGGCGCGCAACCTGTGCCGATTGCAATGCGCTGCCGGATACATCGTTCATCGAACGCGCCATATCCTGGATCTGAGCACCGGCATCCTGAATCTCGCGCGATTGGCGGCCGGCGGCATCGATCAGTTCGGTCGACGTGCCTTGCGCAGACTCGGCCGCCGTACTCACGCGGCCCGCGGCGTCGTTCAAACGCCGCACCAGAACCGAAAGCTCTTCAATCGTGTAGTTAACCGAGTCGGCAATCGCGCCGGTAATGTCCTCAGTCACCGTCGCGCGCACAGTCAAGTCACCATCGGCCAAATCGCCCATCTCGTTCATCAAACGCAGAATCGCCTGCTGCGTCGCATTTTGCTCCGCTTCAACTTGCTGGCGCTGGCGATCGGCTTCCTTTTGGCGTTGTTTGAGATCGTCGTTATAGATCAATATCAATGCGATCAAAGTCAGAATCGCCAAGCAGGCAAACAAGAAGATCAAAACCGATTGCAGATTGATGCCCGCATATTGCTTGCTGTAGGCATCCGCCAAGGCATCCGTGGCATTCAACAGCTTGGAAGAATCTTTGAAGATTTCGCTACCCGACTTTTTCGCCTGCACCAGCAGTTGAATATTGGCAAGAATAGTCTGCACGCCTGCAATATGTTTATCGCCCGCCGTCTTCAAGGCGGCCATGCGAGCGGTCATATCCTTATCGGCAGAGTTCACCGCAGCGCGCAAACCTTCGATCAACTCGGTAAACGCATTGGCATCCTTACCGAGTTGATAAGCGACTTCCGGATCGATTGCATCGGCCACCAAAAGCGCATTGGCGTTCTTCGCCATACGCTGTGTGAGCATCACCACCTGATTGGCGCTTGCAATATCGCTCGCGCCGGCGCCGCCTTCCAGCTTGCGCTTCGCAACATCTTCAGAGAGTTGGAGCAGTCTCGCATTCTCCGAGTTGATCGCCGCCACCGCTGCGCCAAGCGATGTGAGATTGCTCTGCTGCGTAAGCAGCTGTTGCGCATCCTTATTGGTTTTCGCCCACAATTCAGTCACGGTCCGGAGCTCACCCTCCACGCCACTGGGGTTCGCGCCCACCTTATTCAAACGCTCCACGAACTGTTCACGGCTTTCTTTCAACTCCGTAAAAGCAGCCGCATTGCCTTGCAGGGCTTGTTGCGCCGCTTTGGCCAGCCGCTGAGACAGCGTTCTCATCTCCCCTGCGGCAGCAACATAGGCCGTTCCTTCTCTGACCCGGTTGAGCTGGACGAAAGTCAAAACGATCGCCACTAAGGCAAAAACCGCGAGCAGAGCCCCGAGTATCCGCAATTGTTCGGAGACTGGACGGCCACTGATAAAAGGTAATTTGAAACCAGTTGCGCCGGGCGCAAGCGCGTCATCAATGATCACGCTTGATCCAGACGAGCCCGCGCGGGAGCCAGCCTTATCCGCACTACGATTCCTGATTTTGATGATCATGCAAATGCTCCAAAAGACGAGCGTCAGTCATAGCTTGTTGGGCCAACAAAATATGCCGGACAAGATACCTATCGAACTCAAAGCGCTTCACGCGCAGCATCGAGAAAGCGCGGGTCCGCCAATAGGTTACGCACGGAAAGACGTTTCCAAAGACGATCCTGACTATCGCGAACACCACCGCCCACCCATGGCCGATCGTCCTTGAAGCGGCGATCGACCTCAAAATCATCGGGACTACGCAAGCCGATCGCGCGGCTCACGAGCAATGCCGTATTGATGCTGTGCCGGGCACCGATCAGCAACAAGCGCGATTCGCTGCCGTTGACCACGGGCCCGAGCCCAAGAAACTGCGGGAAATCCACCACGCTGAACAGGTTGCCGCGCACGTTCGTCAGCCCGCAGAACCATCTGCGCGATAGGGGAACCGGCGCAATCGGCGGCACGGAAAGAATCTCACCGCTCTCCTCAAGCTCCAGCAGCCACCCTTCGGGACCGGCAAGTACCGCGAGCCAGGCCCGATTGACCTGTTTGTCCTTCATCCCCGCCAAACGCTCGGCGAGATCCTTTTGAAACTCACGCAAACTGATTTTTTTTGCCATGGCACAGGCACCAGGTTTTAGCCTAGCGCTTTGATCTTGGTGAGTAATAAATCGAAATTCAGGGGTTTGGTCAGATAATCGTTTGCGCCTTGGCGCATGCCCCAAATCTTGTCGGTTTCCTGGTCTTTCGAGGTACACATGAAAATCGGGATATGACGCATCGTCTCATCGCGCGAAATCGTCCGTGTCGCCTGATATCCGTTCAGGCCGGGCATCACAACGTCCATCAAAATCAAGTCCGGCAACTCGGCCTTGGCTTTCTGCACCCCATCGGCACCGTCTTCGGCCGTCACAACGTTGTAGCCTTGCTTGATAAGAAACTCCATCAAAGCGAAACGATCGGTCGGGGAGTCGTCAACCACCAGTATTTTTCTGACTTGCACGGGGGATGCTCCTTAAAATCACGTCCCTCTCAAGCTTGCAGGCCGACATGCGCCGCGACTGCCTTGATAAGACTGTCCTTAGTAAAAGGTTTAGTGAGGTACTCGTTCGAACCGACCATGCGGCCACGCGCGCGGTCGAACAGACCGTCCTTGGACGACAGCATCACGACAGGCGTGGCGGCAAAGCGCGGATTCTTTTTAATCAACGCGCACGTCTGATAGCCATCCAAGCGCGGCATCATGATGTCCACAAAAATAACGTCCGGATGATGATCAGCGATTTTCGCCAACGCATCGAAACCATCCTCGGCCAGCAAAACCTGGTAGCCGGCTTGAGCGAGAAAGATCTCAGCACTGCGCCGGATGGTATTGCTGTCGTCAATAACCATCACTTTCACACCATTCGGGGTCGTCGCATCAACCAAAACGCCCTCCTCCGCCTTTAAACCTGTTAGTCCCACCGTATACGCAAAGAATCACGAACTCAACTCGCGGCATACCGTGCCGTCACACCCATTCAAAGCTCGACCAGTTCGAAATCTTCCTTACGCGCGCCACATTCGGGGCAGGTCCAGTTGAGGGGCACATCTTCCCAACGCGTCCCCGGAGCGATCCCCTCTTCTGGACGCCCGGCCGACTCGTGATAAATAAACCCGCAGATCAAACACATCCATGTACGGGTAGCTTCAACGGCAGGTGCAGTCATTTCTTGACAGAATTCGTTTAAGATTTTTGATGTTACCGCATTCAAACCCATTCCCGCCTGTCTATATCCATGTCTGTGCCGGCCGTTCCTCCCGTTATTCTCAGCTTCGCCGCTTCGGACCCTACCGGCGGCAGCGGCGCCCAAGCGGACTTGCTCACCATTGCAGCGCTGGGCGGGCATCCTGCGCTGGTTCTGACTGGCATGACGATACAGGACACCCGCGGCATAACAGCCTGTCAGCCCCAAAAAACAACATGGGTCGACGCCCAGGCGCGTGCGATTCTCGAAGACATGCCGGTCGCCGCAATCAAAATCGGCTTCGTCGGCAACCCCGACATCGCCCTCACCATTGCTGAAATCGTGGCGGACTATCCCGATATTCCAGTCGTACTCGCGCCGTCGCTCAAGACCAGCGGCCAAAACAGTTTCGCAGATGACGAGTTAGTGTCCGCTATATGCAACATCCTGCTGCCGTTGACGACGCTGGCGACCCCCAACAGCCTCGAAGCGCGGCGCATGGTGGAGGAGGACGAAGAAATCACACCCAGCCTGCCCGAGTGCGCGCGCCAGCTTATCGATCTCGGGCTCGAATACGTCCTCATCACCGGCACGCACGAGCCGACCCCGCAAGTCATCAACACCCTTTACGGCCCGGGCGGTATTGTTGTGCAAACCGATGCGTGGGAACGTTTGCGCCACAGCTATCTTGGCGCGGGCGATACCTTGGCGGCGGCCATCGCAACCCTGCTCGGCTTCCGCCTTCCGCTTGTCCAGGCCGTGCGTAAAGCACAGAATTTCACATGGCACAGCCTGCGGCACAGCTTCGCAACCGGCATGGGCCGGCGCATTCCCGACCGTTTTTTCGCGAACCGCAAATGACTGCCCACATGCTCCGCGGCCTCTACGCCATCACGCCTGACTGGTCCGACACCGCCCGCCTGCTCGCCACCACAGAAGTAATCCTTGCGGGCGATTGCCGCCTGCTGCAATACCGCAACAAAACCGCCTCACCCAGTCTGCGCCTGACGCAAGCCGAAGCCTTGCGCAGCCTCACCGCGCGCCACAAGGTCCCCTTGCTCATCAACGACGACCCCGAACTGGCGCTGCGCTGCGCCGCCGACGGCGTGCACCTCGGCCGCGAAGACGGCGCGCTCGCCGCCGCGCGCAGCCTCCTGGGCGACGCAGCGCTGCTCGGCGCCTCCTGCTACAACGAAGCCGTGCTGGCCGAAAAAGCCATCGCGGCAGGCGCCGACTACATCGCATTCGGTGCAATGTTTCCTTCCAGCACCAAACCCGCCGCAGTGCGAGCACCCTTGAGCCTAATCGCCGCGGCGCGCAAACTCGGCCGGCCGATTGCCTGCATTGGCGGTATCACCGCCGACAATGCCGCGCCGCTGATCACAGCGGGCGCCGACCTGCTCGCTGTCATCACCGATCTGTTCGACGCACCCGACCCGCATGCCCGTGCAAAACAGTTTTCTGCCTTATTCCACACCGAACCCGAGCCTGAAAATCATGACTGACCGCAACCAAACGCTTTTCGACCGCGCCCAACAAACCATTCCTGGCGGCGTTAACTCCCCCGTGCGCGCATTCCGCGCAGTCGGCGGCACACCGCGCTTCATTACCCGCGCCCAGGGCTGCCGGGTGTGGGACGCCGACGGCCGCGACTACATCGACTACGTTGGTTCCTGGGGCCCCGCGATTCTCGGCCATGCGCACCCGGACGTCATCCGCGCCGTGCAGGAGAAAGCCGCCCTCGGACTTTCCTTCGGCGCGCCGACCGAAATCGAGGTCGAAATGGCCGAGCTACTGTGCAAGCTCGTACCGAACCTTGAGATGGTGCGGCTCGTCTCCTCCGGCACGGAAGCGACGATGAGCGCGATCCGGCTGGCGCGCGGCTTCACCGGCCGCGATGCGATCGTCAAGTTCGAAGGCTGCTATCACGGCCATGCCGACAGCCTGCTCGTCAAAGCCGGTTCGGGCGCGCTCACGTACGGCAATCCGTCCTCGGGCGGCGTGCCGGCCGACTTCGCCAAGCACACGCTTGTGCTGCCGTATAACGACGTCGCCGCGCTCGAAGCTGTTTTTGCCGCGCGCGGCCAGGAAATCGCGACCGTCATCCTCGAACCCGTCGTCGGCAACATGAACCTCGTGCGCCCGTCGGACGCCTTCCTGCAAGCGCTGCGCAGCCTGTGCACCCAACATGGCGCGCTGCTGATTTTCGACGAAGTGATGACCGGCTTCCGCGTCGGCCCCAAGGGGGCTCAAGGGCTTTTCGGCATCGACGCCGATCTCGTCACGCTTGGTAAAGTCATCGGCGGCGGCATGCCGGTCGGCGCATTCGGCGGACGGCGCGAGATCATGCAAAAGATCGCGCCGCTCGGCCCCGTCTATCAAGCCGGCACGCTTTCGGGCAGCCCGGTCGCGCTGGCCGCCGGCCTGGAAACCCTGCGCCTGGTCATGCAGCCCGGTTTTTACGAAAATCTTTCCGCCCGCACGCGGCAACTTACCGACGGACTCGCCGCGGCCGCCGCGCGGCACAATGTCGCCTTCTCGGCCCAGGCCGTCGGCGGCATGTTCGGCATCTACTTCTGCGCCAAAGCGCCAACGAGCTACGACGAGGTAATGGCAAGCAACAAAGCGCACTTCAACCACTTCTTCCACGCCATGCTCAACGCCGGCCATTACTTCGCCCCCGCGCTCTACGAAGCGGGCTTTGTTTCCGCCGCGCATAGCGAAGCGGATATCGCGGCCACGGTTGACGCCGCCGAGCGGATCTTCGCAAGCAGTGCGGAATTCCGCGCTTAGAAGGCCGCTAGATTGAGCGCCTCCGGGAGCTCAATCCTCACTGTAATAATTCTGTAATCCTATCCCCCCGGTGAGGATATTGTCAGGCGCTATTGCAAAGGGTTAGAATCCCGCCGTCTTAACAAATGGAGTTCCTCCTGTGGGTAGTCCCAGTCGTCGATCTTGCATCGACCGGCCACAGGTAAGGTAATCGCCGAGTCTCCCTCGCGCCATTGCCTTGCCGACTTGGCGGGCAGTGGTGTCGCAAGGCCGGTTCCCGGCCGCTTCGGCCGCTTCCCATGTATTCGTGACGCGCCGCTGCAAATATGGCGGCGCTGGTGCGACTGCGCGCTTGTGTGCGCAGGCTGGGGAATTCGCTTTCGGGATGGCAGCGACAAGGAGAAAACATGAACCTCAACATCCTGAGAGAGCTTTTCGCAGGATTCCTCCGCACCCGCCACATCGGCCGGCATTTCCGCCGCCTGACGTTGCTGGACACTCTGACCCAGACCGGCGTCAGCCGGGAAGTGCCTGCCACGCTGACCCAGACGCTGGTCGCCGCGGCCACCAGCGATCCCGCAGCGCTACTCAAGCAGCTCGACAGCCACGACGACGGCCTTTCCGAAGCGCAGGCCGAACTCATCCGCGAGCGCGTGGGCCTCAACGAAGTCGAGCATGAAAAGCCGCTACCGTGGTGGATGCACCTGTGGCGCTGCTACAGCAACCCGTTCAACCTGCTGCTGACGCTGCTGGCGATCATCTCCTTCCTGACCGATGATATGCCGGCGACCATCGTCATCGGCACAATGGTCGTGCTCTCCACGCTGCTGCGCTTCTGGCAGGAAGGCAAGTCGAACAAGGCCGCCGATGCGCTCAAGGCGATGGTCAGCAACACCGCCACCGTCATCCGCCGCGATGTGTCGGAAGACGCGGCCGTGGAAGCCGCGAATTTCTTTGGCGTGCGCCTGCATGTCAAGGCGGCGCAGCGCGCGGAAGTGCCGATCAAACTGCTGGTCCCCGGCGATCTGATCGTGCTTTCGGCGGGCGACATGATCCCGGCTGACTGCCGTGTGCTGAGCGCCAAGGATTTGTTCGTGGCGCAGGCGGCGATGACCGGCGAGTCGATGCCGGTGGAAAAGTTCGCCGTCCAGCGCGACGCCAAGGCGATCAACCCGCTGGAACTCGACAACATCCTGTTCATGGGCACCAACGTGGTGTCCGGCTCCGCCACCGCCGTGGTGCTCAGCACCGGCAATGCCACCTACTTCGGCGCGCTGGCCAGCCGCGTCACGGCTACCGACCGCGCGCCGACCTCGTTCCAGTCGGGCGTGAACAAGGTGAGCTGGCTACTGATCCGCTTTATGTTCGTGATGTCGCCGCTGGTGCTGTTCATCAACGGTTTCACCAAGGGCGACTGGATGGAAGCGCTGCTCTTCGCCCTTTCCGTCGCCGTGGGCCTGACGCCCGAAATGCTGCCGATGATTGTGACCTCGACGCTGGCCAAGGGCGCGGTGTTCCTGTCGCGTAAGAAAGTCATCGTCAAGCGGCTGGATGCGATTCAGAACTTCGGCGCGATGAATGTGCTGTGCACCGACAAGACCGGCACGCTGACGCAAGACAAGATTTTCCTGGCCCGGCACGTCGATATCTGGGGCGAGGAGTCCGACGAGGTGCTGGAAATGGCCTACCTCAACAGCTTTTACCAGACCGGCTTGAAAAACCTGCTCGACGTGGCCGTGCTGGAACACGCCGAAGTGCATCGCGAGCTGGAGCCGACCAGGAATTTCCATAAGGTCGATGAAATCCCGTTTGACTTCAACCGCCGCCGCATGTCGGTGGTGGTGGCCGAACACGAGGCGCAGCACCTGCTCATCACCAAGGGCGCGGTCGAGGAAGTCCTCGCCGTATGCACGCAAGTCCGCCACGGCGAGGGCGTCGAGCCGCTCACGCCCGAACTGCTTGATCGCATCCGCACGGTAACCGCCGACCTCAACGAAGAGGGCCTGCGCGTGGTTGCGGTCGCCGTCAAAGAAGGACCGCCGACACAGGAGAACTACGGCATCGCCGATGAGCGCGAGCTGGTCCTGGTCGGCTATGTGGCCTTCCTCGATCCGCCGAAGGAGTCCACCGAGCCGGCGCTCAAGGCGCTCGCCGAGCACGGCGTGGTGGTCAAGGTGCTGACCGGCGACAACGAACTGGTGACGGCCAAGATTTGCCGCGAGGTGGGTCTGGCGCAGCAAGGCGTGCTGCGCGGCAGCGACATCGAGCGCATGGACGACAAGGAACTGGCCGAGGCCGTGGAGCAGCACAACGTTTTCGCCAAGCTCACGCCGTCGCACAAGGAACGCATCGTGCGCTTGCTGAAAGCCAACGGCAACGTGGTCGGCTTCATGGGCGACGGCATCAACGACGCGCCGGCGCTGCGTACGGCCGACATTGGCATCTCGGTCGATACCGCGGTGGACATCGCCAAGGAAGCCGCCGACATCATCCTGCTTGAAAAGAGCCTGATGGTCCTGGAGGAAGGCGTGCTGGAGGGCCGCCGCACCTTCGCCAACATGCTTAAGTACATCAAGATGACGGCCAGCTCGAACTTCGGCAACGTCTTTTCGGTGCTCGTGGCGTCGGCCTTCATCCCGTTCCTGCCGATGCTGCCGATGCACCTGCTCGTGCAGAACCTGCTGTACGACATCTCGCAGATCGCGATTCCGTTCGACAACGTGGACGAAGAACTGCTGCAAAAACCGCAGCGCTGGAATCCGGGCGACCTTGGCCGCTTCATGGTGTTCTTCGGGCCGATCAGCTCGGTGTTCGACATCACGACCTTCGCGATGATGTGGTTCGTGTTCGGCGCACAGACGCCCGAACATCAGACGCTGTTCCAGTCGGGCTGGTTCATCGTCGGCCTGCTTACGCAAACCCTGGTGGTGCACATGATCCGCACCCCAAAACTGCCGTTCATCCAGAGCCGCGCGGCGACGCCCTTGATGGTCATGACCTTCGTCATCATGGCCATAGGCATCTTCATTCCGATGGGGCCGCTGGCGAGCTACTTCAAACTGCAAGCCTTGCCGCCGCTGTACTTTGCGCTGCTGCCTCTGATCCTGCTCGCCTACATGGGCTTGACGCAGGCGCTGAAGAACCTCTACCGCCGCCGTTGGGGCTGGCAATAAGGAGAGGCGCATATGGCGGCATTGCAGAACATCAATCTGGCCTCCCTGCTCGATACGCTGCTGAGCCTGGCCGCGGCCTTCGTGCTCGGCGGCTTGATCGGCCTTGAGCGGCAATACCGCCAGCGCACGGCCGGCTTGCGCACCAACGTTTTGGTCGCGGTCGGCGCGGCGGTGTTCGTCGACACCGCGAACCGGCTGACCGGCAACGACGGCGCGGTGCGCGTCATCGCCTACGTGGTGTCGGGCATCGGCTTCCTCGGCGCGGGGGTCATCATGCGTGAAGAAGGCAACGTGCGCGGCCTCAACACCGCCGCCACGCTGTGGGGCTCGGCCGCGGTCGGCGCAACGGCCGGAGCCGACCTGATTTTCGAAGCGGCGCTGGCCACGGTGTTCGTGCTAGCGGCAAACACGCTGCTGCGCCCGATCGTCAACACGATCGACCGCAAGCCGCTCGACATGGGATCGGTCGAGGTGACGAACACGCTCTATGTGATTGCCGAACGCCCGCACCGCAAGAGCGTCATGGCCCTGCTCGAAGAAGAACTGGAGCGCAGCAACTACCCCACGCGTGACCTCGACATCCATGCTTTCGGTCACGATGAATTCGAGATCGAGGCAACCTTGGTCGCCACATCGGTCGATGCGGACGAACTGGATGAGTTGGTCAGCCGGCTGGCTGCTTTACCCGGCGTCAGACAGGCATTCTGGAGCCCAAGCACCACCGAGTAAGTTTTAGAGCAAGAAAAACGTCGCCAGCCCAAGAAAAATAAAGAACCCGCCGGAGTCGGTACACGCGGTAATCAAGACCGAGGAACCCAGCGCGGGGTCTTTCCCGAGCCGCAGCATCGTCAGCGGGATCGCGACGCCCATGCAGGCCGCGAGGAGCAGGTTCAGCGTCATGGCGGCGGTCATCACCACGCCGAGCCGCCAATCGCCATACAGCGCCCACGCGATCAGGCCAAGCAGCCCGCCCCACACCAGACCGTTGAATAGCGAGACGCCAATCTCCTTGCGGAACAGGCGGCGGCCATGTTCTTCGCTGACCTGCCCCATTGCGATCGCGCGCACGATCATCGTGATCGTCTGATTGCCGGAATTGCCGCCGATGCCGGCGACGATAGGCATCAGCGCGGCGAGCGCAACGAGTTTCGAAATCGAGCCTTCGAAAGCGCCGATAACCCGCGAGGCGATGAAAGCAGTAACAAGATTGGTCGCCAGCCAGCGCCAGCGGTTTTTGATCGAATCGAAAACCGGCGCAAAGATGTCTTCCTCTTCCTTCAAGCCGGCCTGGGAAAGTAGTTCCGCTTCCGATTGCTCGCGCACGAAATCGAGCACCGCCGCCACGGTCAGCCGCCCCATCAGGCGGTAGTGCGTGTCGACAACCGGCGCGCTGACGAGGTCGTAGCGCTCGAAGGCTTTCGCGGCATCGTCCGCGCCGTCGCCGGGTTCGAGCGTCAGATGTTCGGTCAGCATGATTTTGCCGACCTCGACTTCCGGGTCGTTAATCAACAAACGCCCGATCGGCAGCACGCCGCGCAGCCGGTCTTTGCGGTCGACAACCATCAACTGATCGGTATGGTCGGGCAGCTCGTCGAAAAGGCGCAGATAGCGCAATACGACTTCGAGCGTCACATCCTCACGCACCGTGACCATTTCGAAGTCCATCAGCGCGCCGACCGAGTCCTCGGGGTAGGACATCGCGGCGCGCAACTGCTCGCGCTCCTCGGCGTCCATGCCGAGATAGACGTCCTCCATGACCTGACTCGGCAGGTCGGGCGCGAGGTCGGCAAGTTCATCCGCATCGAGCTGTTCGGCGGCGGCCACCAGTTCGGCCTGGTCCATCGTCTCGATCAGCGATTCGCGCACCGCGTCGGAGACTTCGATCAGAATTTCGCCGTCGCGCTCGGCCTTGACCAGATCCCAAACGATCACACGCTCGTCGAGCGGCAAGGCTTCGAGGATGTAGGCGATGTCCGCCGGATGCAGCTTTTCGAGCCGCTCCGCAAGTTCCGCGAGATGCTGCTTGTGGACGATGGTTTCAACCAGCTCGTGCTTCGGCGAGTCCTGCCGATGCACCAGGCCCTCCACGAGCTTTTGACGCGCGAGCAGGTGCTGCACCTCTTTGAGGTGAACCTGTACGTCGTCGCTGTGATGAGGGGTTTCCGACATAGCCTCTATCGCGAACTGCTTTGGGGTCCGCAGTGTACGCGAATAGTGGCCGCTTGCCGCCTAGACAGGCGCGGGGTCATTGAGTTCACGCAAGAGCCGCGCGGCCACCAGGCCGTTAACCAGGCCGAACACCAGCGCGGCCGCGCCGAATATCGGACTCAAAGCAAACACGCCATCGTGCGGCACAAGCCATAAACGCGCGAGCAAGAGCTGTCCGCCGATATGCGCAAACGCCGCAACGAGACTGGCGCTGACCGGGCCGAAAAAGCGCCGCGGCAGATGCGCCGTCGGCGCGAGCGCCGCAAGGCTTGTCAGCGCTCCCGCAAGGCTCAGGAAAAAACCCGGCGCGAGAAACTGGCCGAGCAACAAGCTCGCCGCGAATACCCGCAGCAGGGCGACCCAGGCCGCTTCGCGCCAGCCCCAGCGCCACAGCACGATCAGCACGACGATATTGCCCAGACCCGGTTTGACGCCCGGCAGCGGCAGCGGGATGGCCGCTTCGGCCAGCGAAAGCAGGATCGCCGCCGTCGCGAAGCGGGCAATCCGCCGGTCCTGCTCGGTCGGAACGAGTTCAATAGCCGAGCGAGTCATACGCGGCGGTGCGCCCGGCGAGCGAGAGACTGACTTGGTTTGGCGCGCAGATCGCGACCGCGCCGTTGCGGCTCAGCCAGCCCTGGCGCACGCAGTATTGGCGCGGGCCCGGATCGCTGAGCACGCGCGCCCGGCCCGGCGCGATTTCGATGCGCGTAACGCCGAGCGGGCCCGGCACTTCGAATATCCGCGCGGCATCGAGCGGCAGACTTGCGACAAGCCGCCCGCCCGCGCGCACTTCGGCGCGATCCGGCCGGTCCGGGCTCCAGAAACGCAAAGCCAGCAGCGCCACGCACAGCGCGGCTAACACCAGGAACAGCCAATCGCCGGGAAGAATCAGTTGCAGCCAGTCGCGCGCCGCGAGTTTCACTGCGTGAAGGTGCGATGCCGCAGCATGACGCGGCCATGATCGCGAAAGCGCGCGGCCAGCGCTTCCGCGATGTAAACGCTGCGGTGCCGGCCGCCGGTGCAGCCAATCGCGACGGTCAGATAGCTGCGGCTGTCGCGGATATAGGAAGGCAGCCAGCGTTCGACGAAATCGCCGATGTCCTGCGTCATACGTCCGACTTCTTCCTGTTTGGAGAGAAAATCGATTACCGGCTCATCGCGCCCGGTCAGCGGCCGCAGGGCGACGTTGTAGTAAGGATTCGGCAAACAGCGCACATCGAACACGAAGTCGGCGTCGAGCGGAATGCCATGTTTGAAGCCAAAGGATTCGAACAGCAGCGTGATGCCTGTTCCCGGCGTGATTTCGATCAGATCGCGCAGCCAAACGCGCAAGGTATTCGGATGCAGATCGCTCGTATCGATGCGCTGGCCCAGTTCGGCCACCGGTTCGACCAGATCGCGCTCCTGCTCGATGGCTTCGAGCAAGGTCACGCTGTCCGTCGCCAAGGGGTGACGCCGGCGCGTTTCGGAAAAGCGCGCGATCAAGGTGTTGTTGTGCGCTTCGAGAAAAACGAAGCGCAGGTCGTCGACCATTTCGCGCAGCGTTTCCACCGTACCCGGCAAAGCCTGCAAGCTCACGCCGCCGCGCACATCGACCGCGACGCCGACGCGGGTGTAGCCGGCCTCGCGCAGATGCACGACGAGTTGCGGCAAAAGCGTGGCGGGCAGGTTATCGACACAGTAATAGCCCGCGTCTTCCAGCACGGCGAGCGCGATACTTTTGCCTGAGCCTGACAGCCCTGAAAGAAGGATCAGATGCATGGGAAATGAAAGCAGACGTTTGCGGGTGACTCAAGCATAACCCGAACGCGGCTGCGCCCCCAAGCCGATTACAGCGTATGCGTCCGGTCGCCGCGCGCGAAACCGCGCAGCGGCGCTTGAATCCCGCGCCCGACGGCGAGCACCTTGAACAGCTCGCCCATTTCGTGCGGCGCGATCAAACGCTGCGCCGCACGCGCCGCGCGGATGTAGTCGGGTTTATCCGTCGGCCCGCGCAGTTGCAAGCGTTCGAGCAAGCCGCAGTTGAGCAGAAAATTCCCCTGATCGCAGTAGCCGAGCACATCGAGACCGGCGTCATGCGCGGCGTCGGCCATCGCGGTGAAGTCGACGAAGCCGGTAATGTCGGTCAAACCTGGCCAAAAAAACGGGTCGGGGTGCGCGCGATGGCGGTAGTAGCAGATCAGCGTTCCCGTACTGCGCGAGGGTAGATAAAATTCGCGTTGCGGATAGCCGTAGTCGATCAAGAGCAGCGCGCCGCGGCCCAGGCGGCGCGACCACTCGGCGATCCAGGCGCGGCCCGCGAGCGAAATCTCGCTCACATACTCGCCCTGGCTCGGCATAACGACGGGCAGCGCCGCTGCGGCGTCGGCCAGCGCGCCGCCAACGGGCCGATCGGCCCAGGTAAATGCACCATCGCGCCAAGCGACGCCGCGCTCGAACATTGCGCCGTCGCGCCAGGCGACAAGCTCCAGCGGCATCACGTCGAGCACTTCGTTGGCCACGACCACGCCGTCGAAGCGTTCGGGCAAAACATCGAGCCATTCGACCCGCTCAAGCAGTTCGGGTACGCGCGCGGCAAGCGTTTCGCGCTGACGTTCGCGCAGTTCGCCGGAAAGCTCCAGAATCGAATAGCGCTCGGGCGCGGCACCAAGCTCCGCCAAGGTCGCAAGCAAATCCGCCGCGAGCAAACCGGTGCCCGCGCCGGCCTCGATCAGCCGGGGCGCGCTTTGCGCGAACAGATCCGCAATCTGCTGCGCGAGCGCCTGGCCGAACAAGGGCGTCAGCTCCGGCGCGGTAATGAAGTCGCCGCCCGGCCCGAACTTGCGCGCGCCACCGCTGTAGTAGCCCAGGCCGGGGCTGTAGAGCGCCTGCGCCATGTAAGCGGAAAAAGGAATCCAGCCGCCCGCGCGAGCAATCTCTGCGGCGATTTGCGCTTTCAGGCGCTCGCTCGCGGCAAGCGCCTCGGCGCTCGGCGGCGGGAGCGTATCGGGACGTTCTGAAGGCATCATTCGCTACAACTTTACAAACTCACCGCCGCGCCGCTCTGCGCGGGAGCGGGAACGGGAGCCGGCGCTTCGCCCGGTTCAGGAGCGGGCGCAGACTCCACGGCCGGCGGCGGCGCGAGTTCCGTTCCAGGAAGCGGCGCATCGACCAGCCTCACGCCGCGCACGAAATAGCTCGTTTCGCCAAAACAAGTGGTCGGCAAGCCGACATGCTGCGCGTATTCGAGCGACACTTGCCGCCCCATCACGCGATTGATGGCTTTCGCCACCGTTTCGTCGCGCACGGTGAAAGCGAAGCGTTCCGGCATCGCGCCGGGCATCGCTATCAGCTGCATCTCGCCTTCCCAGGTCTTACAGACCCAGCCCTTGCGCGAAAACTTCAGAATGTAGCCGGTGCGCTCGCCGTCCGAAAAACTGAAGTTCAGCGCCGCCCAGATATACAGCACCCCCAATGCGATCACCAGTACGAAAAGAATGGCGGTCCATTTTTTGATGGCGCGCATCACGCTTTTGCGCGGCGCCGGCGTAGTCGTCTGTGAAGTGTTCATAGAGCATTTGTTCCCTGGGTTTTCGATAGTACCCGACATGTATCAAAAGAAAAGCCGCCAACACAACCCAGCGCAGCGGTGCAGGCAAGGCGCGCGAAACGCAGACAGTACAAAACAGTACGGCAAGTGAGCGCAACGCAGCATGCAGGGTTGTGTTAGTGGCGTTAAGGTGCGCGCGGAAGCTCGCGCCGGAGCTGAATCGCCTCCGCAACATGCGGGCGGCCGACCGTTGGCGCGCCCGCCAGATCGGCAATACTGCGCGCCACTCTGAGCAGGCGATGCGTGCCGCGCGCCGAGAGACCGAGCCGTTCGATCGCGGCGGTCAACAACTTCGCGGCTTCGGCGTCGGGCGTGCAAAAGCGTTCGACGCCCGCCGAATCGAGCAGCGCATTGGCACAGCCCTGGCGCTTGAGCTGAATCCCGGCCGCGCGTTCGACGCGCTTGCGCACAGCGGCGCTGGTCTCCCCCGCGGATGCTTGCTGGAGTTCGTGCGCGTTTAGCGGCGCAACCTCCAAAACCAGATCGATCCGATCCAGGAATGGCCCCGATAAGCGTCCGCGATACCGCGCCACCTGATCCGGCGTGCAGCGGCAGCGCGCGCTGCCGCGATAACCGCAGGGGCATGGATTCATCGCGGCAATGAGCTGGAAACGCGCCGGAAAATCCGCCCGCCGCGCCGCGCGCGAAACCATGATCGAGCCGGTTTCCAAAGGTTCGCGCAAGGATTCGAGCACCCGGCGGTCGAACTCGGGCAATTCATCGAGGAACAAAACACCGTGGTGCGCCAATGAAATTTCGCCCGGACGCGGCGAAGAACCCCCGCCGACGATCGCCGCCACCGAGGCCGAATGATGCGGAGCCCGGATGCTGCGCCGCTTCCAGGCGTCGATCGAGAAACTGCCTTCGAGCGAAAGCACCGCGGCCGACTCAACGGCCTCCGCATCAGTCATCGGCGGCAGAATCCCCGGCAGGCGCTGCGCGAGCATCGATTTACCCGTGCCCGGCGGCCCGTACATCAGCATGCTGTGGCGACCCGCGGCAGCGATCTCCAAGGCCCGCCGCGCCGCGGCCTGACCGCGCACATCGACCAGATCTGGATAGACAACCGATGTCGTGACCGCGGCATCGGCCCGCACCGCTTCTAGCGTCGTATGTCCGTTCAAATGCGCGACGACTTCGAGCAGGCTGTTCGCTGCGAAAACCTGCGCGCCGTGCGCCAGGGCCGCCTCCTGCGCGTTCTCGCGCGGCAGGATCAAGGCTCGGCCGGCCCGCGTGGCGGCCAGCGCCATCGCCAGCGAGCCGCGCACCGGCCGCAACGCGCCGCTCAAGGAAAGCTCGCCCGCGAACTCGATGCCATCGAGCGCGGCTTGTTTGATCTGGCCGGATGCGGCGAGGATGCCGAGCGCAATCGGCAAATCGAAGCGGCCGCCCTCTTTCGGCAGATCGGCGGGCGCGAGATTGGCCGTCAGCCGGCGCTGGGGAAATTCGAAATTGCAGGTCGTCAGCGCCGCGCGCACGCGATCGCGCGCTTCCTTGACTTCGGTATCCGGCAAGCCGACCAGCGAAAACCCCGGCAAACCATTGCCAAGATGAACCTCGACGGAAACTTCGGGCGCATGGATGCCCTCGATTGCGCGGCTGGAAACGGATGCAAGCGCCATACAGTAATAGTGCCGGAAAGATGCGGCGAGTGTAACGCGAACCCTATGGGATTTGTCTCGTTAACCCCGCCATGATGACCACGCCAAGGCCCGAACCCTACGCAAACGATTCTCGCCGCATGGTAACAAGCCCCAGAATGTGGTGATCCCATTCCGCGCCAGCCCGCATGCCGCCGCTCACGATTCAAAGCATCCTGCGCGAACTGTTGCAACCCTATCGATCCCGCATCCTGGTCGCCGCGCTTGCCCTCGTCGTGGCGGCCAGCGCGATGCTCGGCGTCGGCCAAGCGCTGCGCGCCGTCATCGACAAAGGTTTTGCGGCGGGCGACGCGGCCTGGCTGGACCGCACCCTGCTTGCGATGTTCGGCGTCATCGCACTGCTCGCGCTGGCGACCTGGTTCCGTTTCTACAACGTCTCCTGGCTCGGCGAGCGTGTGACGGCCGATCTGCGCCGGCGCGTTTTCGCGCATCTGCTGACGCTGCCACCCTCGTGGTTCGAGGCGGGCCGGACGGGCGATGTGATCTCGCGCCTGACCTCGGACACGACGCAGCTCGAAAACGTCATCGGCTCCTCGGTTTCGATCGCGCTGCGCAACGCCTTGCTCCTGATCGGCGGCCTCGCGATGCTGGTCACGACAAGCCTCAAACTCACGCTGCTCGTTATCGCGGGGGTTCCGCTCGTCGTCGCGCCGATCGTGCTGTTCGGCCGTCGCGTGCGCGCGCTGGCGCGCCAAAGCCAGGATCGCGTCGCCGATCTCGGCAACCGCATCGACGAAACGATTCACGAAATCCGCATCGTGCAAGCCTACGGACATGAGGATTTCGACCGTGTAGATTTCGCCAAACGGGTCGAGCGCGGCTTCGCCGTTGCGCAGCGCCGCATCGCGGCCCGCTCCGCGCTGATCGTCGCGGTGATGGTGCTCGTTTTTGGCGCGATCGCCTTCATTCTGTGGGTCGGCGGTCACGATGTTCTGGCCGGGCGGCTCTCGCCCGGCCAGCTGTCGGCCTTCGTTTTCTATGCCGCCATCGTGGCGGGAAGCGTCGGCGCGCTCTCCGAAGTCTGGGGCGATCTGCAGCGCGCGCGCGGCGCCACCGAACGCCTCGTCGAACTGCTCGCCACCGCGCCGGATATCGCCGCGCCCGCCGCGCCGGCCCATCTTCCCGAACCGCCGCAGGGACGCATCGCCTTCAAGGCCGTCGATTTCCGCTATCCGAGCCGGCCCGATACGCCGGCGCTCGAAGCTTTCTCGCTTGAAATCGCGCCGGGCGAATCGGTCGCGCTCGTCGGTCCGTCCGGCGCGGGCAAGACGACCGTTTTTCAATTGCTGCTGCGTTTCTACGATCCGCAAAACGGCCAGGTATTTGTCGATGGCGTCGATCTGCGCACGCTCGACCCCGCGAGCCTGCGTGCGCGGCTCGCGCTCGTCTCGCAGGAGGCGGTTATCTTTGCCGCCAGCGTGGCTGAAAATGTGCGTTACGCGCGCCCCGAAGCCACGCTTGACGAAGTCCGCGCCGCCTGCGCCGCCGCGTTTGCGGACGAATTCATCGAACGCCTGCCGCAAGGGTACGACACCGATCTCGGCGAGCGCGGCGTCAAGCTTTCCGGCGGGCAGCGCCAGCGCATCGCGATCGCGCGCGCGATTTTGGCGGACCGCCCGATTCTGTTGCTCGACGAAGCGACCTCGGCGCTCGACGCCGAAAGCGAGCGCGTCGTGCAGGCCGCGCTCGAACATCTGATGAACGGGCGCTCCACGCTCGTCATCGCGCACCGGCTTGCGACCGTGCAGCGCGCAAACCGCATTGTCGTGATGGAGCGCGGGAAAATCGTCGAGGCCGGTATGCATGGCGATTTGATCGCCGCGGACGGCCTCTATGCGCGGCTCGCTCGCTTACAGTTCTCGGCGTGAATACTAACCGCCGCCGCGCTCGATTACGCCAATTAATCCTTGAGCGTCAATTTCGGGAACGACAGCAAGGGCCACGGAGGCGCTATCGTGCAATCCAAATTCCCGCCGTGTTTCTTGGCGGCAATCTGCGCCAAAAACATTTCCGCCGTTGAAAGCTCGATCTCATCGGCGACGCCCGTTAATACTTGAAACTGCCAATGCGTGCCCACATCGCTCAAGCGCAGCACAAATGCATTGCTTTTGCTATGTGCCAAAGCCAGTTCGGTCAGCTGTTGAAACGCTTGGCGCAATAAGCTGATATCGCCGCAGACATAGCATATGCCCAAAGAATCGGCGGACTCTGCCACACGCAACTCGGCATTTCTCTGCTCGGCTGCCTCCCAGCATGCATCGCATGTTTCGTAAGCAACCTGGACCAGATCGACCAGCTCGAAACGCGTAGTCGATAGCGCCGCCGCGCGCAGCACGCTCAGAATGCGCTCGGAGCGCGCCAGCGCTTTTTCGGCCAGCGCCAAAATCCGCTCAGCTCCTTCTCGGTCGGGTTCGAATATACCGTCCACGACGCCTCTCGCCATGCTGATGGTGGTGGCATTCGGGGAGCGCAAATCGTGCCCAAGTTTGCGCAGAACCGCTTCGTTCGCAGCACCGGCAAGCACATTGTCGCTGCGGTCTTCAACGACCAGCAGACGCCACGCTTCAGACTCGCCCAGGCTCAAGTGCAGGTTCAGCCCCGCAGCCGTTTCGTAATCGCAAGGAAGGCGTTCGATCCAGCCCGCGCCAAGCACGCCGCGCAGGGCTTCATCGAGCGTTGCGTCTTGCGGCAATGCGAGCCATTCGCGCAAGTGGCGATTCCCGCTTTGCACGCTGCCCTGCGCATCCAGGAACCCGATTCCGAGCGGCAAAATATCGATGAGTGCGGCAATTCGATCAAACATGCGACGCCTCCCGCTTGCGAACGCGCTGCGGCATCAGGGACACTTTCGCTTTGGTCAAGCTGTTTGAATCGCGCCATCTGATCCGGTTAATGCCTTTAGGAGATGCACACATGAGTTTTATCCAGGAATTCAAGGAATTCGCCCTCAAGGGCAACGTTGTCGATCTCGCGGTCGGCGTCATCATCGGCGGCGCTTTCGGCAAGATCGTCGACTCCCTGGTCAAGGATGTCGTCATGCCCTTGGTCGGGCGCCTACTCGGCGGCGTCGACTTCGCATACCTCTACATCAATCTTGGCAACACCGCTTACAACTCACTTGAGGCGGCCGAAAAAGCGGGCGCCCCTTTACTCAAGTATGGTGTGTTCATCAACACCGTGGTCAATTTTCTGATTGTGGCGATGTCAATCTTCATTGCCATCAGAGCGATGAACCGCCTCCAACGCAAAATCATGGCACCGGAACCCGAACCTGCGACAGAAGCTCCCGCTACACCCGAAGACATTCTGTTGCTGCGCGAAATTCGCGACTCGCTCAAAAAATAATCGAAGGAAAACGTCCGTGCGGAAGCGGCCTTCTAACTATGAATGATGCCGCACGGGCCTTATTCACCGGCATAACGTTCCAGCCGATAGCCGTAGTTGTAGGCCGGCGTCAGGCGATAGCCGTTTTCCGGCCTGAGCGAGAGTTTGCCACGCAGGCGGGAAACATGCGTATCGATGGTTCTCGTCGCGAGACTCGGATTGCGTCCCCAAACCGCTTCGAGCAAATGGCCGCGCGAAAACAGTTTGCCAGTATTGCGGAACAAGAACACCGCCAGCTCAAATTCCTTGTCGGTCAGATCGACCACCTCATCGCCCACGAATGCACGCTTGAGCAAGAGGTCGAAGCGATAAGGCGGCAGCACAAGCTCACGTTCCGGCTCTTTCGGCCGCACGCGGCGTAATACCGCTTCGATCCGCGACAGCAATTCCATCCGCCGCACAGGCTTGATGATGTAATCGTCCGCCCCGGCGCTCAATGCCGACACGATATCTTCCTCGGCATCGCGCGCGGTCACGAAAATCACTGGGGTTGCATCACTCCGCTCATCCCGTAGCCAACGCAGCACTTCGGTTCCGCTCATATCCGGAAGATTCCAATCGATCAAGAACAGATCGAAACTCTCTCGCCCCGCAATTTTGAGTAGCTCACGCGGCCGCTCGAACGCATAGACATCGTTCCCGGCCTCTTTGAGCCAGGTTGCCACCATCAGACTTTGATCTGGGTCGTCTTCCAACAAGGCCAATCGCATTTCCCACCTCAATTCGTATCGCCAACGAAGGGATTGCTGCGTCGTTCTTCACCGAAAGTCGACATCGGCCCATGACCTGGAATGAACGCCACATCATCCCCTAATGGAAACAGCTTCCCACGGATGGATTCAACCAGGGTCTTAAAGTCTCCGCGGGGAAAATCGGTGCGCCCGATCGAGCCCGCGAACAGCACATCTCCCACCCAGGCCAAGCGTCCAGCCTCATGGAAAAACACGACATGGCCGGGTGTATGGCCAGGAGTATGGAAAACCCTAAGATTCTGCCTGCCGACGCAGACAATGTCACCCTCATTGAGCCAACGGTCGGGTTCGAAACGCTCAACCTGTGGGAAACCGAACATCTGACTCTGCTGCGGCAAGGCATCGATCCAGAAACGGTCCTCTTCCTGCGGCCCTTCTATCGCTACACCCGTGCGACGCGCCAACTCGACAGTACCACCAGCATGATCGATATGCCCATGGGTTAGCAACACTTTTTCAAGCGTCAGACCCTCATCCGCGATAACAGTCAGCAAACGGTCTATTTCACCGCCCGGATCGACCAATGCAGCCTTCTGCGTCTCTGGACACCACAGCAGAGAACAGTTCTGTTGAAACGGAGTAACCGGAATAATGCGATGCCGCAGCAAGGGAGCCTCCTTACGTAGAAGCGTAATTGTCTAGCTCGAACCTTAACAGAACACGCCCCCGGTACATTCAAGAACGCAACTTCAAAGCCGTTGTCGCTGTATCAGGAATTCAAGGGTCCGAGCATCCACATGATTCAGGGTCCCCATCATCAAGCATCGCCGTTTAACCCGGATATTCCCTCCGCAACAAGCAGAGAGAATTTTGTGAGTCACCCCAACTTGAAAGCTGGGGCTTCCTCGCCACAAATCGGAGGCGCCTTCGGCGTCGATAACGCTTGTCTCGCTGACCCTGCCATGAATGGCGGGGCTTGCGCTCGATCGTGGTCAGGTCCGAAATGAGGCGCGGACCCTGGGTGCGGCCGATGGGGATCGCAACCAAACTCAATCTACTCGCGATTTCCCTCATTTTGCTTACAGCGCTGGCGATAGGGTTCGCCGTCGTGCGCACCCAATCGATTCATGCCTTCAACGCCTTGCAAGCACGCGGGTCGGCAATCATCCAAATGCTCGCTCGGGGCGGCGGTGCGCCGCTTGCACATGGGCAGTTCGCAAGTCTTGCGCGCTTATTGCACAGTCTCGAAGGAAATCGTGATGTGGTTTATGCCGCTTTCTACGACCCCCAGCGCAAGTTGGTTGCGGAGCACTTCACTCGCGCGGAGCTGAACGTCAAAACCCCCGTTCCCTCCTGGCCAAGCCAGGAGGGAAAAGTCCGCATCACCGAACTGTCGAGCGATTTGGTGAGCTTCGTTGCGGCCGTCCAAGAGGACTCTGCACATGTGGATTTTTTGCCGCCATCCCCTTCCGGTTACGTTCAGATGGTTTTAAACAACGCTCAGGCACGCGGCGATGCCTTTGTCTTCGTTAACGAAACGCTTCGCTTCGTCATCGTCGTGATCGCATTGGCGATTGCGTTGACCTTGCTGTTTACCCGCCGCCTGATCCAACCCGTGCAAGAGCTTGCAATCGCTGCGCACGAAGTTGCCGAAGGCCAGCTCGGGCAAACGATTCAAATTCATTCCAACGATGAATTTGCCGATCTTTCGCGTGCTTTCCAGTACATGATCGACCGGCTCGGCGCCTCGCGCGCGCGCTTGCTCGAATACCAGAACCAGCTCGAAGATCGCGTCTTTGCAAGAACCAATCAGCTTGAGCAAGCAACCGCCCAAGCCATGGATCTGGCGCAGCGAGACACCCTCACCGGCTTGCCGAACCGCGCCCATTTCAATGACATACTGGAATACGCAATTTCCAGACATCATGCAGATGGAGAGCAGCTCGCGCTGCTCTTCCTCGACCTCGATCTATTCAAACGGATCAACGATACGCTCGGCCACCAAGCCGGCGACCGACTCCTGACCTCGATTGCCGAAAAATTACAGCACTGCGTGCGCGAGGGCGATTTAATCGCCCGTATCGGCGGCGATGAGTTCGTCATGCTGGCCCGTCATATCAAAAGCTTTCAGCAAGTCACCCGCATCGCACGACGGATTCTCAACACCTTTTCCGCACCGATCGACATCGCGGGAAACGCGCTCAAAATCAGTTTTTCCATCGGCATAAGCCTGTGCCCCGAACACGGTACCGACACGCCGAGCTTACTGCGCTGCGCCGACCTCGCAATGTATGCCGCCAAGGAACAAGGCCGTGGGGTCTATCGTTTTTACACCCCCGACTTGAATCAACGCGCGATGGAACGCCTGCACATAGAAACCGGTCTGCGGCGCGCCCTGAATACGGACGACGAGTTCTTCCTCGAATTCCAGCCGCAAATTGATCTACAGTCCGGCAAGCTGGTCGCCGCCGAAGCGCTCCTGCGCTGGCGCCCGTCCGACGGCGAGCTGATTTCGCCCGCGCGTTTCATTCCCGTCGCGGAGGAAACCGGACTCATCCTGCCGATTGGAGAGCGCGTATTGCGCAATGCCTGCGCCGCGCTCGCGCGCTGGCAAGCAGCGGGGCTCGAATTGCCCCGCATCGCCATCAACATTGCCGCCCCGCAGTTCGAAAACCGCGATTTCGGCACTTCCGTTTCCCAGGTGCTCAACGACTACGGAGTTCCGCCGCACCGGCTCGAACTGGAGCTGACGGAAAGCATTATTGTCCGCGACGCCGACGCAGCCTTGCGCGAAATGCAAAGTCTGAAAGATTTGGGCGTTTCGATTGCGCTGGATGATTTCGGCACGGGCTATTCGAGTCTGTCCTATCTCTCGCGCCTGCCGATCGACATTGTTAAGATCGATCGCAGTTTCGTCCTGCGCTCGACCGAAGATCGCGACGCACAAACAATCGTGCGATCGATCGTCGCACTGGCTCACGCACTGAGGTACCGGGTCATCGCGGAAGGCGTCGAAACGCATGCCCAACTGAACCTGATGCGCACATCGGGCTGCGATTATGTACAAGGCTATCTCCTGGGGCGGCCAATGTCCGAAGCTGATCTGACGGCTTGGCTGCAAAACCCGGAGACGCCGGCCAAAGCCATCCTGCGCGAGCACAGCAAAGATGAGTGGCGGCAACCGACGCGAAAACAGCGCTATTGGATGTAGTGAGCTAAAACAGGCAAGGAGAAAGATGGCGCGACCGGCGGGATTCGAACCCACGACCCCTGGCTTCGGAGGCCAGTACTCTATCCAGCTGAGCTACGGTCGCACGAGAAGGGCGCGATTGTAACGCATCGGCGCAAAGCCCGTCCAACCCATATCAAACGGTTACGCACGTCCCGCTATAACTGTCGGCTTGTACAGCGTATACTTGCGTCCAAATTCATTCACTTACACTGTTTTTACTGCCATGACGCTCCGTAATGCGCTCCCACTCGCTCTCATGACGACTGTACTCTTGGCCGGCTGCAACAAGCCAAGCAGCGTTGATCCCGAAGAAACCGCCCGCTTGATCGCCCCCGTCGCCCAGGTCAAGCTCGGCCCGGCTGTCACCGTCGCCAAAGGCAGTCAAACCGGCGAACAGGTCGTCACCGCCGTGTGCGGCAGCTGCCACGCGAGCGGCGCGCTCAATGCGCCAAAGATTGGCGAAGCAAGCCAATGGGGACCGCGGATTGCGCAGGGTCTCGCAACACTCACCAAGCATGCGACCTCGGGTTTTAACCAAATGCCCGCGCGTGGCGGCAACGCCGACTTGACCGATGAAGAAATCGTGCGCGCGATTGCTTACATGGCGAATAAATCGGGTGGCCACTTCGCAGAGCCGCCAGTTCCTGAAGCCAAGTAAGCGGAACACTTCTTCCAAAACACCGCGGGCCGCTTAAACACACGGCCCGCGGTGTTTTCTTATGCGTGCCACGCGCGCATATCAGCCGAACTGCACGTTGTCCGCAAACGTCACGGCGGTTACCAAGGCGCGGCTGACATCCGCCGGGCTCACCTGGAGTTTTTCAACCTGCTCGCTGACCGCGTTCGCGTCGAGCCGTTCGCACGCGATCGCAAGATCGAGGAAAGGCTTATAGATTCCTTCGCCGTGCACCAGCACATCGGTCACCGCTTCAGGCAGGCTCATGCCTTCCAGCACCGACTCCATCGTCGCGCCAAGCAGCAAATGGATCAGCGAAAAAGCGCCGGCGATAAAAAGGTTGTCGGTCTCTTTTTTATCGAGCAGCATGCCGCCGATGATTTCCATGAGGCGGCCGCGTGTAATCGCCGCCTGCATCAAGGCCGGAGCGCTCGGGTCCTTGCTCGCCGAAACCAGCAACAGGGACAGCCACTTGTTCAGCTTGTCCATGCCGAGAATCGTCACCGCATGGCGGAAGGACTGCACCTCGACCATCAGGCCGAAACCGGCGGAATTGATATAGCGCAGCAATTTGTAGGAAAGAGCAACGTCGACTTTCAACGCCGCCTCGATTTCCCTGACCTCGGCTTCGTTGCGCACCAAGTTGAGCAGACGCACGATATGCGCATGCGAACCGGAAATTTTCTTGGTCGGCGGGAAACCGTGCAGAAAGAACCAGCCTGAAGCGCCGTCGTACCCCGCCTTGATCGCGAGGTTGAAGGCCGCCATATCGGCCAGGCCGGTCGCCAGCGCAATACCCGGCAGCGCTTTGGGCTGTGTGATCTTGTTCGCATCCGCGAGCACGAAACGGAATTCGCTCCCCGCGGGCAGTGGAATATCCGGGCGATACCAGGACAGGCAGAGGTTGATGTCCGCCGCCTGCAATTGCGGAATCAGGGCCTGCGTTTGTTCATACGCCAATGCCGGAGCCGGAATTTCGATCATCGCGTTCGGCGGCGGCGTCCAGGCGAGGATTTCCTCGGTCGGCACCAAACGGCCCAGACTGACAAAAAAGGGATGAATGGCGGGCCATACGTCCGCCAGACCGTTCAGCATCTCAACGGCAGCCAGTATGCTTGGAGCATGCACAACAAAACGGTTGGCCGTGATGGCGTTTTTCTTGTTGATGACCGGTTCGCGGGTGATCAGAACGGTTTGGCTCATAGCGATGTGTAGTCTTTCGGACGTTTAACTGTCGCCTGAAAAGGTAAAGGAGTCGGCGAAAAATTCGCTCTCCGGCAAGGCGCACTTTTGGGTGAATTCGGCGCGCGCCGCGTCGACCATTGCCGGGGCTCCGCAAACATAAACCTGGACGCCGGACATATCCGGAAAATCGGCCAGCGCGGCCCGATGCACAAGTCCGGTACGGCCGTTCCAGTCCACAGGCACATTATCGGAAATAACGGGCACAAACTTTAAGCTGGGCAAGGCGGACTCCCACGCTTGCGCGAGTTCATACAGATACAGTCCGGCCCGCTCGCGCGCGCCCCAATACAAGGTCACGGGCCGCTGCGCATCGGTCGCGATCATGTGTTCCACGAGACTCTTGATCGGTGCGAAGCCCGTTCCGCCAGCGATCATCACAATAGGTTTCTTGCTCTCGCGCAGATAAAAGCTGCCGAGCGGACCTTCGAAACGCAGAATGTCGCGCTCCTTCAGGCCATTAAAGACATGTTCGGTAAATTGCCCGCCCGGAACAAGGCGAATATGCAGTTCCATTGCGTCGGTTTTTTCCGGCGCATTGGCAATCGAAAAGCTGCGCCGTTTACCGTCCGCGAGCAGGAAGTCGATGTACTGTCCGGCAAGGAAACGGAACGCATCGTTGGTGGGCAGTTTCAGGGTCAGCACGATCACATCGGGTGCCCGGTGTTCGATCGATTGCACGCGGCAAGGCATCTTCTTGATCGGAATATCCGTAATGCGGCGCACGTCGCGCACTTCCAGCACCAGATCGGACAATGGCTTGGCGCAACAAAACAAGGCCATGCCGGCCTCACGCTCCTCCGGTGGCAATGTCGTTTCAGGCGTGGAAGCATGATCGACCAGCCCCGCGACAATCCGCCCTTTACAAGCACCGCAGGCGCCATTGCGGCAACCATACGGCAGCATGAGGCCCGCATCGAGCGCGGACTGCAAAACGGTCGCGGAGGATTCGGCGGAATACTGAAGCCCACTGGGCTGAAGCGTGATTTGGTACGACATGGTGCGAGTGGGGCCCGGTAAGCAATGCGATAATTTAGTCATGGTAGCCGAACCCAAACCGAAACGCAGATTACGCATGCGCCTCTTGATCGTCGGCAGCGGCGATGTGGCATTTCGCGCCCTGCCCGCCTTAAGCGCGCGCTATCGCGTTTTTGCGCTGCTGCGCCGCGCGGAGGACGCCGATCAATGGCGTGCGGCGGGCGCCGTGCCGCTTTTCGGCGATCTGGACGAGCCGCGCACGCTGCGACGCCTTGCCGGCATCGCAAGTCGTGTGCTGCATTGCGCGCCGCCGCCAGCGGGCTCGCGCGATATGCGCACGCGCGCCCTGCTCGCGGCCTTGATGCGCCGCGGCGGCCGCGCGCCGCGCATCGTCTATGTCAGCACCACGGGCGTATATGGCGACTGCCAAGGCGCCTGGGTCACTGAGACCCGTCCGCTCAATCCGCAAACCCCGCGCGCATTGCGCCGCTACGATGCGGAAAGCGTCTTGCGCCGCTTTGCCAAGCGCCACGGCAGCCCGCTCGCGATTTTGCGCGCACCGGGCATTTACGCGGCCGAACGGCTCCCGCTCGCGCGGCTCAAACGCGGCGACCCGGTCCTCGCGCGGGATCAGGACGTGTTCACGAATCACATCCACGCCGACGATCTGGCGCGGCTCTGCATCGCCGCGCTCGAACGCGGGCGCGGCCCCCGCGCCTATAACGCGAGCGACGATTCGGATATGAAAGCGGGCGACTACTTCGACTACCTGGCCGACTGCTTCGCGCTGCCGCGCCCGCCGCGCGCCAGCCAAAGCGAAATCGCGACGCGCTTGAGCGAGGCGACGCTGTCCTTCATGGCCGAATCGCGCCGCCTCGACAACCGCCGCATCAAGCGTGAACTGCGCGTCCGTCTGCGCTATCCGAGCGTTGCCGCAGGGCTTGCCGCCGCGCGCGCCCGGCACACTTAAACCAATAGGAGATTTTTTCAATGCTGTATCTATGGCTCAAAGCAATCCACGTTTTCTTTGTCGTAAGCTGGTTCGCCGGCCTGTTCTATCTACCGCGGATTTTCGTCAATCTCGCGATGGTGCCCGCCGACAGCGTTGCCGAGCGCCAGCGCCTGCTCCTGATGTCCGGCAAACTCAAACGCTTCATGCTGCCTTTGGTGATCGGCACGTGGGTTTTCGGCATCGCGCTGATCGTATCCAACGGCATGGAAGCCGCCGCTTTCTGGTTCACGCAGGGCTGGCTGCATGTCAAGCTGCTCATCGTGGTTCTGCTGACGGGCTACGATCTGTATTGCGGCAGACTACTGCGCGACTTCGAACAAAATCGCAATACCCGTAGCCATGTCTGGTTCCGCGTTTTCAACGAGATTCCCGCGCTCGCGCTGCTGTTCGTCGTAATTCTTGTAATCACCAAACCTTTCTAATCAGAGCGCCGGATTTCCCATGAGTGAGCATTTTTTTTCCCCTTGTCCACGCGGCCTCGAAACTTTACTCGCCGAAGAACTCAGCGCGCTTGGCGCGCGCCAGGTCGCCCAGGTTCCGGGTGGCGTTTCCTTTTCCGGCGACTGGACGCTGTGCTGGCGCGCCAATCTTGAAAGCCGCATCGCGACGCGGGTGCTTTGGCGCGTCGCCACGGGCGCTTACCGCAGCGAGGACGACATCTACCAACTCGCGCGCGGATTCGCCTGGGAACGCTGTTTCGATGTCGAGGCCAGCTTGCGGATCTACGTCACCGCGATTCGTTCGCCGCTCAAAAGCCTGAACTTCGTCACACTGCGGATCAAGGACGGCCTGTGCGACCGCTTCCGCGAAACGCATGGCCGCCGCCCTTCGATCGATACCCAAGCGCCCGCCGTGCGTGTGCACGCCTTCCTCACGGCCGAAGCCTGTACGCTTTACATCGACACCTCGGGTGAACCGCTTTCCAAGCGTGGCTTCAAACGCGCCAAGGTCGAAGCGCCGCTCAAGGAAAACCTTGCGGCCGGCATCATCAAACTCAGCGGTTGGCAGCCCAATGAAGCACTGCTCGACCCGATGTGCGGCAGCGGCACATTCCTCATCGAGGCGGCGCTGATGGCATACAACATTCCACCGGGCGGCGCGCGCAGTTTCGGCTTCGAACGGCTCAAAAGCTTCGAACCCGGCAACTGGAAACGCATTCGCACGATGGCGCTCCAGCGCCACCGGCGCGACTCGGTGCAGCTTTTCGGCTCGGATATCGACACGCGCTGGGTCGACGCCGCGCGCTACAACCTGCGCGAAGCCGGTTTGGAGGAATGCGTGCAATTGTGCGTCGGCAATTTTCTGACGCTAGCCGCGCCCGCCGCCCAGGGTGTCTTGCTGACCAACCCGCCTTATGGCGTGCGGCTCGGCGAGGATGCCGATCTCAGCGCCTGGTATCCGCAGATCGGCGACCATCTGAAAAAAGCCTTCGCCGGCTGGCGCTGTTTCTTTCTCACCGGCGACCCGGATCTGCCGAAACATATCGGCCTGAAGGCCAGCCGCCGCACGCCCTTGATGAACGGCGACATCGAATGCCGGCTGATGGAATACCGCATGGTCGCGGGCACGAATCGCCGCGAGCGGCCTGCGGAACCCCAGTGATACCATCCGCGCAGCATTCCAATTCCGAATCCGAAAGGTTGCATATGCACGTCGTCATCCTCGCCGCCGGTCAAGGCAAACGCATGCGCTCAGCCCTGCCCAAGGTGCTCCAGCCGCTCGCGCGCCGTCCTTTGCTGGGTCATGTGCTCGACACCGCGCGCGCGCTCGGCGCGAGCAAGCTGTGTGTCGTGTATGGCCACGGCGGCGATCAAGTACGCCAGGCGCTTGACGCGCCCGACCTGGCCTGGGCACTGCAAGCCGAACAGCTCGGCACCGGCCATGCGGTGCAGCAAGCCGCGCCGCATCTGCCCGAATCCGGGCCGGTGCTGATCCTCTACGGCGACGTGCCGCTGACGCGGCGCGAAACGCTCGCCAGCCTCGTCGCCGCGGCCGGAGACCAAGGTTTCGCCCTGCTCACCGTCGATATGCAAGACCCGAGCGGCTATGGGCGCATCGTGCGCGATGCGGCGCATCGCGTGATCCGCATCGTCGAACACAAAGACGCCAACGAAGCCGAACGCGCAATCCGTGAAGTGAATACCGGCATTCTCTGCTGCCAGGCGCAGGATCTGCGCCGCTGGCTCGGCGAACTCAAGAACGACAACGCGCAAGGCGAGTTCTACCTGACCGACATCATCGCGCTCGCGGTGCGTGACGGCATCGAGGTGAAAACGACGCAGCCCATGGGCATGTGGGAAACGCTTGGCGTGAATGACAAGGCACAGCTTGCCGAGCTTGAACGCCTGCATCAGCGCAACCAGGCCGCTGCGCTCTTGATCGCTGGCGTCACCCTGATCGACCCGGCGCGCATCGACATCCGCGGCGAACTGATTTGCGGCCGCGACGTTGAAATCGACGTCGGCTGCGTTTTCGAGGGCCGCGTGGAAATCGCCGACAGCGCCCGGATCGGCGCTTATTGCGTGCTCAAGGACGCCCGGATCGGCCCCGGCGCGACACTGCATCCGTATTGCCACATCAACGGCGCCACCGTCGGCGCCGCAAACCTGATCGGCCCCTACGCGCGCCTGCGGCCCGGCGCCGTTCTGGCCGAGGATGTGCATATCGGCAATTTCGTCGAGGTGAAAAACAGCGTGATCGCCGCGCATTCGAAGGCCAATCATCTGAGCTACGTCGGCGACGCGGACATCGGCAGCAAGGTCAATATCGGCGCGGGCACGATCACCTGCAATTACGACGGCGTGAACAAATTCCGCACCGTCATCGAGGATGAAGCCTTCATCGGCTCGGATACGCAGCTCGTCGCGCCCGTGCGCGTCGGCAAGGGCGCGACGCTCGGCGCCGGCACGACGCTGACGAAAGATGCGCCCGCCGGCGAACTCACGCTTTCACGCGCCAAGCAACTTAGCCTCGCCAACTGGAAGCGGCCCGTTAAACAGCCGAAGCAATGAACTAAGCGGCGCGTGGTTCCGACTCCCAACCCCATCGCCAACGCCCGGCCGCAACGCTGGGCGCTGCTGCTTCTGCACCTGCTCGGCTGGCGCATAGACCTTCCGCCGCCAACCGCGCCCAAGGTTTTACTCGTTCTTTATCCGCATACATCGAACTGGGATTTCTGGTGGGGCAGCCTCGCCAGATGGGCGGTCGGCTGGGAGATTCACTGGATCGCGAAACATACTTTGTTTGTCGGTCCGTTCGGCTGGCTGCTGCGCCGCTGGGGTGGAGTTGCCGTGAATCGCAAGCAGGCGAGCGGCTTTGTCGAGAGCCTCAAGCGTGAAATCGACCAGCTCGACACGCTGATTCTCACGATCCTGCCCGAAGGCACGCGCAGCTACGTCGATCACTGGAAATCCGGCTTCCTGCGCATCGCGCATGCGAACGACATGCCGATCGGCCTGGCGTACATGGATTACAAACGCCGGACCGTCGGCATCCTGGAATACCGGAAACTCTCGGGCGACGACAACGCTGACATGGCGTACATCGCCGCCGCCTACGCCAATATTTCGGGACGCAACCCGTCAAAAGCGGGGGCGATCAGATTGCTTAATAAGAGCCGCCAACAAAAATGAGCCCAGCCCAAGGCCCCGAAGATTCGCTGCTTGGAAAGCAAGTCAGTTACCGCGACACTTACGCACCGGAACTGCTGTTTGCGATTCCCCGCGCCAGCAAGCGGGCCGAAATCGGCCTGGCCGAAAAACAGCCTCTGCCCTTTTACGGCGAAGACCTGTGGAACGCCTACGAACTATCGTGGCTCGACCCGCGCGGCAAACCCGTCGTCGCGCTGGCGCAATTTCATGTCCCCGCAAGCTCGCCCTATTTGATCGAATCGAAGTCGCTCAAGCTGTATCTGAACAGTTTCAATCAGCACAGATTTCCAGATCCCGCGCAGCTCCAGACAACAATAGCGCAGGATCTCTCCCGCACGGCGGGCGCTCCGGTTGGCGTGCGCATCACGCCATTGAACGCACAACCCGCGCGCGAGATCGGCTATCCCAAAGGGGTTTTACTCGACACGCTTGAAATCGAAGTCGATCGCTACACGCCCGCCCCGGAGTTTTTACAGATCGAGAACGCCGCGCCGCTCGTCGAAGAAACGCTTTACTCGCATCTGCTCAAATCCAATTGTCTGGTCACCGGCCAGCCCGATTGGGGCATGGTGGCGATTCACTATTGCGGCAGAAAGATCGAGCGTGCGGGCTTGCTGCGCTACATCGTTTCGTTCCGGCAACATAACGAATTCCATGAGCAATGCGTCGAACGCATCTTCATGGACATCATGCGGCAATGCGCGCCGGCGAAGCTCGATGTATTGGCGCATTACACCCGGCGCGGCGGCCTCGACATCAACCCCTGGCGCAGCAACGACCCCGCCGCAGCGTCAGCGCCCAATATGGGCGAGATCCGCCAATAACATGCCGTTTTTGCCGCGCCTGTTTGCGCATGCGAAGCTCGCGCTTTTCTTGTGCGCAAGTCTTGGCGCGCCGCCCGCCCATGCCTGGGGAGACGCCAGCCACCGCATAATCGCGACGATCGCCGAACATTTTCTGACGCCGCAAGCGCAACGGCGGATCGATCAAATCCTTGCCGACGAGAACGAATTCGGCGTCAGCGAATGCCCGGTCAAAAATTTGCAGGACGCCGCAAGCTGGGCCGACTGCGTGCGTCCGCTCAAAGCCTATGCCTACACCTACGCATGGCACTTCGACGACATTCCTGTGTGCGGCAAGGCCGAGCATGAAACATTCTGCCCGGCAGGCAATTGTCTGAGCGCGCAAACGGAAATACACATCGCGCTGCTTGCAAACCCCGCAACCGAGCGCAAAACACGTTTGGAAGCCTTGAAATTCATCGTCCATTTCATCGGCGATATTCATCAGCCATTGCATACGGCCAATAATCGGGACCGTGGCGGCAACGATGTCCCCACCCGTTTTTTGGGTCAAACCGAAAACGGCCGGCAAAACCTGCATCGTGTCTGGGACGCGCGCCTGTTGGCCGAAATCACTGCGGACACCGCAGACCCCTCCAACGTGTTCCTGTCCACGCTCGACCCGGCCAGCGCTAAGCGTTGGCAAGGCGGAACAATCCAAAGCTGGATCGACGAATCGCACGCAATTGCAGTGAACATCGTCTACGGCAAATTGCCCCGCCCAGTCGCCTGCAATGATTCATATCCTGAACGCGAAATTCTCGATGCAGCCTACTATGCCGCGGCGCGCCCCATCGTCCAGCAGCAAATCCTGAAAGCGGGTGTTCGCCTTGCCGCGATCCTGAATCAGACGCTGCAATAAATACCGGCATTTGAATGAATGCCCGGAACAGTGCATGCTTAAACACAAGCCGCCATTTGCGCGGCGCCCCGAACAACCTTTTCCACAATTGCTATGACCCGCCTCGCCAAAACCGCGCCCAAGCCCGAACTGCTGCGCGAACTCGCCACTCGTTATGGCACCCCGCTGTGGGTGTATGACGCCGCCGTGATCCGCGCGCGCATCGCAGCGCTTTCCGCCTTCGATACGATTCGCTTCGCCCAGAAGGCGTGCTCGAACACGCATATCTTGCGGCTCATGCGCGAGCAGGGCGTCAAGGTCGACGCGGTCTCGCGCGGCGAAATCCTGCGCGCGCTCGCCGCCGGCTACAACGCCGAGGGCGAACCGAGCAGCATCGTGTTCACCGCCGATCTGCTCGACGCGGCCACGCTCGCAACCGTCGTCGAGCACGGCATTCCCGTCAATGCGGGCTCGATCGACATGCTCCACCAGCTCGGCGCGCAGTCGCCCGGCCATCGCGTGTGGCTGCGGATCAACCCCGGCTTCGGCCACGGCCACAGCAACAAAACCAACACCGGCGGGGAGCACAGCAAACACGGCGTCTGGCACAGTGAACTCGCGGCCGCGCTCGCCGCGATCCGTCAGCACGGACTCAAGCTCATCGGCCTGCACATGCACATCGGCTCGGGCGTCGACTACAAACACCTCGAACGCGTCTGCGGCGCGATGGTCAAGCTCGTGCGCCAGACGCACGAAGCCGGCTGCGACCTGCACGCGATCTCGGCCGGCGGCGGGCTTTCAATTCCCTACCGCGACGGCGATCCGACGGTCGACACCACGCACTACTTCGGCCTCTGGGATGCCGCGCGCCAGGAAGCCGAGAAGCTTGTCGGCCACCCGCTGGCGCTCGAAATCGAACCGGGCCGTTTTCTCGTCGCCGAAGCGGGCTTGCTGCTCGCCGAAGTACGCGCGACGAAACCCGCCGGGCGCAATCATTTCGTCCTCATCGACGCCGGCTTCAACGAACTGATGCGGCCTTCGATGTACGGCAGCTATCACCACATCAGCGTGCTGCCGCGCACGACGCGCGAGGGCGGCACACGACCTACGGTCGTGGCGGGACCGCTGTGCGAATCGGGCGACGTCTTCACGCAAGGCGACAGCGGTGTCGTGCTGCCGCGCGAGTTGCCCGAGGCGCAGGTCGGCGACTTGCTCATCATTCACGATACCGGCGCATATGGCGCTTCGATGTCCTCGAACTACAACACCCGCCCGCTCGCCGCCGAAGTCCTGCTCGATGGCAATGCCCACCGGCTGATCCGGCGCCGGCAAACAGTCGAAGAACTGCTCGCGCTCGAAAACTGAACGCTGCCGTGGCGGCATTCACCCAGGGCGAACCTCCGCGCAGCCAGGCGATCTGATCCATATTGGCAATGTGGAAATACGATGAACGCCCCGCAGAATCCGCTCCGCCCTTTCGAGTCGCTTGAATTCGACGATCTTTTTGTGCGTTCGCTGCCGGCCGATCCGCACACGCACATCGTTTCGCGCCAGGCGCCGAACGCGGCGTACAGCTTTGTCACGCCGACTCCCGTCGCCGCGCCGCGGCTCATCGCGTGGTCCGATCCGCTCGGCGCTCTGCTCGGCATCGCGCAGCCGGCCGCCGCCGGCAGCGCGGCTGAAGTGCTTGGCGGCTCGCGTGTGCTGCCTGGAATGAAGACTTATGCGGCGCGCTACGGCGGCCATCAGTTCGGCCACTGGGCGGGCCAGCTCGGCGACGGACGCGCGATCACGCTCGGCGAAATTCTCGACACGCACGGCCAACGCCAGGAGCTGCAACTCAAGGGCGCGGGCAGCACTCCCTATTCGCGCCATGCCGACGGCCGCGCGGTGTTGCGCTCTTCGGTGCGCGAATTCCTGTGCAGCGAGGCGATGCATCATCTCGGCGTTCCAAGCACGCGCGCGCTTTCGCTCGTCGCGACCGGTGAAGACGTGGTGCGCGACATGTTTTACGACGGACACCCGGAAACCGAGCCGGGCGCGGTTGTTTGCCGCGTCGCGCCGAGCTTCGTGCGCTTCGGCAACTTTGAAATTTTTGCCGCCGAAAACGAGGCCGCGAATCTGCGCGCGCTCGCCGACTGGGTCATCCGCCAGCATTACCCCGAACTCGGCGAGCCTGGCCCACACGCTTATGCCGACTGGTTCGCCGAAATCTGCCGCCGCACCGGCGTGATGATCGCGCACTGGATGCGCGTGGGTTTCGTGCATGGCGTGATGAACACCGACAATATGTCGATTCTCGGCCTCACGATCGATTACGGCCCTTACGGCTGGCTCGAAGGCTTCGATCTTGCCTGGACGCCGAACACGACCGACGCGCAAGGCCGCCGTTACTGCTACGGCCAACAGCCGCAGATCGCGCATTGGAATCTGACGCGGCTCGCCGGCGCGCTCTATGACCTCATAGCCGATGAGGAAGCGCTGCGCGCTGGACTCGAAAGCTATCGCATCAGTTTCGAAGAACACTGGGCGGCGATGCTTGCCGACAAGCTCGGCATTCGGCTCGATACCGAAACAAACGCCGAGCCCGACACGCTGTTGAGCGATCTCTTCACGCTGCTGCAAGAGACCGAAACCGATATGACGATCTTCTTCCGCCGGCTCGCCGATGTACCGACGGATGCGGACGTCAGCGCCGCAGCGCGGCTCGCCCCGCTGCGCGAAGCTTTTTACGATGCAGCGGCGCTCGATGACCAGCCTGGCCGAGCGCTCGCCGCATGGCTGAATCGCTATGCGAAACGCGTAAGCGCTGACGGCGAGCCAAGCGACGCGCGACGCGCGCGGATGCAGGCCGCGAATCCGAAATACGTGCTGCGCAACTGGATCGCGCAATTGGCGATCGACGATGCCGCGCAAGGTGACAGCGCAAAAATCCAGCGTCTTCTGCGCGTGCTTGAGCGCCCCTACGACGAACAACCCGAAGCGGCCGACCTGTTCGCCCGCCGCCCTGAATGGGCGCGCCACCGGGCCGGTTGTTCAGCCCTGTCGTGCAGCTCGTAAAATCGGGCATCATAGCATCCGTTTTCAAAGACTCATCAATGCAGGCCGCAGGAACAGGTATATGAATAATCGCATTGCCATCGTCATCCCCTATTATCAAAAACAGCAAGGAATATTGAGCAAGGCAATCCGCTCCGTTCTGGCGCAAACCGGCGTTTCGGATTGGCACTGCATCATCGTGGATGACGCATCCCCCGTGCCGGCGCGTAGCGAATTGGCATCGATCATCGACGCACACGCGGCGCGCATCACGATCATCGAACAAGCCAATGCGGGCCCCGCCGCGGCGCGCAACAAAGCGCTCGAAAACATCCCCGCCGGCACACAATATGTCGCGTTTCTCGACTCCGACGATGAATGGACGGACGAGCATTTGGCCAATGCGCTCACCGCGCTTGAACAGGGCTACGATTTTTATTTCACCGATCACTACCAGCTCAACCAAACCGTCAGCGCTTTCAAGCGCGCCAAACGTATTCAAGTCGAACAACATCGGCAGTTGTCCGGCAATCCACATTTGCATGCGTATGAAGGCGACATGTTCGATCAGATTCTGCGCGGCAATATTATCGGCACCTCGACGGTTGTCTACCGCTACGCAAGCTTCCCGCAACAACGCTTCCGCGAGGAGTTCGTCTATGCGGGGGAAGACTACCTGTTCTGGCTTGATCTCTCGCGCGCAACCCCGCGCATCGCGTTTTCGGACCTCATCGAATGCAAGTATGGTGAAGGGGTCAATATCTTTGCCGGCTCGGGTTGGGGCACGGAAAAATCACTGATCCGTTTACATCACGAGATGAAATACCGCAAAGCCGTTGCACGGCTGTTTCCGCTCAACGCACAGCAAGCGCTCGAAAATCGGCGCATCGTACGCGGCTTGCGCAAAAGCTTCGTCGCCGACGTTTTACACCGCTTGATGCATAGAAAACCGATGGATGGCGTGCTGACCAAACAATTCGATGTAGACCCGCTCAGCTTCGTAAACTTCGTTCCACTCGCGATCTCGGTTCTGCTGCGCCGCTGAACTGCAATCAAGAAAGCCGCCGGAACACCAGATCCCACACGCCGTGGCCGAGTTTCAAGCCACGGTTTTCGAATTTCGTCAGCGGGCGGTAATCGGGCTTTGGGGCATAGTTTTCCGCCGTGTTTTCGAGCAAAGGCTCGGCGGACAGCACTTCGAGCATTTGCGCCGCATAGTCTTCCCAATCGGTCGCGCAATGAATGTAAGCGTCGGGCGCGAGGCGCCGGGCGAGTTCATGCACGAAGGAAGCTTGGATCAGGCGGCGTTTGTTGTGACGCGCTTTGTGCCAGGGGTCGGGGAAATAAACATGAACGCCGGCCAGCGAGGCTACGGACAGCATATCGCGCACGACTTCGAATGCGTCATGTTGCATCACGCGAATATTTTCGATGCCGCGCTGTTGAATCAATTTGCAGAGATTGCCGACGCCCGGGCCATGGACTTCGATACCAAGAAAATTCTCGGCCGGGCGGGCTTCGGCGATCGCGGCCGTGGTGTCGCCCATGCCGAAACCGATCTCCAGAATCGTCGGCGCGGCGCGGCCAAAAACCGCCGCAAAATCGAGCGGCGCGGCGCGGTATTCAACCCCCACGCGCGGCAGCATTTCGGCCATGAAACGTTCCTGCGCGGGCGACATCCTGCCTTGGCGCAGCACGTAGCTGCGGATCGGGCGGGCCTTCGGATTGTCGACGGATAAGTGCTTGCGGGGCTCGTGCGTATCTGCCACCATGCGTCCGCCACTCAGCGACCGATCAAACCCGAGGTCGGCGAACTCGGACTCGCGGAATAAAACTTCTTCGGCATGCGTCCGGCCCGATAGGCTTCACGGCCGGCGACGACGGCTTTTTGCATCGCGCCGGCCATCAACACCGGATCTTGCGCGAGCGCGATCGCCGTGTTCATCAACACGCCGTCGCAGCCAAGCTCCATCGCAATCGCCGCATCCGAAGCCGTGCCGACGCCGGCATCGACCAGCACCGGCACCCGAGCCTGTTCGACGATGAGCTTGAGATTCCACGGGTTCAAGATGCCCATACCGGAACCGATCAGCGAAGCCAGCGGCATTATCGCGACGCAGCCGATCTCTTCGAGCATGTGCGCCTGGATCGGATCGTCCGCGCAATAAACCATGACCTTGAAACCGTCTCGAACCAAGGTTTCGGCGGCCTTCAAGGTTTCCGGCATGTTCGGGAACAGTGTGTCTGGATCGCCCAGTACTTCGAGCTTCACCAGCTCATGACCATCGAGCAGTTCGCGCGCAAGCCGCAGCGTACGCACCGCATCCTCGGCGGTGTAACAGCCGGCCGTGTTCGGCAGATAAGTGAATTCGGACGGCGGCAGCGCATCGAGCAGACTTGGCGCGTTCGGGTCCTGGCCGATATTCGTGCGGCGGATCGCAACCGTGACAATCTGGGCGCCGGAAGCAACGATCGCTTCACGCGTCTGCGCGAAATCCTTGTACTTGCCGGTACCGACGAGCAGGCGGGAACGATATTCCTGGCCTGCGATGATAAGCGGGTCATTCATGCTGGGGTTCCATTCCGGGGGAGCCGAAAAGCGGGCAGGCGCGCGATGTGGCCTTAACCACCGCCGACGGCGACGACGATTTCGATCCGGTCTCCGGCGACAATTACCGTCCCGGCATGGCGGCCCTTGGGCACAATTTCGCCATTGCATTCGACAGCAAGCCGCTTCCCGCTCAAAGCGAGGCGCTCAAGGAGTTGTGCGACGGTGGTTTCTGCAGGAATAGTTTCCTCAACGCCGTTGACGGTGATCTCGATCATGGCATTCACGCGATAGGAGCGTGCGATTCTATCATGCGCGCCACAATGCCAATCGAGGCGAGAGCGGGCTGATTTCCGTCCGCCGGCACTGCGCGAGAAAGGCTCGTCCAATCGCAAATCCGAAAAGGTTGATGCTAGAATCCCTCCTCGGAAAACGGTTGCGTTCTCTTCCGAAGGTTTAGAGCGGGTGTAGTTCAATGGTAGAACGGCAGCTTCCCAAGCTGCATACGTGGGTTCGATTCCCATCACCCGCTCCACTATGACAATCCAGGGACTTCCAAGGAAACCCAGTGAGTGTCGTAAGTTATTCACCAAAAACCATCGGAGGTTCTTTCATGCAGCAGTTGAATCAGAGCAAGGTCTTCACCTTGATGGAATCGGGGCCCGTTATTCTCGTGACAACCCATGACGAAGGCAAGGACAACGTCATGACCATCTCCTGGACCATGGTGATGGACTTCACCCCGGTATTCGCCATCACCACAGGCGCATGGAACCACTCCTTCGCAGCGTTGCGAAAACACCGGGAATGCGTGATTGCGATTCCCACCGTCGACCTGCTGGACAAGGTGGTCGGTGTCGGGACGTGCTCCGGTGTGGATACAGACAAGTTCTCCAAGTTCGGCCTCACACGTGTGCCGGCCAAACACGTCAAGCCGCCTCTGATCAAGGAATGCCTCGCGAACATCGAGTGCAGGGTCACCGACATCATCGAAAAACACGGCATCGTGGTGCTGGAGGCGATACTTGCCTATACCGACACCGCGCGCAAGGAAAGGCGCATGGTTCATGCCGTGGGTGACGGAACATTCATCGTCGACGGGCGCAAGATCGACCGTGCTGCAATGATGGCCTCCAAGCTCCCGCCGGGTTTATAACGCCTTGTGAGCAGCCCGTGATCGCCGCGGTTCGCGCCTTGCCGCCCATCGCGAAACAAGGCGCGTTCAGCCGCCGTTTTCTTCTTGCCGGTCGCCGCCGGCTTCGCTGCGGAAAATGGCGGCGCGCATGAGCAGCATGGTTGTTACCGGCGAAGTGAGTAGTAGGAAGAGAGTAATCAGCAGTTCGTGGATGACCGGCCGGCCGGCGACGGCGGAGGAGGTCAGCATCGAGGCGATCAGGACGCAGCCGGCGCCGAGCGTGTTGCCCATCGTCGGGGCGTGGATGCGGGCGTAAAAGGATCTCAGACGCAGCAAGCCGAGCGATCCGATCAGCGCGAGCAGGCCGCCGGCGATCAGCAGCAGCGTCGCGGGCAGCGCGATCCAGGGCGACATTTCGGCAATGTTCATGGCTCGATAACCTCGCCGCGCAGCAGGAACTTGGCCATCGCCGTTGAGCCGACGAAGCCGAACAGCGCGATCAGCAGGGCGATGTCGAAATAGATCGCCGAGCCGATCCCGATGCCGAGCATCAGAATCGACAGCATGCCGTTGATGTACAGGGTATCGAGGGCGAGGATGCGGTCCTGCGCCGAAGGGCCGCGCAGCAGGCGGATCGTCGCGCACAGCATGCCGGTGGCAAAACAGGCGAGGGCGAAATGCACCGCCCATGTGAGGAAGGCGTTCATTCGAAAATCTCCATCAGGGGGCGTTCGTAACGGTGCTTGATGGTGTGCAGCCAGGCCGCTTCATCCTGGAGGTCGAGCACATGCAGCGTCAGCACGTTGTCGTGCGGGTCAAGGCGGGCGAAGACGGTGCCGGGCGTCGCCGTGATGATGATGGCGAGCGCCGCCAGGCCATGCGGGTCGCGCATCTCGAGCGGGATTTCCATGAAGCCGACCTTCGGTTGCTGGCGGACGGTGCCGAGAATGATCCGGCCCACCGCGAAGTTCGAGCGCACGACATCGCACAAGACATGCCAGCACAGCACAGCAACCAGCCCAAGGCGGCGCGGATGCGCCGCGCCAGGCCGCAAGGTGCGCGCCAGGCGGCTAACGAATAGTGCAAAAATTAAACCGAGCAGCCAGTGGTGCGGCGCGAGCGAGTCGTTGACCAGCAGCCACATGAGCAGCAGCATGATTTCCAGGCGCGGGAATTGCGTCATCGTACTCATGGCGTGCCGACCTCCGGCGGCACGGGAATCACCGTGCGGATGTAGGCGCTGGCGTCGTACAGAGATTGCGAGGCGGCGCGGCAATAGGCCATGGCGGGCTCGGGAGCCAGCGCCATCCACAGGCAGACCAGCAGCAAGGCGGCGACCGGCCCGGCTTCCAGCCATTGCAGGTGCGGCGGCTGGCGCTCCATGTCCCAGAAAACGCGGATGCCGAGGCGTGACAGCGCAATCAGGCCGGCCATGCCGGAGAGCAGCACGGCGGCGATGAACAGCCCGACGTGCAGCAAAGGCGCTTCCGGCAGCGAATCGAGCGAGGCGCCGAGCAGGGCGAATTTGCCGACGAAGCCCGAGAGCGGCGGCAGGCCGGTCAGCAGCAGCACGCAGGCGACGAAGGCGAGACCGAGGAAGGCCATCGCCGCCGGAATCGCGACGCCAGCCGTTTCGTCCGGGTGCTCGGTGTCATGGCGTGCTTCCATGCCAAAAGCCTCGAAACTGATCGCCAGCAGGTCGGCGCCTTGCTTGCGGTTGCGTTCGGCCATTTCGATCAGCATGAAGAACGCACCGCCGCCGAGCACCGAGCTGATGAGATAGTAGATCGCAGGCCCAGTCAGCAGCGTGCCGGTGAAGCCGAAGGCGGTCAGCAGCGTACCGGAGGAAACAATGACCAGGAAGGCGGCCAGGCGGTCGAGTTTCTGGGCGCTGAGGACGCCCAGGGTGCCGACCGTCATGGTCACCAACCCGCAGTAGAACAGCCAGGTGCCGCCGAAAGGCGCCGGGGCGACGCCGCTTTCCTGCAGCAGCACGCCGACGCGCAGCAGCGCATAAACGCCGACCTTGGTCAGGATCGAGAAGATCGCGCCGGCCGGCGGCACCGCGTTGCCGTAAGCGGCCGGCAGCCAGAAATTGAGCGGCCAGGCACCGGCCTTGACGAGGAAGACAACGCCGAGGATCGCGGCCGCCACGTGGAACAACTGGCGGTCGCCGGCGTCGAGGGCGGCGACGCGCAGCGGCAGTTCCGCCAGGTTCAGCGTGCCGGTGAGGCCGTACATCAGGGCGGCGGCGACCAGGAAGAACAGCGAGGCGAACAGGTTGACCACGATGTAGTGCAGCCCGGCGCGCACGCGCGGACCGCCGGAGCCATGGAGAACCAAGCCGTAGGAGGCGGCCAGCATGACTTCGAAAAAGACGAAGAGGTTGAACAAGTCGCCGGTCAGGAAGATGCCGTTCAGCCCCATCAGGAGGAACTGAAACAGCGGCAGGTAATGCACGCCGGCCTTTTCCCAGCGCGCGATCGAATAGATCAACGCGGCCAGACCAAGCGTGGCGGTCAGCGTCAGCATCACCGCCGCGAGACGGTCGATGACGAGCACGATGCCGAACGGCGCGGGCCAGTCGCCGAGGGCGTAGATGCCGATCGGACCGGCCCACGGCGCGGCCAGCCAGCCGTCCGCGACCGCCAGCAGGCCGACGGCGACGGCGAGTTGCAGCACAACCGCGAACAAGGACAGCGCAATGCGCGGCCCGTGTCGGCTGTCGCTCGACAGCAGCAGCAGCGCGCCGGTCAGCATCGGCGCCAGAACCGGCAGGATCGGCAGGTGTTGCAGCCAGTGCGTCATATCACTCCTCCGGCTCGCGGCCATCGACATGGTCGGTGCCGCTGAAACCACGCGAGGCGAGCAGGACGACGAGGAACAAGGCGGTGGTGGCGAAGCCGATGACGATGGCCGTCAGCACCAGCGCCGAGGGCAGCGGATCGGCGTAGTGCGACGGATCGCTGCCGAGCGCCGGCGCGATGACCGGCGGCGCGCCCAGCCGCAGGCGGCCCATGCCGAAGATGAACAGGTTGACGGCGTAGGCGAGCAGCGACAGGCCGATGATGAGCTGGAAGGTGCGCGGCCGCAGGATCAGGTAGATGCCGGAAGCGGCCATGATGCCGACGGCCAGGGAAAAGATCAGTTCCATCACGATGCTCCCTCGGTTTCGGTTTTACGCGGCAGGCTGCGCAGCGACTGGTGGGCGATGGCGATCAGCATGAGCACCGTCGCGCCGACGACCAGCAGGTAAACGCCGACGTCGAACAGCAGCACCGTCGACAGGTGGATTTCGCCGAGCAGCGGCAGGCTGGCGTGCCAGCCCTCGCTGGTCAGGAAGGAATCGCCAGCCACGGCGGCGACGATGCCGGCGGCGGCTGCGCATAGCAGGCCCGCAGCGATCCAGTACAGCGGATGGATGCGCAGGCGGGATTCGACCCACACGGTGCCGCTGACGATGTATTGCAGGATGATGGCGGTGGCGAAAATCAGCCCGCCGACAAAGCCGCCGCCCGGCGCGTTGTGGCCGCGCAGCAGGAAGAACACCGAGATCAACATGGCCATCGGCAGCAGCAGGCGCACTAGCACGGCGGGCAGCATCAGGTAGCCAGTCGGCAAGCCGGCTGCGGGGTCCGGCCCGCGCGGGGCATCGCGCAGATCCTGTTCGACTTGCTGGGCGGGCAGCGCCATGCTCTCCGGCGCCGGGCGGAAGCGCCGCAGCAGCGCATACACCGTCAGCGCGACGACGGCGAGCACGGTGATTTCGCCGAAGGTGTCGAAGCCGCGGAAGTCGACCAGGATCACATTGACCACGTTGAGCCCGCCGCCGCGCGGCAGCGACTGTTTGACGAAGAAGGACGCGATGCCGTCGACGGTTGGACGGGTGAGGATGGCGTAGCTCAACGCGGCGATGCCGCCGCCGCCGGCAAGCGCAATCAGCAAATCGCGCAGGCGGCGCAGGTGGGCACGCAGCGCTTCCGGCTTGCCCGCGCTGAAACGCTCGTCGCGTTTCGGCAGCCAGCGCAGGCCGAGCAGGATCAACACGGCGGTGACGACTTCGACGGCCAACTGTGTCAGCGCCAGATCGGGCGCTGAGAACCAGACGAAGGTCAGGCTCGTCGCCAGACCAGCGCCGCCGGCCATGATCAGCGCCGCCAAGCGGTGCAGCTTGGCCTGCCAGGCGGCGGCCACCGCGCACAGGGCGCCGACCACCCATAGCAGGGCGAAAGCCGGGTCGGCCTCGGTCAGCGTTCGCTTGCCAAGCCTGAGCGGGCCGTCGGCGAACGGCAGCAGGCTGCCGACGACGACGACGAGCAGAATCACCAGCAACTGGGTTTGCAAACGCCGCGAACTCAGGTAGCCGAGCAGCCGGTCGGCAAAATCGTTGACGGCGCTGAGCAGCCAGTTGAAGGCTTGCTTGCCGTCGAGCCGTTCGAGCAGCGGGATGTGCGCGCTGCGCCGTCCGATGCACGGCAGGTAAAGCACGATGCCGCCGAACAGCGCAATCATGCTCATGTACAGCGGCAGGTTCAGGCCGTGCCAGACGGCCAGGCTGTAGCTCGGCGCGGACAGGCCGAGCAAAGAGCCGGTCGCGGTATGCAGGAAGGGGCCGACAGTCTGCGCCGGAAGAATGCCGACGAGCAGGCAGGCCGCGACCAGCAGCGCGCTCGGCAACAGCATCCAGCGCGTCGGCTCATGCGGCTGGTGCGGCAGGCCGACGGCGGGTTGACCGAAAAACACCTGATGAATGAAGCGCAGCGAATAAGCGACGCTAAGCATGCCGGCCAGCGTCGCCGCCACCGGCAGCAGCAGGCGCTGCCATTCCGGACGCCCGAGAAAGACGGTCTCGGTGAAGAACATCTCCTTCGACAAAAAACCGTTGAGTAGCGGCACGCCGGCCATCGCGGCGGCGGCGACCAGGGCCAGCGTGGCGGTGATCGGCATGGCGCGGTAAAGGCCGGAGAGGCGGTTGATGTCGCGCGTGCCGGTTTCGTGGTCGACGATGCCGGCGGCCATAAACAGCGAAGCCTTGAAAGTGGCGTGGTTGATGATGTGGAAAACGGCGGCGACCAGCGCCAGCTCGCTGTTCATGCCGAGCAGCAGCGTAATCAGGCCGAGGTGGCTAATCGTCGAATAAGCCAGCACGCCTTTCAGATCGTTCTGGAACAGTGCCAGATAACCGCCGATGAGCAGCGTGCACAGACCCGCGCCGCCGATCAGCCAGAACCACAGGTCGCTGCCGGCCAGCACCGGCCACAGCCGGGCGAGCAGGAACACGCCGGCCTTGACCATCGTCGCCGAATGTAGATAGGCGGAAACCGGCGTCGGCGCGGCCATCGCGTGCGGCAGCCAGAAATGGAACGGGAATTGGGCACTTTTGCTCAAGGCGCCGACGGCGACCAGAGCGAGAATCATCGGATACCAGTCATGCGCCTTGATCTTGCCGCTGGCGGCGAGCACCACGTCAAGATCGTAACTGCCCGCCACATGGCCGATCAGCAGCACGCCGCCGAGCAGCGCCAGACCGCCGATGCCGGTCACGGTCAGCGCCATGCGGGCGCCGCTGCGGGCGTCGCTGCGATGATGCCAGTAGGCGATCAGCATGAACGAGGCGAGGCTCGTCAGTTCCCAGAACATCGCCAGTTGCAGCAGATTGCCGGAAAGCACGACGCCGAGCATGCTGCCCATGAAGGCGAGGAAGAAGGAAAAGAAACGCGGCACCGGATCGGCCGGCGACATGTAGTAGCGCGCATAGATGACGACGAGCAAGCCGATCAGCGAAATCAGCATGGCGAACAGCCAGGCGAAACCGTCCATGCGCAATTGGAAGTCGATACCGAGCGTGCGCGACCACGGAATCATCAAGCGCAGCACAGCTTCGTCGACCACTTGCGGATATTGGACGGCGGTCAGCACAACGACCGTCAGCGCGATGATCCCTGCCAGCCATGCTTCCGCATTACGCGCGTTGGTGGGAAGGAGTGCCGCGCACAGACTACCAATGAAGGGAAGTAATACGATCAAGAGCAAAACCATAGCCCCGAGTCTAACCGACGATTGTTAAAATTTCGACGGGAATCAGGCGTTTAGCCTCAGCGTGCATGCTGCGCTCCGGCGCAGTCCCTTAAAACACGACGCCACCCGGCATGACGGCACGATATTTTCGGAACAACGGCAGCTGGCGGCCAAGCCGGCATCAAGCTAACCTCGCGGCATGGAAAACGAACCTCTCTCGCCGCCGCCCGGTTGCGCGGCCATCTTCAGCGGTTTTCTCAGTGTCGGTTTGCGCGGCTTCGGCGGCGTGCTGCCCTGGGCGCGCCGCATGCTCGTCGAAGAGCGCCGCTGGCTCGACGAGCGCGGCTTCACCGAAGTGCTCTCGCTCGGCCAACTGATGCCCGGCCCGAATATCGTCAACATCTCGATCGTCATCGGCTCACGCTTCGCCGGCATTCCCGGCGCGCTCGCGGCCTTCGGTGGACTCATGCTCGCGCCCTTGGTGATCGTACTGATGCTCGCCGAAACCTATCGGCATTTCGGCACGATCGAAGTCGTGCAACACATGCTTTCAGGCGTGTCGGCGGCCGCCGCCGGGCTCGTTCTCGCAATGGGCGCGCGGCTCGCACAAAATCTCGAACGCCGCGTGTGGATGATCGGGCTCGCCTTGCTGACTTTCGTCGCCGTCGCCTGGCTGCGCCTGCCGCTGCTCGCGGTGCTGGGCGTGCTGGCCCCGCTCGGCGTCGCGCTCGGCTGGTATACGAACAAAAAGGCGTCGCGATGAGCGCGCGCCCCGGCCTCAGCGACATCTTTCTCGGTACGCTCGTGCTTTCCTTGATGGCCGTCGGCGGCGCGAACGCCATCGTGCCCGAGCTGCACCGTCAGACCGTCGAACTGCGACACTGGCTGAGCGGACCCGAATTCGCCGCGCTGTTCGCCATCGCCTCGGCCGCGCCGGGTCCGAATGTCTTGATCGTCACGCTGATCGGCTGGCAGCTTGCCGGCATCCCCGGCGCGCTCGTCGCAACGCTCGGAATCTGCGCGCCCTCCTCGCTTCTGGCCTGGACCGTCGGCCACATCTGGGAGCGCCTCAAAGGCTCGCCGTGGCGGGCCATCATCCAGCGCGGCCTCGCGCCCGTCACGATCGGGCTCGTGCTCGGCAGCGGTTGGCTGCTTACGGGCGCAGCGGCGAAAAGCTGGCACGGCGTGGCGCTCGCGGCGGTCGCCGCCCTTGTTTATTGGCGCGCCAAATTCAACCCGCTCTGGGTGCTGGGGGCTGGGGCCTTGATCGGGCTGGTCCGCTGGCTGTAAATGTGGCGTTGGGCTTCACGACGTTCAGTCCCCCCTACAGCCCTACCTCTAGTTGGATGGGCATAAAAAGGAATAGTTATGAGTCAGCTAAAAGCATCGATAATGAAGTCAATATACGAGGCTTTGGATAACAAAATATTCTCTGTCGATGATTTCATGGTTGAATTTCCGAATGCCGATAGAATTTTGGCGAAGATCAGATTTATCCACAACAACGATTACTATTTTCACATAACTGAAGTTTCGAAATCAGAAGGTATTGCTGCAATAGTAGCCCTTTCCAAGGATGTCAAAGTTCCGGCTACGATTGAAAGCCCAGGCGACTACAAGAAAGTAGAGGTGAATCGGTTTGAGTCATTTGATTCATGCATAAACAGAATCATTAATTGGTGTGAAAACATCAGGTTAGATCTATGCACAAGATTCCCTGTCTATAAAGATCTTGATGAACTGAAGCGCCAGTTCGATCAGCATATTCAAGAGCACATACATAATCCAAGTGATTTGGTTTCTGTGGAGGAGTTAAATAGAATCAATGAGAAGTTTGACACCCTATACGCCGAGTTCGTCAAACTTAGTGAAGAGCACAAAATCACGAAGGGATTACTTGATGAAATTAAAAGAGATTTCGAAACCATAAAGGCGAATGCTACGCAGTACACAAAGGGGATGTGGGCAAATCTTGCAAAAAATAGAATTGTGCAAATTATCAAGAAAGTGGGTGGATCGCCCGAAGGTAGAAAGTTGATGTATGACGGAGCTAAGCGCCTTCTCGGTTTGGATTAATGCGTAGAGCACGGTAGGTTAGGCTGAACATCATGAAGCCCACGTGACTGCGCAGCGACAAGGATGCCGACCGATCATCCCTCAAACCCGGCTTTGGCCCCTCCCCATCACGGCATGCTAAAGTCGCCGCCTTCCTCCTCTTGCGCAAGCTTCATGTCCGAGCACGCCGAACCTAGCCAGCCTTACGCCACTCTCGATCCCAATTGCGTGCTCGGCGCGCTCGAATCGCTCGGTCTGCGTCCGGATGGCCGCTTTCTCGCGCTCAACAGCTACGAAAACCGCGTCTATCAAATCTGGATCGAAGAGGACGCGCCGCTCGTCGCGAAGTTCTACCGCCCCGCGCGCTGGAGCGATGCCGCGATCCGCGAGGAGCACGCCTTCGCTTGCGAACTCGCGGGGCACGAAATCCCCGTCTGCGCGCCGCTTGTGCTCAATGGTGAAACGCTGCATGAATTCGGCGGCTTCCGTTTCGCCGTCTATCCGCGCCGCGGCGGACGCGCGCCCGAGCTTGACGACAGCAAGGTGCTCGAATGGATCGGCCGCTTCCTCGGGCGCATTCATGCTGTCGGTGCAACGCGCCTTTTCGAATATCGGCCCGCGCTCGACATCGCCAGCTTCGGCGAAGAGCCGCGTGAATATCTGCTCGCCAACGATTTTCTGCCGCCCGAATTGCTGACGCCCTGGCGCGCCATTGTCGACATGGCGCTCGATGGTGTGCGGCGCGCTTTCGAGCGCGCCGGCGATGTGCGCAGCATCCGCCTGCATGGCGATTGCCACCCCGGTAATATTCTCTGGAGCCCGGACGGCCCGCACTTCGTCGACCTCGACGACTGCCGCAGCGGCCCGGCGGTGCAGGATCTCTGGATGCTGCTTTCGGGCGAGCGGGACGCGCAACAGCGCCAGCTCATCGACGTGCTCACGGGCTATGAGGATTTCGCGAAGTTCGATCCGCGCGAGCTGCATCTCATCGAAGCCCTGCGCACGCTGCGTTTGATCCACTACAGCGCCTGGATCGCGCGGCGCTGGAACGACCCGGCGTTTCCGGCCGCTTTCCCGTGGTTCAACACCCAGCGCTATTGGGAAGAGCGCGTGCTCGAACTGCGCGAACAAGTCGCCGCAATGGACGAAGCGCCGCTCGTCGTCTGATCAACCCCAGGACAATCGCATGAATGCCGACACCCTGAAAAACCACCCCTCCCCCAACCCTCCCCTTCGAGCTTCGCCCGAAAGGGAGGGAGCAAAACCGGCAACCTGCACGCACCTCAGGTTATCTCCCTCCCTTACGCGCAGCGTAGGGGAGGGCCGGGGAGGGGTTGCAGTCACGACAACAGCACTCATGCGATTGCCCTGTGATCAACCCCGGCGCAACATCGAACAGTATCGATGCGCTGAAATCCCACGAAAAAACCCCGCCGAAGCGGGGTTTTGAGTTCGCCTGACTCACCTGGAGGCGCTTACCCCCGGCTGGCCGGCATCACACGCGGCCGCGCTGGCGGCGCCGGCCGATTGCCGCGAGGCCGGCGAAAGCCAGGCCAAACAGGGCAATGCTGGACGGTTCGGGTACGTCGCTATTTCTAAAGTGGCCGTTGAAGCCGGCCGGCGTCCAACCCGGATTGAGCGGATCTCCGGAACGGGCGCCAGCCCCGCCCGAACAGCCCAGGCCACCCACAACATTTCCCCCTCCTACGGCCTGGAACGCATCCCCGACCCTGATCGGATTCTGATTGGGTAGATCTCCTGGCGCTCCCCCACAGTCTGTTTCCGCCGTCAGGTCGCCATAGGCCGTTGAAACAATCTCGTAATCGAGCGTAAAGCTCTCGCCAGCGTCGATCAGACCCAGGTCGAGCGTGAAGTTGCGGCCGGCCGCAAAGACGTTGCCGCCATCGTCCGCACATCCCATGTAATCACCAAGCAGTCCCAGATCATTGCTGGCACAGCTACGCGCACCCAGGGCGTCCTGAGTCAAGCTCGTCTGGTCGCGGGCAACCTCGACGCCATTGATACGGATACTCAGCACCAGTTCGGCAAAGCCGGCGCCGACCCCGTTAACGTACAGCTCTCCCTCCTGCACGCCAAAGGTGAAAATGAAATCCTGCGCCACATCGCTCGTATTGGTGTACGAGGCGCTGTAAGTCATCGATGTGCTGGCAAAGAAGCTGCCATTCCCGGAAGTCCGCGCCCCGAAACTGCTACTGGAACCAAGGTCGTAGCCATAGGTATGGAAGAAAACATTATCCTGGCCAGAGGTGGACAAGGAATAATCAGCGCCGTCCCCGTAACCAGAGATCGATGCGTTGGAATCGCTCATCCCGTCCTGCTTTGGGCCAGTACTTGCGCCGACGATGTATTCGGCATCCAAGGTGTAGTTGCCATAGGTCACTGGCGCGGCGTGCGCCGTGAATGAAGAAGCAAGGCCCACAATACCGATGCCGATGGACAAAATCATCGGCTTGATTGCGAATGGCTGTTTATACATGTCCCCACCCTGATTATTTAAAAACGTAAGCGGGAATTTGTTTAGCAAATTTCAGGCCATGCAAACAGAATCTGATAATAATCAGATGCCTACATTGCTCAAACCACAAGAAATCCGGCCGCCTGCATGGCCATCTGCAAAAAATGCTGACAGCAAGTGCTAGACCTTGCCCCGCCGCCGCTCCGGCCCGCTTGCTCGATGCCCTTGTTCGAGGTAGTTGAATGGCGGGGCTTGCGCTCGACTCGTGCTCACGCGTCACGTTTGGACAGCCCGAGCCGCCGCCAAATCTCCGTCGTCAAGCCAGCCTGATTCAGGGTATAGAAATGCAGGCCCGGCGCGCCGCCGGCGAGCAGGCGTTCGCACAGCGCGGTCACGACATCGAGCCCAAGCGCCCGGATGCTGGCCGCATCGTCGCCGAAGGCTTCGAAGCGGCGGCGCATCCATTGCGGGATCTCCGCGCCGCAAGCATCGGAGAAGCGCGCCAACCTGCTGAACGATGCAATCGGCATGATGCCGGGCACGATAGGCGCGCTGACGCCTTTGGCGCGGACCGTGTCGACGAATTGAAAATAGGCGTCGGCATTGTAGAAATATTGCGTGATCGCGGAATTCGCGCCGGCCTGCATTTTCCTGATGAAAGCGCCGATATCAGCCTCGGCGGAGCGCGCCTGCGGATGAAACTCGGGATAGGCGGCGACTTCGATATGGAAGGCGTCGCCGCTTTCCGCGCGGATGAAGCTCACCAGTTCGTTGGCGTAACGAAATTCGCCGGGATCGGCCATGCCTGAAGGCAAGTCGCCGCGCAGCGCGACGATGCGCCGGATGCCGAGTTCGCGGAATTCGGCGATGTGCTCGCGGATGCTTTTCTGGGTGGCTCCGATGCAGGAAAGATGCGGCGCGGCATTCAATCCTTCGCTCTGGATTTCGCGCACGATTTCGAGCGTGCGGTCGCGTGTCGATCCGCCCGCGCCGTAAGTGACCGAGAAAAAAGCCGGTTTGAGTTGCGCGAGCTGCGCGCGCGCGAGGCGAAGTTTCTCGACGCCTTCGGTTGTGGCGGGCGGGAAAAATTCGATGCTGAAGGTGGACTTGCTCATTTATAGGTTGTCTCCCTGGCGTCCAGCGCGCGGCGCGCATGGATGAAGAATTCATGATTGCCGTCCGCGCCGGTGATCGGCGAGTGGAACCAGCCTTGAACCTGTAATCCGTTCGCCGCGCAGGCGGCGCGGATTTTTGTTTCCACGTCGGCGTAGAGCGATGTGTCGCGCACGATGCCGCCCTTCGCCAAACCCTGCGGACCGACTTCGAACTGCGGTTTAACGAGCATGAGCAGATCGGCCTCCGCTTTCATCAGGGCCGCGGCGGCGGGCAGGATCAGCGTCAGCGAAATGAAACTCAAATCGCCCGTGACGAGATCGAAGCCGCCTTCGGGCCAATGCTCGCCCAGATCGCGCGCGGTGAGCGCGCGCGCATTGACGCCTTCAAATGTGACGACGCGCGGGTCGCCGGCAAGCCGCGCATGCAACTGGCCATGCCCCACTTCGATGCCGATAACCTTTGCCACGCCAGCCTGGAGCAGACAGTCCGTGAACCCGCCCGTGCTTTGGCCGAGATCGAGACAGCAGCGCCCGCGCACATCGAGTTGCGTTGCCGCGAGCGCGCCTGCAAGCTTAAGGCCGCCGCGCGAGACGAAGCGGTCATCCGCATCTTCTGCGACGATCAACTCCGCGCCATCGGGCAACAGCTCGGCGGGTTTTTCGATCAGGCGATCGCCGTGCACCGTGCGCCATTGCACGCGCGCCGCGGCGATCAAACGCTGCGCGGCGGTGCGCGAAGGCGCGAGGCCCCGTTCGACGAGCAACTGGTCCGCGCGCGCGCCAGCCTGCGCAGCGCGTGACGGGCGTTGCGCAGGCTGCGCGCGCGGTTTGCCGCTACGCGCGTGGAACGAGTTCATCGACATCATCAATAACGGTAATGCTCGGCTTTGTAAGGCCCTTCGACCGGCACGCCAATATAGGCGGCCTGTTCGGGGCGCAGCACCGTCAATTGCGCATTGAGTTTTTTCAATTGCAGACGCGCGACTTTTTCGTCGAGATGCTTCGGCAGCGTGTAGACGCCGACCGGATATTTATCGGTCTGTGTGAACAACTCGATCTGCGCGATCGTCTGATTCGCGAACGACGAACTCATGACATAGCTGGGGTGGCCGGTTGCGCAGCCGAGATTAACCAGGCGGCCCTTGGCCAGCAGGATGATGCGCTTGCCGTCCGGGAAGATCACATGGTCGACCTGCGGCTTGATCTCATCCCATTCGTATTTTTCGATCGAGGCGACGTCGATCTCGTTGTCGAAATGGCCGATGTTGCAGACGATCGCCTGGTCTTTCATCTTCGCCATGTGATCGTGCGTGATGACATGGTAATTGCCCGTGCAGGTCACGAAGATATCGGCCTTGTCGGCGGCATAATCCATCGTGACGACGCGGTAGCCTTCCATCGCGGCCTGCAAGGCGCAAATCGGGTCGATTTCCGTGACCCATACCTGCGCCGAAAGCGCGCGCAGCGCCTGCGCGCTGCCTTTGCCGACGTCGCCATAGCCGCACACGAGCGCGATCTTGCCGGCGACCATCACATCGGTCGCGCGCTTGATGCCGTCGACGAGCGATTCGCGGCAGCCATAGAGGTTGTCGAATTTCGATTTGGTGACCGAATCGTTGACATTGATGGCCGGGAATTTGAGTTCGCCGCGCTGGTGCATCTGGTAGAGCCGGTGCACGCCGGTCGTGGTTTCCTCGGTGACGCCCTTGATCCGGGCAAGTCGCGTCGAGTACCAAGCCGGATCGGCTGCAAGTTTGGCTTTGATGGCCGCGAAGAGAACCGTTTCTTCTTCGCTTGAAGGCTTGGCGAGAACGGCAAGGTCTTTTTCGGCGCGCGCGCCCAAGTGCAGCAGCAGCGTCGCATCGCCGCCGTCGTCGAGAATCATGTTCGAATAGCCGCCGTCGCGCCATTCGAAGATCCGGTGCGTGTAGTCCCAATATTCCTTGAGCGTTTCGCCCTTAACCGCGAAGACCGGAACGCCGGCCGCCGCGATCGCCGCCGCCGCATGGTCCTGGGTCGAAAAAATGTTGCACGAAGCCCAGCGGACTTCAGCGCCGAGCGCGGTCAGCGTTTCGATCAGCACCGCCGTCTGGATCGTCATATGCAGCGAGCCGGTGATGCGCGCGCCGCGCAGAGGCTTGGTCGCCGCATACTCCTCGCGAATCGCCATGAGGCCGGGCATTTCGGTCTCGGCGATGCGGATTTCCTTGCGGCCCCAGTCGGCGAGCGACAAATCCGCGATGACATAATCTTTGGAATCAGCCACTGTGTTCATAAAAACTCCTTGAACGATGTGGCCGGGAAGGGGGCGGTGCGGAAGCTGTTCCGTTGTTCTCACCGTCGCGCCATGCCCGGCATGGGTTGGACAGTGAGCGCCGTTCTGGGCGTAAAAACCGGGTAGGCTATTACGCAATCCGAGCCTGGGAGACGAACCTCTCGCAGCGCTCCTCGGAAAGGGCCGCATTATATCGGGAAAGGGCTGAACGCATGAACCATGACGCAACGCTCGCGCATGCCGCGGCGCTGATCGAAGCCGCCGACGGCTTGCTGATCTGCGCCGGGGCGGGCATGGGCATCGATTCCGGTTTGCCCGATTTCCGCGGCGCGCAAGGTTTCTGGCATGCCTATCCTGCATTGGGCGCGGCAGACATGCGCTTCGAAGCGATCGCCAACCCCTCCGCATTTCGCGACGATCCCGAACTGGCCTGGGGTTTCTATGGGCATCGGCTCGCGTTATACCGTGCGACACAACCGCACGTAGGCTTTGCGATTTTGCGGCGTTGGGCGCAAAAGATGCAGCACGGCTCCTTTGTGTTTACCAGCAATGTCGATGGCCAATTCCAGCGCGCCGGTTTTGCGGAGGAGCAAATCGCCGAATGTCACGGCAGTTTGCATTGGCTGCAATGTATCGAACCCTGCAATAGAGCAATCTGGCCCGCGCAGGATTTCATTCCACAGGTTGATACCGAGCGTTGCCGCTTGATCGGCCCCATGCCGGCCTGCCCGTATTGCGGCGGCCTGGCGCGGCCGAATGTCTTGATGTTCGACGACTGGTACTGGCTCGCCCAGCGCAGCGGCGCCCAGCAAAGGCGGCTTGCACTGTGGCGCGAGCAGGTCGAACACCTGGTTGTGCTCGAACTTGGCGCGGGAACGCGGATTCCGACGGTGCGCCATCTGGCCCATGCCGCGGGCGGTGATCTGATGCGGATCAACCCCGATGCAGCGCACGCCGGCAATGCGCGAATAAATCTATCGCTCGGCGCACGCGAGGCTTTGCAGGCAATCGATGCGCTACTGTAAGTGCGCGCAAATCCCGCATGCCGCGCCGGATTTACGCGCGGTCCCGAAAAATTAAAACTTCTTCATGTCCGCGGTGCACGCACCGATGAATTTCGACGTACTCACGATATGAACCGGGAGGGTATTGCCATTCTTGGTGATCTGCTGCGTCACATCCGATACAAACTCATGCTTGGAAGCGGTGTTCTTGATCGACATTTTGGCTTTCGCGCCGTTGGGGAACGCGCAATCCAGGCTCCACGATGCGGTATTTCCCTGGCGCTTGGCATCGGATATTGAGCAGGTCGCGCCCTTTTCCGCCAGCTTGGCTTGATCGATTCCAGGCGTCAAAAACGGATCCTTGCTTAAAAACTCTGGCGAGAAACAGTTTTTGATCGTCGATTCGTTGAGCGTTTTCGTTTCCCCTTTTTTAAGGTCTTGCGCGGTGATCTTCGTGCGAATTTCCCAGCCGCCGGGCTCCATGACCGATGCCGCGCTGGCTGCGCACGCATAACCAAGCAGCAAAAGGGCGATCGCCTTGCTTGAAAAGCCTGAAACTGTTTGCATAAATCCTCCGTAAAGCGGATGGGTTACCGTGTCTAGGTCGGCAGTTGCCGTGGCTTGTGTTTGGCCTTGGCGAATACCCGGTCGAAAATCCAATTGGGCAGCAGTCCGAGCACACGGGCGACGATACCCATCTGCCACGGAATGACGGTGTAGCTCGTGCCGCGCGCGATGGCGCGCGCAAAGCGGCGTGCGGCTTCATCGGCTGCAAGGATGAAGGGCATTTTGTAGGGATTGACCGCCGTCAGCGGCGTGCGGATATAGCCTGGCGCGATGGTGATGACCTCGACGCCCGCGGAACGCAACTCGACGCGCAGCGCTTCGAGGTAACGCAGCGCTGCCGCTTTCGAAGCGCTGTAGGCGCTGCCGCCGGGCAGTCCGCGTACGCCAGCCACCGAGGCGATGCCGACAAGCTTGCCCGAACCGCGCGCTTTCATCGCTTCGACGAAAGGGTGGAAGCTTGCGAAAAGGCCCAGCACATTCGTGCGCAGCACTTTGTCGAACACCTCGAAATCCTCCGCGTGCTGAGTCAGAACGCCAACCGAGATGCCGGCATTGGCGATGACGATATCGGGCAGGCCATGCACCGTCATAAAGCGCGCGGCGACGGATTTCATCGCCGCCAGATCGGCGACATCCGCGTCCAGCGCCATGTGGCCTTCGCCGGGCAGGCTTGCACTCAAAGCCGCAAGCTTTTCCGCGTTGCGCGCAACGAGACCAAGCACAGCCCCCTCGCCGGCATAGTAGCGCGCGAGCGCTTCACCGATACCGCTCGAAGCGCCGGTCAGGAAAACGCGCAGACGCTTACCCGCCGGCATATTGGCGCTCATTCCGTTTCTAGATCAATCGAGTACGCGAAGGCAAAGCGCAGACAGTGCTGTAGCACGGCAAGCGAAGCCGACAAAGTAATCGATTGATATAGAAATGGAATCACTTCTTGGAGGCGCGCTCGGCGCGGACTCGTTCGATCAATTGGTTGGTGACCGAAAGAGCGCCCTCGAAGGATTGCGTCAGCGACGGGCTGGTCGAGTATCTGCCGTTGATAATCAAGGTCGGGACGCCCTGAATATCGTACAAGCCGGCGCTGCGCGTGGCCTGCCCCATGTGGGTCTGCACGGTGAAGGAGTTGAAGGCTTCGGAAAACTTCACCGGATCGACGCCGTTGGCCTTCATCCAGGCATTGCGCGCCGTTTCATTCAACAAATCAACACGCTCCTTCTGCACTGCGTTGAAAACCGCAAAACTCTTTTTTTCGGCCACGCCGAGCACATCCAGCGCGTAGTAGATCCGGCCAAGCGCCGCCCAGGCTTCGCGGCCAAAAGAAACCGGGATGCGTCTGAAGACGACATCCTTGGGCAAGGTTTTTGCCCAGCTTTCCAGATAGGGTTCGAAGTCGTAGCAATGCGGGCAAGCGTAGGAGAAAAATTCGAGAACTTCGATTTTGCCGCTGCTGTCCGTGGGCTGCGGCGTTTTCACCATCAGATAATCCTTGCCGGCAACCGGAGCGCCTTGAGCGTGGGCAACATTCAAGCCGCTCACGGCGAGCAATACTCCAAACAGAGTGGAAAAAACACTGCGGCGATTCATCATCAAAAAACTCCTTCGGGATCAACGGGGGGCCGAGGCGCTAGCCGTGGCGTCTTTGTTCCTGATTTTTATCACGGTCGATTCGATTCCGACCGCGGCAAGTTGCGCACGCGCTGAACTCATCTCTTCCGGTTTGGCGTAAGGGCCAACCCGAACCCGGTACAGCGTGCCCTTATCGGCAGTCTCGACACGCTGAACCGAGGCTTCCGTGCCGGTCAAGGCCAGACGCGCTTTCAAGTTGTCGGCTTCGGAGGGGTCGGCAAAAGCGCCCAACTGGAGATAAAGTTTGTCGCCGACCGCTTTGGGTTCCGACTGGCTTTTAACCGGAGGCGGCAGGGTGGCTTGCTCGCCTCTTTGCAGAATGTCGTAAAAATCGAAGCGCTTCTCGCCTCCCCCTGCTGGCGCACTTGCGCTATTCGCGGAAGGCGAAGGCGCCGTCGCGACCGGCGGCAATCCTTCCGGGCGCTCGACGGGTTTGTCACCCGGCTTGCCCGGCAGCGCGATCGGTTTCCCATTCGCGCCGCTTGGCGGGGCATTGACGCCTTTTTGCTGGAATTCGTAGGGCCGCGAGAAATACCAGGCGAGCGCCGCGGCGATCAACACGCCGATGACCAGACCGACGAAAATACCGATGAAGGTATTGCCCCGGCTGGAGCGTTTTTTATTCGATTGCTGACGCGATTTTGCTGCGCGGCTCATGTCTGGCGATATCCATTCGGCGCGGAATGCGCCGCTTATAAGTTGCGAGAGTATAACGCGGCGGACGGCTTGGCTTTGTAAGGCGCGGCTTTACAGGTACAGTCCTTATTTCCCTGCTTGCTCATTTTCCGCCGTGCGTCTGTTCCGTCTCGCCAAAATCGCCATTGTCAGCCTGCGTTTCGGGCTGGATCAGATGATTCTCGATGGCGCTTCCTCAACCACGCGGATCGGTGAAATTCTGCGCCGCATCGTGCCGCACCGCCGTTTCGCAAAACCGCGCGCGCAACGTCTGCGCGAAGCGCTCGAATCGCTCGGGCCGATCTTCGTTAAATTTGGCCAGGTGTTGTCGACGCGCCGCGATTTGATCCCGCCCGACATCGCCGACGAACTGGCGCGCCTGCAAGACCGGGTGCCCCCGTTTCCAACCGAACAGGCTCTGGCGCGCATCGAAGCCGAGCACGGGCAATCGGTCGATGTTCTGTTCCGCAATTTCAATCGCACGCCGGAGGCTTCGGCCTCGGTCGCCCAGGTGCACTTCGCCGAACTGCACGACGGCACGCCGGTCGCGGTCAAAGTGCTGCGGCCGGGCATCGAGCGCGTGATCGATCACGATCTGGCCCTGCTCGAAGCCGGCGCGGTGCTGATCGAAAAGCTCTGGATTGACGGACGCCGGCTCAAGCCGCGCGAAGTCGTCGGCGAATTCGCCAAATACCTGCGCGACGAGCTGGATTTGATGCGCGAGGCGGCCAACTGCTCGCAACTGCGGCGCAATTTCAAGGGCTCGCCCTTGCTCAGCGTGCCCGAAGTGTATTGGGACTATTGCAGCACCAGCGTCATGGTCATGCAGCGCATGGAGGGCACGCCGGTGTCGCAGATCGAACGCTTGCGCGCGCAGGGCGTAAATTTGAAGAAGCTGTCGCAGGCGGGGGTCGAAATTTTCTTCACCCAGGTTTTCCGCGACGGCTTTTTTCATGCCGATATGCATCCGGGGAATATCTTCGTTTCTCCGAGCGGGCAGTACATCGCGCTCGACTTCGGCATCATGGGCACGCTTGAGGAACGCGACAAACAATACTTGGCGCAGAACTTCCTCGCCTTTTTCCGGCGCGACTACAAACGTGTCGCGCAAGCGCACGTCGAAGCCGGCTGGGTGCCGCCGGGCACGCGCGTGGATGAATTCGAAAGCGCGATCCGCGCGGTCTGCGAGCCAATTTTCGACAAGCCGATCAAGGATATTTCCTTCGGCAAAACCCTGCTGCGCCTGTTCCAGACCGCGCGCCGCTTCCAGATGGAAGTGCAGCCGCAGCTCGTTCTCCTGCAGAAAACGCTGCTCAATATCGAAGGGCTCGGGCGCGAGCTGGACCCTGAACTGGACCTTTGGAAAACCGCCAAACCTTTCCTCGAACGCTGGATGAACGATCAGGTCGGCTGGCGTTCGCTGGTGCGCCATCTTGCCGAAGAAGCTCCGAATTGGGCCGGCAGCCTGCCGCAGTTGCCGCGGCTGATTCACCAAAGCCTGTCGCAGCACAATCAGCAGCCCGCGCTGCGCGAAGAACTCGAAACGATGAATTTGCGCCTGCAACGTTTAACCCGGCTCGTTTGGCTAGCCGCCGTAGTCGCGGGCGCGCTGTTAGGAGCCGAGTTGTGGCGGTTGTGGTGACCGAAGACTGGTTTAGCCGGACGACGAAATAGTGAATCGCACAAGAATTTAGACGCGAAGACGAGCCGCAGACAGTACACGTAGTACGGCAAGGCGAAGTCGACAAAGTATAAATTCTTGTGCGATTCACTATAATCCGGCCCGATCGCCGCAGAAGGGGCCGCAAGCCATTTAGACGCGTGCGGGCCCTGGTCCCGGCCGATGCCGCGGGCCGCGTGCTAGGACTGTGCGCTGGATTACGGCGCACATGGGGCTTTGCGGAGTTTTCCCCATCATGCTTTTGAGCTTTGTGATCGCCTATTGGCTGGTCTCGATCGCGATCGGCCTGTATGCCGCGCTGCGGGTGCATAACACGAAGGATTACGCGATCGCGGGCCGCTCGTTGCCGATGTACGTGGTCACGGCCACGGTTTTTGCGACCTGGTTCGGTTCCGAAACCGTGCTCGGCATTCCGGCGACTTTTCTCAAGGAAGGTCTGCACGGCGTGGTGGCCGACCCCTTCGGTTCTTCGCTGTGCCTGATCCTCGTCGGCCTGTTCTTCGCCAAACCGCTCTACCGGCTGAATCTGCTGACGATCGGCGACTACTACCGCCAGCGTTTCGGCCGCACGGTGGAGATCATCACCACGCTGTGCATCGTGATGTCCTACCTCGGCTGGGTCGCGGCCCAGATTAAGGCGCTCGGCCTGGTGTTCAACGTGCTCTCGGACGGCGCGGTGTCGCAGGAAACCGGCATGTGGCTCGGTTCCGCCTCGGTGCTGATTTACACCTTGTTCGGCGGGATGTGGTCGGTCGCGATCACCGACTTCATCCAGATGATCGTGATCGTGATCGGTCTGCTCTACATCGGCTGGGAAGTTTCGGACCAGGCCGGCGGCGTCGCGGTCGTCATGAATCACGCCCAGGCGAGCGGCAAGTTCAATTTCTGGCCCGAGTGGAGCGTCGCCGGCGTGATTCCTTTCGTCGCCACCTGGATGACGATGATGCTCGGCTCAATCCCGCAGCAGGACGTGTTCCAGCGCGTGCAATCCTCGGCGAGCGAAAAAATCGCCGTGCGCGCTTCGGTGCTCGGCGGCTCGCTGTATTTCTGTTTCGCCTTCATCCCGATGTTCCTCGCCTACTCGGCCACGCTGATTACGCCGGACCTGGTTGCAAAGTATCTCGATACCGATTCGCAATTGATTCTGCCGAAGCTCGTGCTCGAAAAAGCGCCGATGTTCGCGCAGATTATGTTCTTCGGCGCGCTGCTCTCGGCGATCAAAAGCTGCGCCTCGGCCACGCTGCTCGCGCCCTCGGTGACCTTCTCGGAAAACCTGGTGCGCCCGATCCTGCGCGCGGCAAAACCGAACATGACCGACAAGCAGTTCCTGCGCGTCATGCAAGCCGTTGTGCTCGTATTCACCGCGGTCGTCACCACGATTGCCGTCAATTCCAAGCTTTCGATCTACGGTCTGGTTGAGAACGCCTATAAGGTCACCTTCGTCGCCGCGTTCATTCCGCTCGCCTGCGGGGTGTATTGGAAACGCGCGACGACACAGGGCGCGATCGCCGCGATGGTGCTCGGCCTCATGACATGGCTTTCGCTCGAAGTCGTCGCGCCCGAGGGCATTTGGCCGCCGCAGTTTGTCGGCTTCCTCGTTTCGGCCGCGGCTATGCTCGTTTTCTCTTATCTGCCGCAGTTCATCGCCACACCGAGCGCATTGCTCGGCCATAGCGGACCTTCCGGCTATCATGCCGCCGCGGGACATGGCATCGTGGTAGTGCAAGAACATGTAGCACGACCGCCACGCCGCCGCGCCGCGAGGCCGCAGCGTCCGCAACCTTGATTTCGCACCTGTGGAAGCATCGGGGTCTGTGGACGCCGACGCTCCAGGTGGCGACCTCACTAGACCTTCTGCACATCGGAGGAGGCGCATCCCACGGGTATGATGCGGCTTCGCGTTTGGAGTTCGTGCGTATGCGCTGGCCTTTTTATTCCCTGTCGAGACGTCTGCACACTCCCTCAAAGGAAGCGCGATGACGCACGCGCCATCGCATCTGCCGCGCGATTTCGCAATCAGCATCACATTGCTGACGGCGTTTGCCTGCCTCTATCCATTTTCGGGCTGGCGGACAACAGGCGTGGGGCCGTTCGATTACCTGAGTGCGCCGTGGCCGCGCTATTTCACATGGACCGACATCTGGCTCAATGTGCTTGGCTTCATCCCGATCGGTTTCGCCTGGGCGACCTGGGCGCGGCAAAAATTCAGACCGGGACGCACCCTGTTGGGCGTCTGGCTGGCCGGCACGCTGCTCAGCTTCGCGGTCGAGACGACGCAGAACTATTTGCCGACGCGTGTGGCTTCAAATATCGACCTGGCCACCAACTCCATCGGCAGCTTGATCGGTGCCGCGTGCGGTTTGCGTTGGGGACGCATCTTCGAACCCGGCGGTATCTTGCCGCGCTGGCGCGAACGCCTCTTTTTGCCAGGGCGCAGTGGCAGTTCAGCAATTTTGTTGATCACGCTGTGGTGGTTCTCGCTCCTCAATCCCAGCAGTTATCTTTTTGCCAATGGCGATTTGCATGCCGTGTTTCGCAGCGTGCCCGTGATTCAGCTTGGCGGTGGCAATTTCCTGCATATCGAAACCTTGCTAACGGCGGCCAACACTTTAGTGATCGGCTTGTTTGCACAGCATGCGATGCGCCGCCCCAGGCTTTGGCTCCCACTCGTGATCCTGCTGCTTGGTTTAAGCGTCAAAACCCTGGCGACCACTGCTTTTCTTGCGCCACCGCAGCCGTGGCACTGGGCCACACCAGGTGGGCTGTTCGGACTCGCGGCGGGGGTTGGGCTGCTTGTGCTGTGCTGGATGCTACCGATGGCCCTGCGGCTCAGCATTGCGAGTCTGGCTTTGCTGGCGGCGACAGCGCTCGTCAATTTAGCGCCGGACAATCCCTATTGGGAAGCCGGAACGAAATTGGCGCGCGAAGGCCATGTCTTGAATTTCCACGGGGCGACGGAAGTGATGGCGGGTTTCTGGCCCTTCCTCGCTCTGCTTTGGCTCAGCTTGGCGCGGCCCGCACCACCATCGCGCCCTGCCGTCGAAATTATTGATTGATGTCCCAATTCGCCGAAGCTTTGATCGACTGGCAGATGCGTCACGGACGTCACGCTTTGCCCTGGCAGGGAACGCGCGACCCGTACCGCGTCTGGCTCTCCGAGATCATGCTGCAACAAACGCAAGTCGATACCGCAATCCCGTATTACGAGCGTTTTCTCGCGCGCTTCCCCACCATTGCAGCCTTGGCCGCCGCGCCGCAGGCGGATGTGCTCGCGCTGTGGAGCGGCCTTGGCTATTACGCACGCGCGCGCAATTTGCATCGCGCCGCGCAGCGCGTCATGAGCGAGCACGGCGGACGTTTTCCCGAATCCGCCACCGCGATTGCGGAACTGCCCGGCATTGGGCGTTCGACGGCGGCGGCGATCGCGGCGTTTTGTTTTGGCGCCCGCAGCGCGATTCTGGACGGCAACGTCAAGCGCGTGCTGGCGCGCCATTTCGCAATCGAAGGCTTCCCCGGCGCGCGCGCGGTTGAGCAACGGCTGTGGTCGCTCGCCGAATCCTTATTGCCCGCACAAGATGTCGCAATCTATACGCAGGCGCTCATGGACCTGGGCGCAATGGTGTGCACCCGCACGCGTCCCGCGTGCACCGAATGTCCCGTCGCGGCGACCTGCTTGGCGCGGAAGCAAAACCGCCAGTCCGAGCTGCCCACGCCACGCCCAAGCCGTGTTGTGCCCGAGCGCGCTACGCGGATGCTGCTCGCCTGGAGAAAGGGCGAAATCCTGCTCGAACGCCGCCCCGACGCCGGCATTTGGGGCGGGCTTTATGCATTGCCCGAAATCCCCGAGGGCGTCGATGCCGAAACATTCATTTTGACGCTGGGGCTTTCTCCCTGTGGCGCGCTGGAAGCGCTGACGCCTTTGCGCCATGCCTTCACGCATTTCCGTTTGACGATTCAGCCCTTGCGCTGCGCTGTAACGGGGATGGGCGCGCAAGAAGCGCGTTGGCATTGGGCCGATGCGGCGACTTGGCCGGGGCTGGGTTTGCCCACACCGGTACGCCGCCTGCTCGATGCGCTGAGCTTGAGCGATGACTTATTTGCGCCACCGCAGTGATCGATGGTGGTTGCAAGTACGCGGAGCCACGCAATCTCTATGCCATAATCGAACGCATCACAGGAGAACAGTCCATGGACGAAAACAAGGCCAAGGCATTACAGGCTGCGCTGGCGCAAATTGAAAAGCAGTTCGGCAAGGGTTCCATCATGCGGATGGGCGATGGCGAGGTGGAATCCGACATTCAAGCGGTGTCAACGGGCTCGCTCGGGCTGGACATCGCGCTCGGCATCGGCGGCTTGCCGCGCGGCCGCGTGATCGAAATCTACGGCCCCGAATCCTCGGGCAAGACGACCTTGACCCTGCAAGCGATCGCCGAGATGCAAAAAGTGGGCGGCACGGCGGCCTTCATCGATGCCGAGCATGCGCTCGATGTGGTGTATGCGCAGAAACTCGGCGTCAATGTTAACGATCTGCTGATTTCCCAGCCCGATACCGGCGAACAGGCGCTCGAAATCGCCGACATGCTCGTGCGTTCGGGCGGTGTCGATATTCTCGTCATCGATTCGGTCGCGGCGCTCACGCCAAGAGCCGAAATCGAAGGTGAAATGGGCGACCAGTTGCCCGGTTTGCAGGCGCGTCTGATGAGCCAAGCGCTGCGTAAGCTGACCGCCAACATCAAGCGCACGAACACGATGGTGATCTTCATCAACCAGATCCGCATGAAGATCGGCGTGATGTTCGGCAGCCCCGAAACCACGACCGGCGGCAACGCGCTCAAGTTCTACGCCTCGGTCCGCCTGGATATCCGCCGCACCGGCGCGATCAAGAAGGGCGATGAGGTCATCGGTTCCGAAACCAAGGTAAAAGTCGTCAAAAACAAGGTTTCCCCGCCGTTCAAGGAAGCGCATTTCGACATTCTGTATGGCGAGGGAATCTCGCGCGAAGGCGAGATCATCGACCTGGGCGTCGTGCAGAAATTGGTCGACAAAAGCGGTGCCTGGTATGCATACGGCGGCGAGAAAATCGGCCAAGGCAAGGACAATGCGCGCGAGTATTTGCGTGAGCATCCTGAAATGGCACGGGAAATCGAAAACAAAATCCGCGCAGCTTTGGGTTTGCCAGAGCTGCCGGCCACGGAAACAGAGGCCGCCTGAGTTGTTGTAGGACGGATGGTTTTAATGACCATCCGTTGAATCACTGAAAACCGAATTTACGCATGCCGTCCGACGATCTCAAAGCGCGCGCCCTGCGCTACCTGGCGCGGCGCGAACACAGCCGCAGCGAGCTCGAAACAAAGCTTGCAGCCTATGGTGAGGCGGACGCAATCAAGCAGGTCCTGGATCGGATGGACGAACTGGGCCTACAGTCGGACGCCCGTTTCGCGGAGAGCTTTGTGCGCAGTCGCGGCGCCCGCCTGGGCCGTAAGCGGCTTGAGCATGAGCTGATCGAGCGCGGGATCGCGCCCGATGCCGCGCAAGCGGCGTGCGCGGCGGAGCTGGGCACGGACGAGCCGGCGCGAGCGCGCGCGGTGTGGGCGAAAAAATTCGCAGTGCCGCCCGAGGATGCCAAGGAATGGGCGCGCCAAGCCCGTTTCCTGAGCACACGAGGGTTTTCGTCCGAAGTTGTAAGACAGGTATTGAAAGAACCCTTCGATGAGTCTGCTTAGAGTCGCCGGGCTGTGCAAAAAATATAAGGCGCGCACTGTTGTGCGGGATGTCGGCTTCGCGGTCGGCAGCGGTGAGGTCGTGGGACTGCTGGGGCCGAACGGCGCCGGCAAGACAACCTGCTTCTATATGATTGTCGGCTTGATCCGCGCCGATGGCGGTCAAATCGTCCTGGACGAAAAGGACATTACCCACCTGCCGATCCATAAGCGGGCGCGTCTCGGCTTGTCATATTTGCCGCAAGAGAACTCGGTTTTCCGCAAATTGACCGTCGCCGAGAACATTTTGGCTGTACTCGAACTGCAAAAGTTCGATAAAACAACAGAGGCGGCACGGCTTGCCGAGTTGCTCGAAGAGTTGAGTATTGCGCATCTGCGCGACGCGACCGCGATGTCGCTCTCCGGCGGGGAACGGCGCCGGGTGGAGATCGCGCGCGCACTGGCGACAGACCCGCATGTGATCTTGCTCGACGAACCATTTGCCGGCGTAGACCCGATCGCGGTGATCGACATCCAGAAGATCATCCGCTTCTTGAAGAACCGCGGTATCGGCGTGCTGATTACCGACCACAATGTACGGGAGACACTTGGAATTTGTGATCGCGCCTACATCATCAACGCGGGAGAGGTGTTGGCAAGCGGCCGTCCGGAGGAAATCGTGCAGAACGACCAGGTGCGCCAAGTCTATCTAGGCGAGCATTTCAGATTGTGAGGCGGAATATGAGCTGTTTTGCGAATTCTGTCCGTCCGGTACCGCAGCACAGAGCGCAAACTCTCTATTGCACGCTTTTGCAATCCAGCTAAGCGCTTTACCTTATGAAGCCCTCCCTCCAGCTCCGTATTTCCCAACAGCTCGCGCTTACGCCGCAGTTGCAGCAGTCGATCAAACTGCTCCAGCTATCGACCTTGGAACTCAACACTGAGATCGAAAAAATGCTGTCGGAAAATCCCTTGCTCGAACGGGAGGATAACGATTACAACGCCGAAAGCTGGGGCCATACGGCCGACGCAGTCCCGACTTCCGCGCCGGAGGCGCATAACGGCGAAGAAGCCGCGCCTGCGGCAGACGAGCGCCCAGACAGCGGTTTCGAAGACGGCCTGAGCGAATGGGGCGGCGGAGGAAGCGGCGCGCCGCGGGACGATGACGACGATGCGGATTTCCAGGAGTTCCGCGCCGCCGAAACGAGCCTGCGCGACCATCTCGAAAGTCAAATCGCGCTGATTCTATTGTCCGACCGCGACCGCGAGCTGGTGCGCTTCCTAGTCGAAGCACTCGATGAGAATGGCTACCTCACGCAACCGCTCGAAGAATTGCTCGCGCTCTTGCCGGAAGAAGCCGAGGTCGAGCTTGAAGAGTTGCAGATTGCCCTGAATCACTTGCAGCAACTCGATCCGACAGGAGTGGGCGCGCGTTCGCCGAGCGAATGTCTGGTCCTGCAACTTCGCGCGGGGCCGCAGGATTCGATTCAAGAACTTGCCATCGCAATCGCCAGCAAGTATCTGGAGCTTCTGGCCGCACGCGATTTCGCGCGGCTCAAGCGCGTGCTCGGCTGTAGCGACAACATGCTGCGCGAGGCGCACCAGCGCATTTGCGCGCTCGACCCGCATCCATGTTCGCGTTTTGCCGCATTGGATGTGCGTTATATCGTTCCGGACGTGATTGTGCGCAAAGTGCGCGGGCAATGGACGGCTATGCTGAATCCAGATGCGATGCCGAAACTTCGCATCAATCAGTTGTATGCTGGCATTCTCCAGCAACAGCGTGGAGCGGGCGCTTCGCTTGCAGGCCAACTGCAAGAAGCGCGCTGGATGATTAAAAACGTTCAACAGCGATTCGATACGATTTTGAGAGTTTCCCAGACGATCGTTGACCGGCAGCGACAGTTCTTCGATTATGGGGACGTGGCAATGCGCCCGCTCACCTTGCGGGAAATTGCGGAACAATTGGAACTGCATGAGTCCACAATTTCCAGGGTCACAACCCAGAAATACATGGCGACACCCAGAGGGATTCTCGAACTGAAGTATTTTTTCGGCAGCCACGTCGCCACCGAGTCCGGGGGGGCGTGCTCAGCAACGGCGATACGAGCGCTTATTCGCCAACTGGTCGGGGCAGAGGATCGCAAAAAACCGCTTTCCGACGCCCGGATTGCCGAGCTTCTCGGCCAGCAGGGAATTGTCGTTGCGCGCAGAACGATCGCAAAGTATCGCGAGGCGCTCAACATCCCGCCGGTCAGCCAGCGCAAGATGATTTAAAAGGAGTAATCATGAATCTCAACATCACCGGACACCATGTTGAAGTCACCGAAGCACTGCACAACTATGTAACGTCGAAGCTTGAGCGCGTAATCCGCCACTTCGACCTTGTAACCAATACGACAGTGATTCTTTCAGTGCAGAAGCTCAACCAGAAGGCAGAAGTCACGGTGCATGTACGCGGAAAAGACATTTATGTGGAAGCGGAATCAGCAGATCTGTACGCCGCGATCGACCTGATGATCGACAAACTTGATCGACAAGTGGTCAAGCACAAAGAAAAGACCTACGATCACGGTCGCGATGCGCTGAAGCGTCAGTCCGTTGAGACTTGACTGATCCGTGGGGCGCCGTCCGCCTTTTGCAGACGGCGCCCTGGAGAGTGACCCAACCTTGTTCTGCGCGCCTTGAGCGCGCAGCGTTCTTAAACGCTCAGAATGAACCTGATAGCTCCGTTGCTGCTGCCGGCCAATGTTCTCGTCGATCTCGACGCAAGCAGTAAGAAACGTGTTTTCGAGCAAGCCGGACTTTTATTCGAAAACAACCACGGCCTGGCCCGTAGCGTGGTTTACGACTCGCTGTTCGCGCGCGAGAAACTAGGCTCCACCGGCCTTGGACAAGGCGTTGCGATCCCTCACGGACGCATCAAGGGGCTGCGCGAGGCGGTCGGAGCCTTTATCCGGCTGGAGCAGCCGGTTCAGTTCGAAGCGCCGGACGGCAAGCCCGTCGGTCTGGTGTTCGTGCTGCTGGTGCCCGAAGCGGCGACTGAATTCCATCTGCGCCTGCTGTCCGAGCTGGCGCAAATGTTCTCTGACCGCGCGTTCCGCGATGCGCTCAATGCCGCATCGGATGCCGCGGAAGCCCATGCCCTTTTCGTCAATTGGGATTCGCATGCGTCGAACTAGTGTCGCGCGTCTTTTCGAGGACAACCGCGAGCGCCTCCAACTGACGCATCTGGCCGGCAGCCTTGATGCCGAACTGCAAGTCCCCGATGAAAACGTCTGGCCAGCGGAATTGATCGGGCACCTGAACGTCATCCATCCCAATCGCGTGCAAGTACTCGGCGCCCCGGAGCGCGCGTGGATTGAGCGCCAAGGGCGCGAGAAAGCCCAGCGCATACTGGAGGTCATCGCCCATTCCAAACCTCCCGCAATCATTATCGCGGACGGTTGCGAGCTGATGGACCCGATCCCCGCCGTGATCAAAACGAACGGCACCGCGCTACTCACAACGCCGCTCGAAACCGCGGGAGTGATCGATCGTTTGCGCGCCTATATCGCGCGTTCGCTGGCACTCAAAACCTCGCTGCACGGCGTATTCATGGATGTGCTCGGCCTGGGTGTGCTGATCACCGGGGATTCCGGCGCGGGCAAATCGGAATTGGCGCTGGAATTGATTTCGCGCGGGCACGGTCTGGTCGCCGACGATGTCGTGGAGGTCGCGCGCATCGCGCCTGGCGTTCTCGAAGGGCACAGCCCCGAAATGCTGCGCAATTTCCTTGAGGTGCGCGGGCTCGGGATTCTCAATATACGCACAGTCTTCGGCGAAACAGCCTGTCGTCGGAAAATGAAACTCAAGCTCGTCGTCCATCTGCAACGGCAAACGCGCGGCGAAGGTTTGGCCATGCCGCGTCTGCCTCTCGAAGACGATATGCAAAGCATTCTCGATGTCCCCGTGCGGCGCATCACGCTGCCCGTTGCCGCCGGACGCAATCTGGCTGTTTTACTTGAAGCGGCGGTGCGCAATACTATTCTTCAGCTACGCGGCATAGATTCCCTACAGGAGTTTATCGATCGTCAGCGTGAAGCCCTGGAACGCGGCAATAATCTTTGAGCATGAGTCGAGCGCAAGCGCCAAGTGACTTGCGTATCCGTTTCCATTCGCCACAGCTTGGCGACTGTTCATTGAGGAGAAAACCGAATGAAGAAACTATTGTCTGCTCTGATTGTTGTCGCGGCTGCGCTGCCCTTGTGCTCCGCTCACGCCATGACCGCGCAGCAGGAAAAAATGGCGGCCTGTAATAAAGAGGCAGGCGACAAACAACTTAAGGGCGATGAGCGCAAGCAATTCATGCGCGATTGCTTGAAAAAGACGCCTCCCGCCAGTGCACAAAATATGTCGCAACAGGAAAAGATGAAGGTCTGCAATAAAGAAGCGGGTGCCAAGCAGCTTAAGGGCGGCGAACGCAAGGAGTTCATGCGCAACTGCCTGAAAGGCTAAGGCAGCCAAACCGCATCGAACCCCGCCACGAGGCGGGGTTTTTTACTTGAATACGCAGCTGAATCCAGTTCGGCGCGAATTGGCTTTAAACTTTCTGACGCCTGCGCAATCCACGCGAACCGCCATGTCCGACAAAGTTCTGATCCTGTTGTGTAACTTGCCCGACCTTGCCAACGCGGAACGGATCGCTGCATTGGCAATCGAACAGCGTTTGGCTGCTTGCGTGAATATTCTCCCGTCGTGCAAATCAGTGTATCGATGGAAGGGGAAAATTGAACAAGCGGAAGAAATTCCGGTCCTCTTTAAAACTTCGGCGCGAGCGTATCCGGAATTGGAAACGCTGATCTGCGCAGAACACCCCTATGAGTTGCCGGAAATTCTGGCGCTCCAGCCTGCGGAAGGCTTAAAGGCTTATCTGAACTGGATAGCGTCTGAAGCCGCTCCCGAAAACTCATTGCCTGACGGACTTTGATTTGAGCCGAGCATGAAGTATTTGATCTGGGTTTTTCTATTTTTCTGTCCGCACTTGGTGCAGGCCAAACAACTGTTGGAGCCGGAACAAGCGTTTCAGGTTTCAGCAAGTCCGCTCGATGAAAAACATGTCGCGGTCGACTTTCGCATCGCGGACGGATACTACCTTTATCGACATCGCTTCTCTTTCGCCTCGCGCAGTGATGGCATCAGTTTCGGCAAGGCTGAAATTCCGGACGGCCAGCACAAACACGACGACGCCTTCGGCGATGTCGAGATCTATCGTCACGCACTGCGCGTCATTTTGCCGCTCAGCGCAGGCAGCGTATCGAGCGATACAAAACTTGCCGTCAGCTATCAAGGCTGTTCCGACATCGGCGTTTGCTACCCACCCGCAACGCGTGAGTTGAGCCCGACATCCAGCGGCGAAAGCTTGATTGGGCGCGCCCTCAGCCGTTTCAGTGGTGACAGCGCTCAACAGAACGATGCGCCGGCTGCCGCAGTGCCTGCCGTATCCACACGTGATGAAAGCAGTCAGTTAGCGAGTCTGCTCAGCCGCGGCAAGCTTGTACCGATTTTGGCCACCTTTTTTGGCGCGGGATTGCTGCTCGCTTTCACGCCTTGCATGCTGCCGATGCTGCCGATTCTCTCTGGGATCATCATTGGGCAGGGCCACCGCGTTGCACGCGGACGCGCTTTTGCATTGGCCAGCGCGTATGTCATGGGGATGGCGGTGACCTACGCGCTGGCGGGTGTCGCGGCAGGCTTGTCGGGCTCTTTGCTTGCGGCCGCGTTGCAAAACGCATGGGTGCTGAGCGCCTTCGCGGCAGTCTTCGTCGTACTCTCGCTCGCGATGTTCGGTTTCTACGAACTTCAATTACCCACTGCATTGCAGAGCCGGCTTTCCGGGTCGGCCAACACGCAGCGCGGAGGTTCATTCATCGGCGTGACGGTCATGGGCGTCCTGTCCGCGCTAATCGTCGGCCCTTGCGTCGCCGCGCCCCTGGCGGGCGCTTTGCTTTACATCGCGCGCACAGGCGACGCCGTGCTTGGTGGCGTTGCCTTATTCGTCATGGCCCTTGGGATGGGTTTGCCGCTGATCCTGGCGGCAAGCGCGGCACGCGAGTTGTTGCCTAAATCAGGGCCGTGGATGGAGTCGGTCAAGAAAACGTTCGGCGTCATATTGCTCGCCGTTGCAATCTGGCTCGTCACGCCTGTTCTGCCGGTTGCCGTCTGCATGCTCGCCTGGGCTGCGCTGCTGATTATTTCTGCTGTTTTTCTGCGTGCGCTCGATCCGCTTCCGCGACATGCGCAGGCTTGGTTGCGCTTTTGGAAGGGCATCGGCGTCATTGCATTGATTGCCGGAGCCGGGCTTGTGATCGGCGCGCTCGGCGGCGCACGCGATCCGCTGCAACCGCTATCTTTCCTGCATAACAGCGCGGCGGCGGAAGTGACGACGAGCCTACCCTTCGAGCGGATCAAATCGCTTGCCGATCTCGATCGGAAACTGGCTCAAGACCGTCCAGTCATGCTGGATTTCTATGCCGACTGGTGCCTCTCCTGCAAGGAAATGGAGCGCTTCACGTTCAGTGATCCACGCGTTCGGGATGCGCTTAAAGGCGTACTGCTGCTGCAAGCGGATGTCACGGCTAACGATGCGGAAGACAAGGCTTTGTTCAAACGCTTCGGCCTGTTCGGGCCGCCCGGCATTCTTTTTTTCGATGCCCAGGGAAAAGAACTCGAAACCTTGCGCGTGATCGGATATCAGAAAGCTGATCTCTTCTTGGAGACCTTGGCGCAGCGCGCGGCGGCATCCAAATAAGAAGGCCGCGGAGGGAGAGACTCCGCGGCCGGTTACAACATCTTCACTAACGGTTCGTGAATTAGAAGCCGAACAGGAGAGAAACAGCTTCTAAGGCTATTGTCCCCTTATTGGCGTCGCATGACAATAGCATGTAAATAATCCACCCGCTTTCACGCGGCCCCCGAGGGGGCCGGGATAGCTTAGTTGACCTTCAACTTACCGCCCCGCCCCATGCCGCCTTCGACATCCTGGGCCTTGTAGCTGCGCAGCGCGACGACCATCTTGTTCCAAGCGTCGATGAAGGCTTCGACCGTGGCCTTGCCTTCGGGCGTGGCGGAAAAGCCCTTCAGCGAGCCAGCCGCGCTACCGCCAAAGGCGCCAAGCGCGGCGCCGTAATTGGTCGCCGTGGCGCTACCTTCGGCGGCGGCGATCTGGACGGCGGAACGAATATCGGTCAGCGACAGCGTCACGACCGAGGATTTCGATTGAAAGCCGCCGGCAACGGCGCCCACGGCGCGGTTGCCAAGCAGGCCACCCAGCGCGCCCGTCACCCCGCCCACGGGGGAATCATTGATGATGATTGCGGGCTCCAGATAGTAGTCGGCCGCCACACGCTGTCCCTTTTGCTGCTTCGATCCGGCGCGATATTCACCCGAATTACGCTGGAGATCGGTGATGCGCGACAGCCGTGCGTCCGTGCGCTGGTTGCCGATCGAGGTGATGACAAAACAGTTCGATTGCTGCACAGCCAGTCGCAGCAACGGCTCGATGGTCGTGATCTTGGTGGCGCTCCCGAACGGACCCCACCAGTCGGCATTGCGGCCATCATCGATGGCGATGGTTCCCAACGACGCCGAACAGCGTTCCAGCGTGGGGTCGCTGCCGACGCTGCTGCCGCCAGCAGCGGCTCCGGTAGCGCCCATGTTTTCCCCGCCTCTGGTCGTCATACCGCCGCAGCCGGCCAGTGCAAGCGTCAAAATTCCGAATATCAGAGGCTTCTTCATGAATGTCATGTTTTCTCTCGAAGATTAGTTGGATGAATGTCATGGGAATAAGCGTGACAGCTTTGCGCTGGCCGAGCAACTTACCAGACCCAGAAACTGTTATTCCAGCGGCCGAAATATTGGAAGCCCTGCGCCCATTGTCCGCTGTAGATCGCGCGGCGCTGCTCGAAATCTTGCTGATCTCTTTCTTTCACACTGCGCGCTTCCTTGAGGAGCTTGGCTGACTCGGCGTCTCCTTGAGCGGCGGCCAGTTGCAGCCATTTTGCCGCCTCTTGCGGATCAGAGCCCATTTCCTCAAGTCCATAAAGATAGAAGCCGCCCAATGCTTTTTGTGCGTTCAGATTGCCGCGCTCGGCAGCCTTGCGCATCCAGACAATGGCCTGATAACTGTTTTGTTCAACCCCGTCGCCACGAAAATAGCGTAGTCCGAGGTCATAAGCGGCACGCGGATTATCTTCCGCCTGACGCATCAACTCGACCATGCGATCGTCCCCTTGCCTGTTCGGTGCGGATTCCTGAACATTGCTTCCCGGCGGGGTAGCTACCGGCTGGGCATACGCCATTTGAACAAGACCGATGGCCATGAAGCCCAACAAAGCCGATTGTCCAATTCGCATCACATTACCTTTTGAAAACGCTTGAATTGAATTTTTTCGTTTTTCCGAATTTTTTTACTTTAACACAGCCACATTCCCCGCGGAGTCGACCGACCCTGGGCTCGGCACCCATTAGACACTGCTACAAATAGGAGCTGACGCTGACCAGCGTTACCGATATGACGGCCATCCATGGCACGCCGTCCCGAAAAAGCGGACAGATCTATTGATTTCCAACGCGGCCTGAATCCAGATTGCAAGCCACCCTGAGCGGAACGCTCACAATCGATTCGGTTGGAAAAGAGGCGACGATTGAGATGCTCGGCGAAGCTCAGAACAGTGTTGTTCTCAATAAATTCTGCCGGCAGCCTTGTGAGGAACAAGGTCTTGAAGACAGTGAATCACCCCTAGCTGAAGCTTGGGACTTCTTCGCCACGAATCGGGGGCGCCTGGGGCGCCCGTAACAGTTGTCTCGCTGACCCGCCATAAATGGCGGGATTTGCGCTTGACTCGTGGTCATGGCGAACGCGCCGCGCGCATGACGCATTGAAATCAAAAAACGGGGCGGCGAAGGGGGATGACGCCGGCCCCGAAGGCTAGGTTAGCAAGTTGGAGAGCAGATTAAAGCCGTTTTAACGCGGGCCGGAACCAGCTGGCCTGCCGCGATGCGGCCCCCTGCCACGGGGTTCCATACGTGTCTCGGCATCGAAAACCTTCTGCTGTTCGGAATTCAGCTTGGCATAGAAGCTACGCGTACTGTCGAGCTGCTGCGTCAGAATTTTTTCATGCTGCTGAACACGCGCCAACATCTGTTCGAGTCGGGCCACCGCAGTAGCATCCTCCATGGCTGACCAGTCTGGACGATTGGAAGCAAAGGAATCGAGACGTGCGAGTGAGTCACTGCGATAGCTCGCCCATGCGGGCTCCTGGTCGGCAGTCAGCTTAAGCTGAGAATGCAAACGATCAAGCCGTTTCTCTACCGAAGCTTTAAATTTTGCGGGATCGAACCTGCGCTGCTGCATTGCATGCGGTGCATCGCTTGTGTCGGCAGAATCGGCGGCCGATGCGGTCTGCGCCGATAAACCAATACCAATAGTAAGTGCGGCGAACGAAAGGGCGAGCAGACGAGATTTCATGACAAGCTCCTGTGTCGGTAACGCGCTCGCGGTGAGCGCTCGGCCGCCATTCAAACACTGACACGCCAAAGAGGTGTGACGCTAAAGTTCCAGCTTGTTTCGGCGTGTAACCCTCAGAGCGACGAGATTGCAGCTGCCGAATATCGGCACCAATGCACTTGCGGGCAAAGTGCTGCATTGCTTGCGTACCCACCCTGGGCCACCATGAACAGGCAACAATACCCTACAAGGCCAGCTCAACGCCGCCGTTTCTGCCGCAGTAGATTCTTTTCCAAGCGCCGGGCGATGCTTTCGAAATCAAGACCTGTTCGCTGCGAAAGCATGCGCGCCTCGCGGTCTATCGTCGCCATGTCCGGTGGGAACGGCGGGTCGTTGAACGCAAAAGCAATGCGATTGCCATCGCCGGGCACATCTTGCACGACGACGCGATCAGCGAAAACTTCGCGCAAGAGATCAAGGTGGACACTGCCTTCCGTATCGCGCTGTGCAAGATTGCAGACGAGCAGAGCGTTTGGTTTTAATTGCGCACGCAGATTCAAATAAAAGCGCTCATCGCAGAATGCCCCCACGATCCCATTTTCATCGTAACCGTCGAGCAATACGACATCCGCACTCTCCGTGCGCAGCGCAAAATATTCCACCGCGTCGGCGCACAATACGCGGAAGCGCTCATCATCAGGTGGCAGCGCGAATTGGCTGCGAAAGGCGATGACATCGGGATCGATTTCGAGCACGGTAATGCGACTGCGCGCGAGATGCCGCTGGCAAAATTTCGCCAGCGAACCACCCCCCAGCCCGACAAGCACAATATGTTTGGGACGCGGCGCAAACAGCATGAAACCCATCATCTCACGGGTGTAGGCCGCATGCAGCGCGTAAGGATCGGCAAGCAGCATTTCGCTCTGTACGAGTGCGAGCGAGAAATACAGACGGCGCACCTTACCGTCATCGAGCACGAAAGGGCGCGGATAAATACCCTCGCGCAATTGCCGGACGAGCTGATGCGCATCGACGTCAGGCGCTTCGAGCAGGCGCAGAACACCTTTCTCCTGCAGCACATCGGCGGGCAGTTCGAGAAAGTGTGGTGCAGCCGTTTCGCCTAGAAAGGTATCGTGTTTCAAACGCGTCTCCAAAGAGAAAATGTGTCACAAACGCGGCAACTCTTAATGATACGGATAGCTTGGCAGCGCAAGCGCGGCTCACGTAAGATTGCCGCCGGGCCGATTCACGGCCCACGTCGCTCGGACGGTTCCGGGCGCTTACGTAAAAGGTCACCTCATGTCCGCTTCCGCAGGCAAGCGCCGTTTTGCGCGCATCGATCGTCTCCCGCCCTACGTCTTCAACATTACCGCCGAGCTTAAACTTGCCGCTCGCCGCCGCGGCGAGGACATCATCGATATGAGCATGGGCAACCCCGACGGGGCCACGCCGCCGCATATCGTCACCAAATTGATCGAAGCCGCCCAGCGGCCCGACACGCACGGCTACTCCGCCTCCAAAGGCATTCCACGCCTGCGCCGCGCAATTTCGCATTGGTACAAGAACCGCTACGCGATCGATATTGATCCGGATTCCGAAGCCATTGTGACAATCGGTTCGAAGGAAGGTCTCGCACACCTGATGCTTGCGACGCTCGATCGCGGCGACACCGTGCTGGTCCCCGATCCGAGCTATCCGATCCACATCTATGGCGCGGTCATCGCGGGCGCCGATATCCGCTCGGTACCGATTGTGCCGGGCGTCGACTTCTTCGCCGAGCTTGAACGCGCAATCCGCGGCGCCTACCCAAAACCGAAGATGATCGTGATCGGCTTCCCTTCGAATCCGACCGCGCAATGCGTTGAGCTTGATTTCTTTGAACGCGTGATCGCGCTCGCCAAGAAGCATGACATCCTCGTCGTACACGATCTCGCCTATGCCGACATCGTGTTCGACGGCTGGAAGGCGCCGTCGATCATGCAGGTGCCGGGTGCGAAGGATATTGCGGTGGAGTTCTTCACGCTTTCCAAAAGCTACAACATGGCTGGCTGGCGGGTTGGCTTCATGGTCGGCAACGCCGATTTGGTCACAGCGCTCGCGCGTATCAAGAGCTACCACGATTACGGCACTTTCACGCCGTTGCAAGTCGCCGCGATCGCCGCGCTCGAAGGCGATCAGACATGCGTGCGCGAGATCGCCGCGACCTATCAGCGCCGCCGCGATGTGCTCTACAAAGGCTTGATGGAGGCCGGCTGGGAAGTCGAATTGCCGAAGGCATCGATGTACATCTGGGCGCGGATTCCCGAACCCTATCGCAAGCTCGGCTCACTTGAATTCGCCAAGCAATTGCTTGAGAAAGCGAAGGTCTCGATTTCGCCCGGCATTGGTTTCGGCGATCACGGCGACGACCATGTGCGCTTCGCGCTGATCGAGAACGAACACCGGATTCGTCAGGCGGTGCGCGGGATCAAACAAATGTTCAAAGCGGATGGTCTGCTGAAAATTGAAGCAACGCCCACGGCGGAAACATAGCTTATTTTCAAGTCAGGCCCCGTCGCCGATTGCCGTATGCGCGGCATAAAGGAAGCGAGTAAAATAGATTGGTTCACCAATACTGGCTATTTGTTTTGGATCAAATCCAAAAAGGCGCCAGAATTTTCCAATTCTGTTCGGACCCAAATGCCTGCATTATTGGCAGCCAAACGCGAGCGCAGGACGGCTGTGGCTCATCTTTAATCGCATAGAAAGTTATAGCAATGAAATATCGGAATCTAGAAGATTTCATGGATTACGTGCGCATGCGTGATCCGAACCAGCCGGAATTCATCCAGGCTGTCCACGAAGTCATGGAAAGCATCTGGCCCTTCATTCAAGCCAATCCACGTTATGCCGAAGCGGTGCTGCTTGAGCGCATGGTAGAGCCGGAGCGTGCGATTCAATTTCGCGTTTCGTGGATCGACGATCACGGCGCTGCGCACGTCAACCGCGCATTCCGTATTCAGCACAGTTCCGCGATCGGCCCCTATAAAGGCGGCATGCGTTTTCACCCGTCGGTCAATCTCTCGATTTTGAAGTTCCTGGCTTTCGAGCAAACCTTCAAAAACGCGTTGACCACGCTTCCCATGGGCGGCGCCAAGGGCGGTTCGGATTTCGATCCGAAAGGCAAGAGCCCGAATGAAGTCATGCGTTTCTGCCAAGCCTTGATGCTCGAACTGTATCGTCACCTCGGCTCGGACACCGATGTGCCAGCAGGCGACATCGGCGTCGGCGGACGTGAAGTCGGCTTCATGGCCGGCATGCAGAAAAAGCTCAGCAATAACGCGGCCTGCGTGTTCACCGGCAAGGGCCTGTCGTTTGGCGGCAGTTTGATTCGGCCGGAAGCGACCGGCTATGGCCTCGTCTATTTCACAGAGCAAATGCTCAAGACGATCGGCACCGATTTCGAAGGCAAAACCGTCGCGGTCTCAGGCTCCGGCAACGTCGCCCAATACACCATTGAACGTCTCTTGCCGATGGGCGCAAAGGTCGTCACCGCATCGGATTCGAGCGGCACGGTCTATGACCCGGCCGGCTTCACCCCGGTCAAGCTCGACGCACTAATGGAATTGAAGAACCACCGTTACGGCCGCATCGAAGAATATGCGCGCCAATTCAGTCTCGAATTCCTGCCCGGCAAAAAACCCTGGCACATCCCGGTCGATGTCGCGCTGCCCAATGCAACGCAAAACGAACTCGACGAAGACGACGCACGCATCCTGGTCAAGAACGGCGTCAAGTGTGTTGCCGAAGGCGCGAACATGCCCTCGACACCCGGCGCGGTCAACGTATTCCGCGAAGCTGGCGTACTTTACGCACCAGGCAAGGCCAGCAATGCCGGCGGCGTCGCAACCTCGGGCCTGGAAATGACGCAAAACGCGCAACGTCTGCCCTGGTCGCGCGAGGAAGTCGATACACGCCTGAAGCACATCATGCTTGACATCCATGCAAATTGCGTTAAGCACGGCACGTCGAATGGGCGTACCGATTATGTGAATGGCGCGAACATCGCGGGCTTCGTTAAAGTTGCCGATGCGATGCAGGCACAGGGACTTATCTAAAGCACGCTCTGCTGCACTGCATGTTGTAACACTGGCCGCTAATTGCGGCCAGTTTTCATTTGAAACCGCATTAACGGCCGTGCAGTTCCACCAAACACGTCTCGCGGATGCCAAGGCCGCAGTCCGTCAGTCTTGACAGACCCTTGCACGCGATCGAAGATCAACCACCGTCACACAGCCGAAATAAAAGTAGCAACTTCCCACGGAGGTTCTATGAAACTTGAACGATGGTTACAACGAGGCGCGTTCGCCTTGCTCGCAATGCCGGTCATGGCGTTTGCGCAGCAGGCATTCACGTCGCGGGACGTCAATATGCGCGCCGGCCCTGCTTCGGGCTATCCACTGGTTGCCTGGCTTCCCGGCGGCATGCCCTTGATGGTGCATGGCTGCCTCAATGGCTTCACTTGGTGTGACGTCAGCGTACCCAACGCGCGCGGTTGGGTGCATGCGGATTTCATCAGTTACCCTTTCATGTTGGGCTTCGTTCCGATCTACACCCATGGCCCGGCGCTCGGCATTCCACTGATCACATTCAACCTCAACGCGTACTGGGGCAGCTTCTACATCGGGCGCCCCTGGTACGCGAGACGGAATTACTGGGCAGGTTTTCGTCCGCCAATTTACCGACCCGCGCACCGGCCGCCAAACTGGCGGCCGCCACCGCCGCCGCCATCATCACGGCCTCCTGGAACGGGCGGACGTCCCCCCGGTCCAGGAATGCGGCCTCCGCCACCCGGCAATGCACGCCCTCCAGGCTCCGGCCCTGGAACACGCCCGCCAGTGACGCGCCCGCAGCCGCCGCAAAACAACACTCGGCCTGAAGCGCGACCGCCGGAGGGAGGCGGGCGCCCGCCCGGCGGTAATGCTGGCGGCGGTAGACCTAGTAGTAGTAGCGGCAGGCCCACGGACGGAGGGCCTCCACGCAGAGGTCAGTCAGCCGGCGGGCGCGATACCGGCGGCTAGACGTTAGCGCTTGGATGGCTTAAGTAACAAATAAAGAAGCCGGCAAGCTGATGGCCGCCGGCTTCTTGTTTAATGAATCTCAGAGCAACTTTCAGAACGGAATATCGTCGTCGAAATCATTCAAGCCCGAAGGCGCCGGTGCGGGTGCCGGACGCGTTTGCGGAGCACGGTTGCCGCCGCTGTTTTGCTGCCGCGGCGCGGCGGGCGCGAAATCGCCACCTTGATCGTAGCCGCCGCCACTGCCGCCGCGTGCGTAGTCACCGCCGCCCATGCCTTGACGCGAACCGAGCATCTGCATCTGGTCGGCGCGGATTTCGGTCGTGTACTGATCGCGGCCTTCCTTGTCCTGCCACTTGCGCGTGCGCAAGCTGCCTTCCACGTAGACCTGCGAACCTTTTTTCAGATACTGGCCCGCAATTTCAGCCAGCTTGCCGAAGAAAACAACGCGGTGCCATTCGGTTGCTTCTTTCTTATCGCCCGAAGCTTTGTCGCGCCAGGTGTCAGTGGTCGCAATACGGATATTGCAGATCGCGTCGCCGCTCGGGGCGTAGCGGGTTTCTGGATCGGCGCCGAGGTTGCCGACGAGGATCACCTTATTTACAGAAGCCATCTGGCTCTTCCTCCCAATTGGGCGCTTGCCGCCGTTCGAAGATACGCAACGGCGTTACATCATTCATGTTGGACCGTATTGCCCGAGCCGCTGGCCGGGCAATGAAGTTCAGCGGCGAAGTATACCCGCCCGGCTCAGAACCTCACCACCCCTGCGACGCCCGCAAGGGCGGCCTCGTTCCAGCGCTCCATATTCACCTTCAAATACACCCTGCCGCGCTCCGGCATTACGATCGCTTCGCGTACGCCGGGCAGGGCCATCATCTCGCGGCGGAAGGCCGCGGCTTCGATATGCGGGTCAATCGCGATTTCACGTTCGGCGAGCAAAGGCGGATTTTTCATCCCATGCGCCCACAGCCACCAGATCACCGCCAGCACAGTCGTAAAGCCGAACACCGCATGCATGCCGAAATGCACCGCGATTGCGCCGCCCGCCGCGCCGCCGAGCGCCGCGCCAATCGACTGCGAGGTGTTGTAGACGCCGAGCGCCGCGCCGCGCGCTTGCGGCGGCGCGATACGCGAAACGAGCGAGGGCAGCAAAGCCTCGACCATGTTGAAGGCCGAGAAAAACAGAAACAGCAAGGCGACGATCGGCCAAAACGCATCTTTCACGAAGAGCAAGCCAAGCTGCGTTGCGCCGAGCAGCGCAATCGCACCGAGCAGAACGCGGCGCATTTGGCGCTGGCGTTCGGCATAGATGATCGCCGGCACCATCACGGCGAAACTCGCCAGCACGACCGGCAGGTAGATTTTCCAATGCTCGGTCAGCGGCAGATGTTCGGATTCGACGAGGATGCGCGGCACGATCAGGAACATGCCCATCTGCACCATATGCACGGCGAACACGCCGAAATGATGGCGCGCGAGCTGGGCGTCGGCCAGCACGCTTTGCAAGGGCACGCGCGGCATTGCGGCATGCAACTGTTCGGGTGCCGGCACCGCGCGCAGCAAGACGGGAATTGCCAGCAGCGACAAAGCGCCGGTCAGCAGAAACATGCCATGCATGCCGATCCAGCGATAAAGCGCCGGAGAAAGCACGAGCGAAACCGCAAAGACGAGGCCGATCGTCGAGCCGATCATCGCCATTGCCTTGGTGCGGTGCTGCTCGCGCGTGAGATCAGCAGCCAGGGCGGAAACCGCCGCTGAAATCGCGCCCGCGCCTTGCAAAGCGCGCGCGGCGATCATCCAGCCGATATTCGGCGCCCAGGCCGCCAGCGCGCAGCCGGCCGCGAACATGATGAGGCCCACGACGATGACGGGTTTGCGCCCGAAACGGTCCGAGGCGATGCCGAACGGCACCTGAAAAATCGCCTGCACCATGCCGAAAGCACCCAATGCGATACCCGCCCACATCAGGTTATCGCCTCCCGGCAGCGTTTTCGCGAAGACCGAGAAAACCGGCAAGATCAAGAACAAGCCAAGCATGCGCAGCGCGAAAATACCCGCCAGCGTAGCGCTGGCGCGGCGCTCCGCGGGGCTCATGCGATCCTGGAAAGGAGAGGACATCTGGAAAATGACTTTGAATCAGTGAATTGCGTATATTAACAGGCCGCCTTTTCGCGCCGTTTCGTTTTGGCGCCCCGAAAAAGTGTTTCGACAAATTTCCCGCACGGATGATTCACTGCTCAGATGAACGCCTATCTCGCCGCAAGCCCTTACATCGATCACACTCACGCCACGATCCAGGCTCTTGCGCGCCAGCTTGCCGCAGAGGCATCGGACGATAAAACCATCGCTCAGCGTTGCTTCGAATATGTGCGCGATGAAATCCACCATAGCTGGGACCATCGTTGCGGCCCCGTAACCTGCCGCGCCTCGGACGTGCTCGCGCACCGCAGCGGTTACTGTTACGCGAAGAGCCATCTTCTCGCGGCTCTGCTGCGCGCGAATGGGATTCCCGCCGGGCTTTGCTACCAGCGGCTCTCCGCCGGCGACTCCGGCCCGCCCTACTGCCTGCACGGGTTGAATGCGGTTTTTCTCGCCAACTACGGCTGGTATCGGATCGATCCGCGCGGCAACAAACCCGGCATCGATGCGCGTTTCGATCCGCCCAACGAGCACCTGGCTTTCACGCCGCTCTCTGGCGAATCCGACCTGCCCGGCATCTGGCCCGAACCTTTACCGTGTGTCGTCGCAGCGCTGACTCGCTACGACACCATCGAGCAGGTGTACGAACATTTGCCCGATTGCGCCGAATTGCCCGAGCTGCTGCCCGAGGACTGGCGCCGCTAAGCTGAAGAAGGCAACGAGACGCCCCGCGCTTCCTGCTCTATCCACTTGGCCACATTGCAAACATCCTGCCGGGCCCGCTCTTCGGCTTGTATCAGCCAATAAGCGTGTGAGCCCTGGCCGGCATCGCGGGGGACGGAAATTTCCCTCAGACGCCCATCATCGAGCAAAGGGCTGATTAACTCGCGGCGCCCGAGCGCCACGCCTTGACCGGCAAGCGCAGCGTGAATCACTAGATCGTATTGGTTGAAATGCAGGAAAGCGCGTGGTTTGGCTTCCCCCCAACCCATGACGCCCAGCCAATCCCGCCACTGCAACCACGGATGATCCGAATCGTCAAACTCCAGCAAGGTCAGCTTGGCGAACTCCCGCTCATTGCGTAATCCATCGATCCCGAGCGAGGGACTCGCCACCGGCGCCAAGGATTCCCCGAACAAGCGTTTGGCGCCAGGCGGAACCGAGGACGATGCGGCATACCGGATCGCCAAATCGATGCCCTCATTGCGCAGATCCGATAAGCGGTTGTTGGCGGACACGCGGATATCGACGCCGGGATGCAGCATTTGAAAGCGGCTCAACCTTGGCAACAGCCACAATCCCGTCACGCCAATCGAGGCCGTCAGCGTAACGGGCCGGATGCTGTGCGTTGCGCACAGATCGCCCATCACATCCTGCAACTGCTGGAGCGCGTTGTCGGCGCAGCGGAACAAGCGCTCGCCTTCAGGCGTGAATGCGATTGCGCGGTAGCTGCGCTCAAAAAGCTTCACGCCCAACAGTTTTTCCAAGGCGTGAATTTGCCGGCTGACCGCAGACTGCGTCAGGCACAGATCCTGCGCCGCAAGCGTAATGCTCATGCGGCGTCCCGCGGCCACGAAACCGCGGATCGAATCCAGGGACGACAATTGAACAAGCTGAAACGGCATTCCCATAGCGCATGCGATTTAGCGAAAATATCGTTTGAAGCATGGGATCAAATAAGCATTTAATCAACACCATCGCCAACCCCGCATGCCGTTATGGAAACTCATCAAGATCCGCAATCCCGTCCGCTTTCTTCAGACGAAAATCAGCCCATGCCGCGGCAAATCCGTATTCGTGCCGCGGATGGCTATGCTTTGCACGGATTCATGTGGAGTCGGCCTTGCAACCCGCAGCGGCCCCATCCGGTTGTCGTCATCAACCCAGCCACCTCCGTGCGCTGCCGCTTCTACATTCCATGCGCGGCCTACCTGCATGCGCACGGCTACGATGTCATCACCTACGACTATCGCGGCATCGGCGAATCGCGGCATGGTTCGCTGCGCGGCCTGAAAGCCGACTGGGTAGACTGGGGCATGCACGATTTCGAAGGCGTCCTGCAGCATGTCGCGAAACATTTCCCCACTCAGCCGATCGATATCGTCGCCAATTCGATTGGCGGTTTCGTAATCGGGCTCGCCGCCTCCGCGCACCGAATACGGCGCATCTTCACGGTCGGCGCCCAATATGCTTACTGGCGCGACTATGCGCCCGAGGTACGGCGGGGCATGTACTTGCGCTGGCATGTGGTGATGCCTCTGTTCGCCCGGTTTTTCGGCTATGTGCCGGCCAAGCGCCTGGGCTGGATGGAGGACACCCCCAAGGGCGTGGCACTCGATTGGGCGCGCATGGGGCCGCGCTTCGAGCAGCATGTGCGCAAGGGCCGCAAGACGCCCGACGGTGAACCCGAGGCGTTGATGTTGGCGCGCCGTTTCCGCAAGGTGCATGCCAGCATCCTGGCCTTGGGCATCGAGGACGACCCCTACGGAACCGCGCCCGCGATCGACCGTTTGCTCAGCTACTACACCTCTAGCAAACGCCACCACCTACGCCTGACTCCCGCGGCGATCGGCGTAGCGGAAATCGGCCACTTCGCTTTTTTCCATGAGCGTTTTCGCGATAAGTTGTGGCCCTTGGTATTGGCTTGGTTGGATTCGGGTGAATTGCCGTCATTGCCTGGGATACCAGCGCCCGGACCTGCGCCCTGAATCGGACGAAGCACCACGGAAAATAGCTTTGAGTAGAATTGCTATGCGGGAGTTTGGCCGGTACCGCCACCCGATACCGAGCCCACAGCCAGACCGTCCTTTGCGGGCAACGAGCATTACGCCTTCCGGTCGTGGCAAAACCAAGCTTACACAACCGTCACGAGCAGTATGCGATGGCCCGCGCAAAGCCACTCTACGGCTGAATTGAGGACGTCGAGATCGATGTTTTCTATGTCCCGGGTTCAGATCGGGTCGGAGGTGTTGGGTGGTGCGATGATGTCACGCACGCAGCGGAAAATTTCGAGGACCGTTTCTGTCGCGCGGTTGTTGTGACGCGCCTGCCACATCAGGCCCACCTTACGGCGCACGTCAGGCACCTGAATCGGCAGGACTTTGAGCAGAGTACGGTTCTGAAAATACAAGGCAACTTCAAGCGGAACTACGGCGAATGCGTCGCTCATCGTTAGCACACCGATGTTCGTCAGCGTTGAAATCGATTCGACGTAACGGCGCGGAACGCTGACGCGATGGCGTGCGAGCATATCGTGCACCATTTCGTGGGTCAGTGCGCCCGGCGGGGGCAGCACCGCTGGATAGCCACGCAGCTCACCGAAGTCCAACTCCGGGTCAGTACGCATTGCGAGTGGATGCTCCTGCCGTACAGCGATGACAAACGGATCGCTATACAGCGTCTCGGTCTCGATTTCTGAGGGGACTGAGCGGTTTGGCAGCACCCCGACCATGAAATCCAACTCGCCGTTACGCAGGGCGGGCAGCAGATTCTCAATCATGCCTTCGCGAACGGACACCGCGACATCGTCCACGCGTGCTTCGAGCTCTATGATGAAGCGGGGCAACAGATTCAAGGTCGCCGCTGGCATAACGCCGAGCGCCATGCGCGAGATCCGGCCTTCCTGCAAAGCGCGCAAATCCTCCTGCGCCTCGGTTAGTTGCAACAGCACCTCGCGCGCATGGCCGATGAAGCTCACGCCATATTCGGTCGGAGTCATGCCACCGGACCCACGTTCGAACAGATGCATGCCCAGGCCGGACTCCAGCGAGCCAAGCATCTTCGATACGGCGGGCTGCGTTATCGATAGCAGATTCGCGACCTTGCCAACACTGCGTAATTGATCGAGCGCCACCAGCATTTGAAGATGCCGGAGCTTCAGATTGGCGCGGATATACCAGTCAGAGCGTGACATAGAGAAAGCCGGGCAGCAGGCGAAGTGTGTCCAAGTATAACCAAAACAGAATAATGCAGTGATTTATTTTTCAATTGGCTTCATACAAAGCTCCACCTACCATGCAGCAGCCCAAAGCGCTGCTCAGGCAGGCCCGAGCCAGCGTCCGATGTCCATGCATACGTTATTTCCGGTTGGAGTAATTCATGAAGTTGATTTCCTTTGTTACCCCGCAGCGCGCCACATTTGGCCTCGTCGAGGGGGATCGTGTATACGACCTTGGCCCGCGTTTGTGTCATTCGATCATCGATCTGAAGGGCGTGTTGCGGGCCGGCTTGCTCAATCGTTTACCCGAACTCGTCGCTGGCGTCCCGGCGGATTTCCGCCTCGACGAAATCAGCTTCCTGCCGGTCGTACCGAACCCTTCCCGCATTTTCTGCGTCGGCCTGAATTACTACGCGCACCGTGCGGAGGGGAATCGACCCGAAACCGAAGCGCCGACCATCTTCCTGCGCCTGCCGGAGTCGCAGACAGGGCACGGCCGTCCGATGGTGTGCCCGGCCGAGTCGGACAAATTCGATTATGAAGGCGAACTCGCGATCGTGATCGGCAAGAGCGGACGTCGTATTCCGGAGTCCGATGCACTGAACTTTATCGCGGGCATGTCCTGCTACAACGAGGGATCGGCGCGCGACTGGCAGCTTGCGACCTCGCAGTGGACACCGGGCAAGAACTTCCCCGCAACAGGCGCCTTCGGTCCCTGGCTCGTCACGACCGACGAATTACCGCCGGACAGCGATCTGTCGCTCGTGACGCGCCTCAACGGCGTCGAAATGCAGCGCACGACGACCTCGCTGATGACGTTCGGCATTCCGAAACTGATCAGCTTCATTTCCACATTTGCGACGCTGGAGCCGGGTGACGTGATCGTCACAGGCACGGCGGGTGGCGTCGGTTTGCGCCGCGATCCCCAGGTGTTCATGAAGCATGGGGACGAGGTGGAAGTCGAGATCGATGGCATCGGCGTTTTGCGCAACAGCGTGGTGAAAGAGAAGCTGCACACATAAGGAGATTCGCGGCGCTCAATCGTTGTTGAGTAGCCACGGAACAAAGGGGAGGAAGGAGTACACATATGAAGAAAAAAATATTGGTTACAGCGTTGGTCGCGGCGTCAACCACGTCGACGGCATTTGCGAGGGACAGCTTGACGCTGTACGGCATGATCGACGCTGGTTTCAGCTACGTCAGCAATCAAGGCGGGAGCAGCACCCTGAAGTTCGATGATGGCATTTCGGTGCCGTCGTTGCTCGGCTTTCGCGGTAGCGAGGATCTGGACGGCGGCTGGTCGGCCATCTTTGACCTCCAGACGCAGTTCTCGGTGGGCACCGGCTCGGCGATTCCCGGGGCAGACCGGCCATTCGGGCGTAATGCGTGGGTAGGATTGCGCAGCACGCAGTTTGGCACCCTGACCATGGGTAACCAGTTCGACTTCATCAACGATTCGTTGACGGTGTCGAACAACGTCGCCGCCGTATTTGTGGGCGGTCTTTATAACTATGCCGCCGGTCCGTTCCAGGGGCTGATGCTGCCCGCCGCGGCAAGCCCGAACGGTAGCGCGGGATGGGACCGTACATCGCAGGTCGTATTGCCGAATTCGGTCAAGTATGTGACCCCGGTGTTCGGCGGCTTCAAGGCCGGGGCGATGTATGCATTCGGCGAAAAGCCAGGGGATTTCCATACCGACAGTAAGAATATGGGCGCCAGATGTTTCCGGATCGTTTGCGCTTTTCAACGCAGGCTTTCAGGAAAGCTCTGGTGCCGTAGAGCGTTCCGGGCGACCTGACCCACACTCCGATCGACTC